>JAANMV010000659.1_pt1 | contig 42427 bp, 39 predicted proteins | sample 7279661 | NCBI WGS metagenome assembly JAANMV01 (sample SAMN14094540, study PRJNA606508) | bioreactor metagenome | isolation source: A lab-scale SPAN reactor treating ammonium-rich wastewater day 121 | place: Ireland: Galway | collected 2017-05-16
CAGTTGCAATTGAACCGTTCGCGTGTTTGTCGGGACTTTGCCGGGGAAAACGTAGGTGGACCCGTCCACCAGTTCATGCACCAGTTTGAACACCGGTTTGCCCTGCTGATACCACGTCAATCCCGCTTGTTCATATTGGTTGCTGGGCGGCGTGGTGAAAGTGACGGTGACTTCAATCGCGAGCTTGCGTTGATTCCGGTCGGGGGCGGGGCGCAGCAGCGCGTTCTTCACGTCATGCGCGAAGCCCGGTTCGGCGCGGATTTCCAGAGCGTTGTCCTTGAAACGCCAGGTCCGCGCATCCTCACGCAGCCAGTTCCACTCTTTGTCCATGCGCCCGTCGAATGAGTCGTGAAACAGCACCTTCGATTCGGCGGCAGGCAACACGGTGACGGCCTGCGCCAGGAAGCTCAACACCAGCAATGTTTTTTTCATGATTATTCAACGGTTGTTGTGTGGGAAAGTGCCGCCAACAAATGCCGCAGGAACACCACGTTGTCGCACTGGAGATATTTCATTTCGCCGCCCATGCGGGCGAAGCTTTTGCAGAAGCGCAGGTAGTAGGCCGGATTGTCCTTGGGCGGTTCGCCGTGCGACCAGTCCCAGTTGCCGCCGTCCTGAATGTCCACCACGCAAATCGTGTGGCCACTCACGATCGGTCGTCCGGCTTGCAGCCGCAGGTTGTTCACGCAACTCAGACTCTTCTCGAACACCTGCGGTGCCATGATGGCCGAACCCACGGACAACACCACGCCGCCGTCGAGTCCCTCCACCGCACGGCCGAATTGCGCGAAGTCGAGATGCGCCGCGCGTCCGATGGCTGCGCCGCAGAAGATTGGGTGATTGGATATGATGTCGTAGCCGATGCCGGGATGAACGGTGAGCGGCACGCGATGGCGAAAGGCCTGCGCGACAATGGAACTCGTCTTGTGCGGATGTTTCACCTCAATGCGCCCGCCGACCAGTCGTTGTGCAAGCATGGCTTGCAGCAACTCGGCGCGAGCCGGCGACAGCGGATGCGCCGGCTCGGCGCGCAGCCAGTCTTCCAGTTCGGCGGTCGTGGGCAGCGTGACACCGTCCTCCTCAATGAAACGTCCCAGGCTGCGCCCATAACCTTCGCGGCGGAGCGCGCCGGCGAGCAACGCAAGGTGGATGTTGCGTCCCGTATCGTCCCAGGTACCGAACGTGCCGGTGGCGACGTTCGCGCGCACGCTTTCCTCGGTGCGACCCTGGAACGCGAGTTCCCAGTCGTGAATCGTGCCCGCACCATTGGTGGCCAGATGCGTCAACCAGCCTTGTTCGATGAAGCGGTTCACCACCGCCAGCAAGCCATTCTTCACCAAGTGTGCGCCATACAGCAGCATGACGCTGGCGCCGCGTTCGCGGGCGGATTGCATCCGCCGCGCACATTCTTGAATTTGCGCCAACATTCCGGCCGGACAGGGCGGAGGCGGAGTACTCGGATCGCCCAGGATTTTTTCGAGGGTGCTGAGGCTGCGCCGCTGGCCCAGGGGCAGTACCTTTATCTTCGTCAAATCAAGCGGGGTGGGAAAGTCGTTCATGTGAGTCAGCTTGCGAACCGTGATGTCTTTGCGTTGCGTCTGGCGCGGAGTATGAATCCGGCAGCGCAAATCGCAAGCTCCGAAGGGCGGCGGCTTGACTTGCGGTTACAGCAATTCAACATGAGCGCATGAAACTACGCGGCATGTTCGGGCTGGCGCTGTGGCTGGCCGCGGCACCGGCGTTCGCTGAAGAATTGGTGATTCAGCCGGGCGAAGGCAGTTTCATTTTCACCGATCGAAAAGGGAATCCCGACAAGCCCGTCACCACTTGGTATTTCCGGCCCGAAGTCTGGGATGCCTCACGACCCGTGCTCTTCGTCATGCACGGCATGTTGCGCAACGGCCAGACGTATCGCCGGGCCTGGATTGAACCGGCCCGCCAACACAACGCGCTGTTACTGGTGCCGGAATTTGCGAACCAATACTTCTCCGGCGCCGGCTACAATCGCGGCGGCGTGAGCCTGGACGTGGACGAGTCAAAGTGGACGTTTGCGTTGATCGAAAATTTGTTCGATCACGTCCGCGGCGCGACCGGTTTGACGCGAACGAATTACCTGCTCTACGGCCACTCAGCGGGCGGACAGTTTGTGCATCGCTTCGTCGAGTTCATGCCGAACGCGCGCTTTGAACGCGCAGTGGCGGCCAACCCGGGTTATTACACGATGCCGCGCTTTGACCGCGATTATCCGTATGGCTTCGGCAAGTCGCCGATGGACGATGAACGCTTGCGCCGGGTGTTCGGCCGTCCGTTGACGATTTTGCTGGGTGAAAATGACACCGATCCAAACGACAAGAACCTGCACCGTGCCGCCTTGGCCATGGAACAGGGGCGGCATCGCTTCGAGCGGGGTAACAATTTCATTGCCATGGCCAGGGAACTGGCTGCGGAGAGGAATCTGCCGCTCAATTGGACCTCGCTGATTGTTCCGGGCGTCGGCCACAGCAACGCCGGGATGATGCCCGCAGCGGCGAAGATCTTATTTGCGCCATGACCCGTCTGACCGTCCAAACCAAAGTGAATCCCAAACAAAATCAAATCCCATGAACTCATCCTCACTTACCACTGATCGCCGGCAATTCCTCAAGACCATGACTGTGGCGGGTGCCGGACTGGCGCTGGGCGCCCCGGGCCTCGTGTCAACGGACGCCGCGGCCACGAGCCACAAGCTCAAACTCGGCCTCGATAATTTCGCCGTACGGGCGATGAACTGGAAGGCACACGCGCTGCTGGATTACTCGGCGTCGCTCAAGCTCGATGCGCTGTTCATCACCGACCTCGACGCGTTTGAAAACCACGAGCCGGGCTATTTAAAGGAAGTGAAGGCCAAGGCCGATGACCTTGGGATCGCCATTTTCCTTGGCACGTGGAGCATCTGTCCCACATCCAAGTCTTTCCGGAACAAATGGGGGACGGCGGAGGAGCATCTGGCGTTGGGCATCCGCATGGCGAAAGCGTTGGGCTCGCCGGCCATTCGCGTGGTGCTTGGCAACGGCGACGACCGACGGACCGAAGGCGGCATTGAGGCGCGCATCGCGGACACGGTGAAGGTGTGCAAGGCGTGCCGCAGTCAGGCGGTGGATGCGGGCGTGAAGATCGCCGTGGAAAACCATGCGGGCGACATGCAGGCGTGGGAACTGGTCACGCTCATCGAAGCCGCCGGCAAAGACTACGTCGGCGCCAACATGGATTCGGGTAACGCCTGTTGGGCGTTGGAGGACCCGATGCAGAATCTGCTGACGCTTGCGCCTTATGTGCTGACCACCAGCCTGCGCGATTCGATGGTGTGGGAATCCGAGAACGGCGCGAAGGTGCAATGGACGGCCATGGGCGAAGGTTGCGTGGATGTGAAGGCTTACTTCGCGAAGTTCGCTGAACTGTGTCCGCACGCGCCGGTGATCATCGAGACGATTTCCGGCTTTGCGCGTGAGTTTCCGTACCTCAAACCGGAATTCTGGCAGGCCTGGCCCAAGGCACGCGCCAGTGAGTTTGCGCAGTTCCTTGCGCTGGCCAAGCGCGGCAAGGCAATTCCCTCGCACCGATCCGCCAATGCGCAGGAGGAACAGGAATACCAGAAAGGCGAGTTCGAGCGGAGCATCAAATACTGCAAAGAGGTTCTGGGCTTGGGGGCGCGTTGATCGCGAACCCAGGACCAGTCATGCGCGCGGTTCGGGCCAGCTTGCTGGTGCTGGGGGTTATCATCGTGGTGGGCGGAGGCGCCGGGCTGATTTGGCGCCAGCCCCGACCACAATCCGTTGCGCTCCCCGACGGCTCGCAGTTCACGCTGCTGAAAGTCACCCACGGCACGAATCACGTCCTGCGCTTTGGCCGGCGCTGGCAAGATTTTCTTTACCCCGTGTTGCCACAGAAGCTTCGGCTGAAGTATCCGCCACGGGTGATGGAGTTTGCCGGCAACCGCCCCGACAGTGTGATGGTCTGGTTTCAGCGCGAAGGATTCGCCCCAGTGGACGGCGACTGGCCGCGCGTTTGTCTCGCTGTGTTGGATGATTACGGGCTTGAGTCACCGCTGCTGCTGACACCGCAGGTCGCGCGCACGTTGGGAGTGTCAAGTGCCGCCAGCACTGGGCCGGGAGGCGGCGGATCTGTGGGCGTTGCCAGGCAACTTGCCGGTTGGGAGGTGCTGGACTATCCGAAGCGATCGGGCGGATTCAGGTTGCGGATTTACGGCACCGGGGCCGACCGGCAGTTGACGCCCACTGGTGATGTCAGGATTCCCACATTGGCGCGGAACTCCTTTCCGGGCTGGCAGGCGGAATCACTGCCGACGGTGCGGTTGACCAATGGTCTTGAGATTACCCTGACCAAACTCGAAACCGGCGCGGTGGACCCGGTAGCCGGCTTCGCTCCCGTGGGCATGGTGGCGCGGGCTTTTTCGCGGGCCACGTTTCAGTTGCGGGAGAACAATCTGCCCACGGAAAACTGGAGCGTCCATCGCCTACGTTTGTCGAGCGCCACCGGAATCCTGCGCCACGGCGACGGGAAATCCGCCCGATGGCAGGCGGGCCAATACACGGCGGATGCCTGGGGCGGACTCTGGCTCGAAGAACCGTCGTGGAAGGTGCAGGCCGACTTCGCCCGCACTGCTGATTTCCCCGCCGAGGATTTGTGGGGCGTCCGGGGCGTGCCCGTCCCGCGACCCGGCAAAATGATCGAACACCGCGTGGTCACGAATCTGCACGGCGAGGAACTGGAGTTCCTCGGCGTGAGCGGGTTCAAGCATCCCCAGGGCGTTCTGGTGGGCAAAACCTATGCAAGTCTCCAGGTTCGCACGCCACATCCACTGGACGCCCTCAGCGTGGTGCTCGTGGAGGTGCGCGATGAACAAGGGCGCGGGGCCGTATCGCACGGATCCGCTGCTGAACTTGGCACCGGCGGTCGCGGGATCACGCCGAAGGAAACGGTGATCCACTTTCGCCTCGAGGTTCTCGAAGGAGCGCGTTTCCTCGACATCACCCTGGCCGCCACGCCGGTGCAGCCGGTGGAATTTCTGGCCAAGCCCGAGTTGCTTGGCAGGAGGGGCAACTCAAACCAAGCCAGCCGCGTTCCGGTTTCAGGCAGGGAATGAGACTGCCCGGCACCGGCTACACGTCGCAAATCTGCACGCCCTGTTTGAGCGAGGCGAGTTTGTCCGACCGCTTGGGAATGAACTCCTGCGCCACGAAGCCTTTGAAGCCGCAGTTCACGATTTCCTGCATGATGCGCGGGTAAAAGAGTTCCTGGGAATCATCAATTTCATTCCGACCGGGGACGCCGCCGGTGTGGTAATGGCCGAAGTATTGGTGGTTCGCCTTGATCGTGGCGCAAACGTCGCCCTCCATGATCTGCATGTGATAGATGTCGTAGAGCAGCTTGACCCGTTCCGAGCCAACGCGTTTGCACAACTCGACGCCCCACTTCGAGTAGTCGCATTGGTAATCCTTGTGGTTCACCTTGCTGTTGAGCAGCTCCATGATGACGGTGACCTTGTGCTTCTCCGCAATGGGCGCGATGCGTTTGAGTCCGATGGCGCAATTCTCCAGTCCTTGCTCATCACTCATCCCGCGGCGGTTGCCGGAGAAGCAGATGATCGTCGGCGCGCCGAAGTCAGCCACTGCGGGCAGCGTCTTTTCCATGAACGCAACGATCTTGTCGTGGTTCTCGACGCGGTTGAGTCCGTTCTCGATGCCGCCGGGCACGCCGGAAACGACGGCGCAGGTGAGCCCGTGCTTCTTGAGCGTGGGAAAATCCTTCACTTCGAGCAGTTCGACGGACTGGAGTCCCATCTCCTTGGCGGCCTGGCAGAAGGCTTCGAGCGGGATGTCGTTGTAGCACCATTTGCAGACGGAGTGGTTGATGCGGCCTTTGAGCTTCGCGCCGCCGGCGGCTTCAGCGGCGGACAAACGATGCGAGAGGCTCGACGCGGCGGCCACTACGGCAGCACCGCCGGTGATGGTTTGGAGGGCAGAACGGCGAGAAAGTTTCGTTTTCATGGCTGACTTTTACCATGAATGGACGCAGGGGGGCACGGATTATTTCAATTGTAATGTTCAGCGGTGGCGTGGTGCATTGTTGCCGCAGCGCAATGCAGGCGTTGGAGCGTCGAAGGCGTGAAAAGCAAATAGCCCACCGCGTAAGCCGTGGGAATCCAGCGAGAATCTGGCAAGCTCCCAAAGAGGCGACATAAGACCCGGTGGCCATTTCTGCCGCCCCTGCCGGGGCTGGATCTTGCTTCCCGGAAACCCACGGCTTACGCCGTGGGCTATTCTCTGCCGGCCCGCTGGGCCTGACTACGCCAGTGGCAGCGCGCCGTTGCTGTCGCCGAACTTCTCCACGGGCGTACCCATTTGGTCGAGCATCGAGACGTAGAGGTTGCAGAGCGGCGTGCCCTTCGGACTGGCGATGTGGCGGCCGGTTTTGATTTTGCCGCCACCGCGACCGGCGAGGACGATGGGCAGGTTGGCGGGATCGTGACGGTTGCCGTCGGACATGCTGGAACCAAAGAGCACCATGCTGTTGTCGAGCAAGGTGCGTTCGCCTTCCTTGATCGCGGCCAGCTTGTCCATGAGGTAGGCAAGCTGCTCGTTGTGCCAGCGGTTAATCTTGGTGTACGGCTCGAATTTTTCCGCCTTGTCCTGGTGATGGCTGAATTCGTGATGTCCGCCACCCGCGCCGGGAATGAGCTTGCCGAAATTCTTTCCGGAAACATCGTTCGCGAACATGAAGCTGCTGATGCGCGTGCTGTCGGTCCAGAACGCCAGCGCGATCAAATCGAGCATCAGCCGGACGTGTTCCTGATGGTCGCCGGGTTCGCCCTTGGGCGCAGCGATGTCTTCACCGGGCTGCGATTCCGGTTTCCAGGTGCGCGGGTCGGGCTTGGAGAAAAACTCCAGCCGTTTTTCCACGTCGCGGACAGAGTCGAGGTATTCGTCCAATTTGTATTGGTCGTCGCGACCGAGGCGATTGCGGAGTTTGTTCGCATCGTTGAGCACGAGGTCCAACAACGCTTTGCGGTCTTCCTTATTCCGTTGATCGGCGGTGGAAATGCGGTCGGCCTTCATCACGCTGAACAGCCGTTTGTAAGCGAGGCGCGGATTGATTTCCTTTGCCAACGGCATGTTGGGGGAGCGCCAGGAGATGTAACAACCGTAGAGGCGCGTGTAGCCGACGTTGGTGTCAATGCCGGAGATGACCGGATCAACGCCGAGTTCCAACGAGGGCAGGGGAGTGAGATGTCCGATTTGCTGCGCGCAAAGCTGGTCTATGGAAAGTCCGCCCACGCTGATGTCCTTGCCGGCGGTCTTGCGCACGGGCAGGCCGGTCAGAAAATTCGCCGTCTTTGCGTAATGGCCGTCGCCCTGATGGCTGTGTTGTTTGTCGAGGCCGGAGAAGACCAGGATGTTTTCGCGATGCTTCGCCAGCGGTTCAAGGGCGAAGGGTAATTCAAAATCCGCGCCGTCGGTTTTGGGAAACCAGTTTCGCTCCAGCACGCCGTTCGGGAAATAAATGCAGGCCATACGCACGGGCGCTTGCACGCTGGAGGTCGCTTTGGTCGAGGCGAGCGCATCGGGCGCGGCGACGGCGGCAACCTTGCCCATCGCATCAAGCAGCGGCAGACCGAGCATCGCACCGGCGCCCTTGAGGAAGGAGCGGCGCGGCAGGCGCCAATTCCGGTTCAGAATGGCAGGCGCGTTGATTTGTTTGGGCATGGACTTGGATGAGGTCATGTCAAGGAGCGGCGTGAATGGGAAATGACGAATGTCGAAAACCGAATGACGAGGGAATGACGAAGCACCAAGTCCGAAATAGCGCGTCGCGCCAGAGCCGGCTTCGCACATCCGTGCTTTGGGGCTTCTTTCGTCATTAGGATTTCGTCATTCGTCATTCCGTGTCTCGTGTTTCGGATAAAAGCGATGTCGGAACGGGTAGCTCATCGCGATGGTCTCAATGAGTACAGTCGCGCGCCAATCGTTGTTCGCCAAGGCCGTCATGGCATCATCAATAACGCAGTTGTCGAACTTGTTCAACTCCCGACCGAAGGCGAAGCCGGTCATTTTTCGGGCCAGATGCCGCATGATTCGCTCTTTGCGGGCCATGAGTACCTGCTTCAAACCATCCGGACCTTCGTAAACTTCGCCGGACGGCAACGTGCCTTTGGCCTCGACGGGTTCGCCGTGCAACTCCTCACGCCAGCGGCCCAATGAGTCGAAATTCTCCAAACCAAAACCGAGCGGGTCCATCTTGTCGTGGCAGGCGGCGCACTCGGCTTTGACGCGGTGCAGTTCAAGCTGTTTGCGCAGCGAAAGTCCGCCGGGTTGCTCGGCGGCTTTTTCGTCGAGTGCGGGCACATCGGGCGGGGGCGGTGGGATTTTATCGCCCAACAATGATTCAAGGAGCCAGCGACCGCGCAACACCGGACTGGTGCGCACGGGGTAGGACGTGAGCGCATGAACTCCCGCCATGCCGATCAAACCGCCCCGGCGCGTGTCCGTCAGCGCCACGTATTGCAGCGCGTCGCCCTTCACTCCCGCTAATCCGTAAAGCTCCGCGAGTCGCGCGTTCACGAAGGTGTATTGGCTGTCAATCAACTCCAGCAACGACCGATCTTCGCGAACCAGATGGTTGAAGAACGTGGCGACTTCGCCCTTCATCGCGCGAGCCAGGGCAGCATCGAACTCGGGAAACTTTGTGGGGTCGGGTTTCACCTCGCCGCCGAGTTGGTCGAGATTGAGCCATTGGAGCGCGAAGCGTTCGCCGAGTGATGCGGCCTTCGGGGCCTTCAACATGCGGTGAAGCTGGGCGCGATAGACGTTTGTGTCAGAGAGTCTGCCGTGTTCGGCCAGCGCGAGGAGTTCTTCATCGGGCATGGAGGACCAGAGGAAATAGGAAAGCTTGCTGGCGAGCGGAACATCAGCCAACGGTTGGACGCCGGTAACAGACGGCTCTGGTTCAGCCAGGAAGAGGAAGTGCGGCGAAATGAGCACGCCTTGCACGGCGAGCCGGACCGAGGCTGCGAAACTGTCGCCGCGTGCGTCGGCGCGGGTGAATAGTTTCATCAACTCATCCACCTCCGGTTCTGTGACCGGCCGGCGCCAGGCCCGCCGGGTGAAGGCCGCGATGACTTCGCGCGCGGCCGGCTCGGATTTCCCGAACCAGCCCGGCTGACGAAACAGCAGTCGCTCCCGGGCGGCGCGCAATTCGCGGGTCTGGCCGCGCGGAGAATCGGGCAGCACCTGCTGCGTCACCTGTTCCGCCGCGGCGAGATACTTCTCGATGTGAATCGAAGAAGTGAAGAGCGTGTCGCCCGTGGTGTCGAAGCCTTCACCGCCACCGCCATCAGCGGGCAGCAGTTGTTCGAGTTTGAAATCGTGTGCGACGCCGAACAGGTCGCGAATGGTATTGATGTATTCCGCGCGATTCAGCCGGCGGCTCATCACGTAGCCACGGTAGTAACTGGCCGTGCGGTCGGAGGCGATTTGATTGCAGTCGGGTTGCTCGACCTTGGGCAGTTTGCGGAGGAAGCCCATCAGCTTCTCGAACTGACCGTAATTCAGTTCGCCGGCTTTCTTGGGCGGCATTTCGTAAGCCTGCACCCGCTGCAACACGTTTTGCCAGAGTTCCGTCTCGGCCTTGATTGCGTCCAGATTCTCGAAGCGCTCCAGGTTGAGATCGCCCTTGAGACTTTCCGCGTTGTGGCATTCGTAGCATTTCCTGGCCATCAACGGACGTATATCCTTGAGGTAGTCCTCCGCGAGGTCGGCTCGTGTGACTGCGTGGGAGGCCAGCAACGTGGCGAGAATCGCCACAGGCAGACGACGGACCAATCTGACATTCGGGGTCACAGGGACACTTTATGGCCCAAATGTGATGGAATGTCCACTGCCAGAATCCGTTGATACGGATCGGGGGGTATGGCGTGGCGGCAACTTAACGCAGAGGACGCGGAGGTTGGCGCAGAGGCACGCAAAGATGGATTCTCTTTGCGCCCTCTGCGGAGTCCTTTGCGGCCTCTGCGTTAAGCCGGGTGTGACAGGATGGTTGCGGCTATGCTGTGCGCGCTTCCGCTTTCAAGGTATCAACCTTTCAACTTCACGTAACGGTCGGCGACGAAATCCCAATTGACCACGTTCCACCAGGCGGCGATGTAGTCGGCGCGTTTGTTCTGGTATTTGAGATAGTAGGCGTGCTCCCACACATCAACGCCGAGCAGCGGTTGTGCGCCTTGGGTGAGCGGGTTGTCCTGGTTCGCTGTGGCCTGAATCGCGAGCTTGCCCTGTTGGACGACCAGCCATGCCCAGCCGCTGCCGAACTGGCCCAAGCCAGCTTTGGCGAAACCGTCCTTGAATGCGGCGAAACTACCGAAGCTCGTTTCAACGGCCTTGGCGAGTTCACCCTTGGGTTGGCCGCCGCCGCCCTTTTTCATCATCTGCCAGAACAGATCGTGGTTGTAATGCCCGCCGCCGTTATTGCGGACGGCGGTGCGGATCTTTTCGGGGACGGAATTCAAATCCTTCACGAGCTCCTCAACGGATTTCTTACCGAGGGCAGGGAATTCCGCGACGGCCTTGTTCAAATTATCCACGTAAGCCTTGTGATGGCGGCCGTGGTGAATCTCCATCGTCTGCGCGTCAATGTGCGGTTCGAGCGCGTCGGAGGGGTAGGGCAGGGGAGGCAGGGTGAATGGGGCGGCAGACGTAGTTTGACCAAGTGTGCCAGGCACCATGGCTGCGGCTGTCGCGGCGAGCGCGGTGGTCTTAATGGCTTGTCGTCGGGTCATCATAATCATGTTCGGTTTCGGGGTTTCGGTTGCCAGACTGTAGCCTTAACTTGTGGGGTGATGCAACTGTGGTGATTGGCTAGGCTGTCACACAAGGTGTTCGCCTTCCAAGTCGGCAGGTGGGTGTTTCAAATGATGGATTACGCTTTCCGAAATTGTTCGGAAAAGGTCATTTCGATCCTTCCCGGTTTCCTTCGAGATCGCGTCAGCAAGATGACATGCTGATTCCGCCAACAAACGTCCCCATTCCGCTGGTTCATCGTCCCAGACCCACGCGGCCAGAGCTACCTGAAGTTGCCCATCAACAATCCAACCCCGAAGCATTTCGAGAGAGTCTTCGTCGTTTTCAGCTTCGGGTGGGTGCGGTAGGGCTCTCATGATTTGAACCTATTTTGCATGATGCACTTCCGCAAAAACTTTCCCAATGCCTTTGCCCAGCGCCTCCCAGTCGCTGTCGGTGGTTTCCCAGCCGCCGCTGAAACGCAGGACGTGCGCGACTTGTGATGCCTCGAAACCCATCGCGCTCAAGACGTGTGAGGGTTCTTCCTTGCCCGTGGTGCAGGCGGAGCCCGTGCTCACGGCGAAACCAGCCTTGTCCAGGCGCGTGACCCAGCGTTGCTGACCACCTTCTGGCATGAGTGCGGAAACGGTGTTCCACAAACGCGGCACGCTGGCGCCGACGATGGTGGAGCCGGGCAGTTGGCGAACGAGCAGCTTCTCAAATTTCTCCTTCCACACAACGCGCGTTTCGTGATCACCGTTGGCGAGTTGTTTTTCGCGGACTTCGAGCGCGGCGAGCATGGCGAGGATGATGGGAACGTTTTCCGTCCCGGCGCGCCGGCCCTTTTCCTGTTTGCCGCCAAAGAGCAGCGGATTGGTTTGCTTCTTGTGTGGCGCTTTGAGAAAGCCCACGCCACGCGGGCCGCCGAATTTATGAGCCGCGCCGCTGACGTAATCGCAAGCGCCGAGTCCTCGGGCGGGCAATTTGCCGAGCCACTGAACCGCGTCAGAGAAGAATGGAACTTCGTACGTCTGGCAGATGGCGTGCAATTCGCGCCAGGGCTGAATAACGCCGGTTTCGTTGTTGGCGGCCATCACCGCAACAAGGCCGGGGCGCATGTCCGCCATTTCATGGGCGAACCATTCCAAGTCCACCACGCCGTCGTGCGTGACGGGGATCAGGCGCGCACGTTTGCCGAAGTAATGTTTCGCCGAGTCATGCACGCAGGGATGTTCGATGGCGCTGATCCAGACTTCGCTCTTCGGGTCGAGGGTTTGCGCGAAGTGATGCATGAGCATGTTGTTGGCCTCGGTGGCGCCGCTGGTCCAGATGATGTCGCCGGGATGGCAGCCAAGGAAGTGTGCGAGTTTTTCGCGGGCTTCAGTCAACGCTTTGTTCGCCGCGAGGCCGAAGGCGTGCGGGCTGGAAGGATTGCCGTGGATTCTCTCGGTGGCCTCCAACCAGGCTTCGCGGGCTTCGCGCATGACGGGCGCCGTGGCATTGTAATCAAAGTAAAGCATCGGCGGGGAGGATAGGAAAAGGCGCAGGGGAGAAAAGGAGAAAGGCAGCCAGCGTAGGACAGGCGTCGCGCCTGTTTCCGTCGTCATTCGTTTGCTGGCAAGCCGCCGATCCTCTGGCCGGGATGATCACGCCCTGCTGCTGAAGTGGGAACTGATTTAGTGATGAGCAGGGAAGCCCCCGTTCTTTGAACGGGGTTCAAGAAAGCGCTCTGCTGAAAGAATCTGCCCATGACATCCTTGGTTTGTGTTGTCTCCACAACCAAACGAAAGGAACAGAACATGAGCAGATTCAAGCGATTATCGCACACGATCTGGCACTGCGAGTATCACATTGTGTGGGTGCCACAATATCGGTATCGGGTGCTGCAAGGGCAGATCAAAGAAGAGGTTGAGTTATGCGTCCGGGATCAAACGCGGCAAATGAACTGTGCGGTGCAGGAGTTGAACGTGCCGGCCGACCATGTGCATTTGATCGTGCAGATACCGCCGAAGCTATCCATCTCGGATTGCATGGGGCGGCTGAAGGGCAGGAGCGTGATCCGAGTGTTCAGTGCGTTTCGCGATTTGCGCCAGCGCCGCTACTGGGGCAATCATTTCTGGGCCCAAGGCTACTGTGTTGGCACGGTGGGTTTGGGCGGCGAGATGCTACGGAAGTATGTAAAGTGGCAGGAAGAGCAGGAACAAAGACAGGAAGAGTTCCGCTTTAGCAAATAGATGAGCAACCGGAGACAACGCAATGTGGCCCAGCCCCCTTTGGGGCCGGGCCTTGGCCTCTTACAGAGGCCCATTCCCAAAGCCCCGCCCTTTGGGCGGGGATATTTACTCTTAATCGCTTTGACCGAGTTCACGGAAAAGTTTTACGCGAGTTGAATTTGAAAAGTTTTCGCCAAGTTGAATTAACTCATTGCCGTCATCGTTACGACGTCGCGTTCAACATCGGCGACGGCCTGCGTCCCGGCTCGATTGTCGACGCCAACGACCAGGCGCAATTCGGCGAACTCGAAGTGCAGGGCGAACTCACCAAGCGCGCGTGGGCCAAAGGCGTGCAAGTCATGAACGAAGGCCCAGGCCACGTGCCCATGCAAATGATCGAGGAAAACATGGCCAAGCAACTCGAGTGGTGCGGCGAAGCGCGGTTCTGCAAGCTCGCCCCTTTCAACTCCCGCCCATTGCTCTGAGCTTCCATTCCTCCACCAGCGAATAGAGCACCGGCACGGTGAACATGGTCAGATACACCAGCGTCATCCCGCCGAAGATCGGAATGGCCATCGGGATCATGATGTCCGCGCCGCGACCCGTGCTGGTCAGCACCGGCAGCAGCGCCAGGGTCGTCGTGCCCGTGGTCATCAGGCACGGTCGCACGCGGCGCAAGCCGGCGGCGACGGTCGTTTCGCGGATTTGCGCGATGGTTTCCGTGGTGCGTTTGGCGAAGCTCTGGCGCAGGTACGTGGCAATCACCACACCGTCGTCCGAGGCGATGCCAAACAATGCGAGGAACCCGACCCAGACGGCCACACTCAGGTTGATCTGGTGCAACTGAAACAACTCGCGCAGATTCACGCCCAGCACGGCGAAGTTCCCGAACCAGTCCTGTCCGTAAAGCCAGATCATGGTGAAGCCGCCGGCCCATGCCACCGCAATGCCGCTGAACACGATCGCGGTCGTCACCGTCGAGCGGAATTGGAAATACAGCAGCAAGAAAATGATGAACAACGCCAGCGGCAGCACGAGCATCAACGTGCGTTGCGCGCGAAGCTGGTTTTCGTAATCGCCCGCGAAGCTGTAGGTGTAACCGCCCGGCCAGGCGAGTTCGCCGGTGTCAATCTTCTGGCGTAGATAACGGTCCGTCGCCTCGACGACTTCCACTTCCGGGAACGCGGCCAGCTTGTCGAACAACACGTAGCCGATCAGAAACGTGTCTTCGCTCTTGATCGCCTCCGGTCCGCGCACGTAATGGATTTCCGCCAGGTGCGACAACGGGATTTTCACGCCGTCCATCGTCGCGACGAGCACACGTTCGAGGTCCTCAATGCTGCCGCGGAGTTCGCGCTGGTAACGCACGCGCACCGGATACCGTTCGCGGCCTTCGACCGTGGTGGTGATGGGGCGTCCGCCGATGGCGACCTCGATGACCTCCTGCACGTCGTTCACGCGCAGGCCGTAGCGCGCGAGCGCGTGGCGGTCGAGTTTGATTTCGAGGTACGGCTTTCCCACGATGCGGTCGGCGATGACGCTGTCGAGGTTGATGCCGGGAATTTCGCCGCTGCGCAGTAGTTGTTCCACGCGCAACACGAGGTCGTTGATGGTTTCGAGGTTGTCACCCTTGATCTCGACGGCCATGCGTGCGCGGATGCCGCTCTGGAGCATCACACGCCGCGTCTCGATGGGCTGCAATTTTGACACGCCCGTCGCGCCGGGGATCGCCGCCTCCTTCACGATCTCGTTCCAGATGTCGTCGGGCGTGCGGATGTGTTCGCGCCACTGGCGGTACGGGCGGCCCTTGGGATCGGGAATCAATTCGCCGTGTGCGTCGCGGACGAATTCGTTTCTCTTGCGGTCATATTTGAAACGGATCGGATAACCGTTCTCGTCGGTGATGAACTCCGGCTTGTAGTTGATGACGGTTTCCACCATGCCAACGGGCGCGGGATCGAGCGCGCTTTCCACGCGGCCAATTTTCCCGACCACCTGATCCACTTCGGGGATGGCGCGGATGAGCAGGTTTTGTTTCGACAGATAATCGAGCGATTCGCCCAGCGAGGCGTGCGGCAGGGCCGACGGCATGTAGAGGAACGAACCTTCATCGAGCGCGGGCATGAATTCGCGGCCGAGGCCGGGAAAAGCGTGCTTGGCCCACACCCACGGCGAACTGAGGCGAATCCAATCCTCCTTGATGCCGACCTTTGCCAGCGTGCGCGGCACGACCCCGAACACGCGGTCGAAGCCCAGCCACGAGCAAGCGCCCACGACGATGAGCACCAGCGGAATGGCAAGGAACGCGGCCTTGTGATCGAGACACCAGCGGAGAATCGTGCCGTAAGCGCGCTCGAACAGGCGGAAAAAAATCAGCGCGCCGCCCACGATGAGGCCCACGAAGATGAGGTTGCGCGTGAAGCCGCGTTCCGGTCCGAGCGGCAGCCAGCGTTCGGTGAGCATCCAGCCGACCAGCAACACCGCCACCGCGCTCGCCGCCCACGGCCCGATCTTGCGCCAGATTGCGGGCAGCTTTTCCGCGAACAAATAATACGCGCCAGCCCCCATCACAAACAGCCCGCCCAGCACCACGATGAATGACTTCAACACGAAACCCGCCACCAGCAACCCAAAACCCAAAACCAACAAACCGATCAACAACACCCGCTTCACTCCACGCCGATCCACCCGCCCCGCCAGGATGATGTGCGCCGCCGCTGGAATGATGGCCAGCGCCGCGACCACCGACGCGATCAGCACAAAGGTCTTGGTGAACGCGAGGGGCCTGAACAGTTTCCCTTCCATTCCGGTCATCGTGAACACCGGCAGAAAGCTGATGACGGTGGTGGCAATGGCGGTGAGCACGGCCGAGCCGACTTCGGAAGTAGCGCGGAAGACGATTTCGAGGGTGGAGATGGGTTTTGGGTTTTGGGTTGTAGGTGTTGGGTTGCCGGAGTCAGGTTGTGGGTCATTGGTTGTGGGTTGTGGGTTGTCGGACGCGCCTTCAACCGACAACCCATCACCTACAACCGACAACTTCGCCTCTTCGAGATGCTTGAGCACGTTTTCACACACGATGATCCCCATGTCCACAATCGTGCCGATGGCGATGGCGATGCCGGCGAGGGCGACGACGTTGGCTTCGACGCCGAAGAGTTTCATCGCGATAAACGTCATCAACACCGCGAGCGGCAACATGCCGCTGATGAGCAGCGAACTGCGCAGGTGCAGCACCATCACGATCACCACGATGATCGTCACCAACGCCTGCTCGATCAGCGCCTTGTTCAACGTGCCGAGCGTCTCCTGAATCAGACCCGTGCGATCGTAAAACGGCACGATGCTCACCTGGCTGATCGTGACCCATTCGGGCCAGCGGTCGCGCGAGTTGCCGCGCAGCCACTTGAGCCAGGCGTCCTCGTCCAATCGCGGCGAGTTGTCCTCATACGCAGCAAACCCGGCGCGCTCGGCGAACCGCTCGACTTCGGCGCGTCCGGTCTTGTTCCAGTCAATCACCGGGCGCGCCGGGAGCGCGGGACAGAGCCGCGTCATCTGCGCCTTGACGTTATGGATGGCCTCCAACGGATTGTAGCCGTGCCGCACCACCACCACGCCGCCCACGGCTTCCGCGCCTTCCTTGTCGAGCGCGCCCGTGCGCAACGCCGGCCCGAGCGCCACGTGCGCCACGTCCTTGATGCGGATGGGCACGAAGTCCTCCGTCTTCACCACGGCGAGTTCGAGGTCTTCGAGCGAACGAATGAAGCCGAGTCCGCGAACGAGATACTCGACGCGGTTGATCTCGATGGTGCGCGCGCCGACGTCGAGATTGGATTTCCGCACCGCTTCGAAGACCTGTTCGAGCGTGACGCCGTGCGCGCGCATCGCGTCGGGGTCAACGTCCACCTGGTATTCGCGCACGAAGCCGCCGACCGACGCGACCTCGGCAATGCCGTCCGCCGCCTGCAACGCATATCGCACCTGCCAATCCTGAATGCTGCGCAACTCGTGCAAATCCCATCCGCCAACGGGCTGGCCGTCGGGATCGCGTCCTTCGAGGGTGTACCAATACACCTGGCCCATCGCGGTGGCGTCGGGGCCGAGGGCGGGTTGCACGTCGGGAGGCAGCAGCCCGGCGGGGAGGCTGTTGAGCTTTTCGAGAATCCGCGTGCGTCCCCAGTAGAAATCAATCTTGTCGTCGAAGATGATGTAGATGGACGAGAACCCGAACATCGAGGTGCTGCGGATGGTTTTCACGCCCGGCACCCCGAGCAATGATACGGTGAGCGGATAGGTGATCTGATCCTGCACATCCTGCGGCGAGCGGCCCATCCACTCGGTGAACACGATCTGCTGGTTTTCGCCGAGGTCCGGGATGGCGTCCACCGCGACGGGCCGGCGTTCGAGTCCGGGAATGCGCCAGTCAAACGGCGCCACCATCATGCCCCAGCCGAAGACGAACAGGACGAGGAGCGCGACGATGAGTTTTTGCTCCAGACAGAAGCGGATGAGGCGGTCGAGCATGAGGGGCGCGTGGTTGTGGGTTCTAGGTTTTGGGTTCTAGGTTTTGGGTTCTAGGTTTTGGGTTTTAGGTTTTGGGTTGTGGGTTATGGGCGTCGCGCATGATTTGCTCGGTCAGGGCGACGATTTGATCCCACTCGGATCCTGATGACTGGGTTGGGCGGCCGTAGGGTGGCGGGGTTTCGCGGAGTTCGGATTCGGAACGGCGTGAGCCGCGCCATTGTTCGAGGCTCTGGTAAAGCCGCTCCAACATGCCGCCGCAATGGTTGTAGGCCTGATCTAATTCCTGATATCGCCCAGGTGTCAGGTAATGTTTGCTGGCTGCGACGTCGAGATGATGCTGCGTCTCACGAAGTTCGCCGAGTGAACGGTTGATCGCCTCCAAATAGATGTTCGTGTGCCGGCTGCCCCAGCCTTCCGCCAGAATCGCGGGCGCGGAATTGGACGACCGCCGAACTTGCGATCCCAATTCATACATCTCGAATTTCGGAAACTTTAGACTTTCCCCGTGAACTTCCAGATGCAGCGACTTCAGTTTCTGATACACGGCGAGGTCGCGGAAGGAGGTTATTTTGGACATGGCGTGTGTTGCGTTGGTTGGCGGTTATTGGTTGTTGGTTTTCGGTTTCTGGTTATGGGTTATGGGTTATGGGTTGAAGGTTGGTGCGGCTTCGCTGGCACGCCCCAAAACCGATAACCAAAAACCTAAAACCCAAAACCTCTCCATCTTCATTCGAGTGTCCTCTCAATCTCCCCGCACCGGAACATCCGAGAGCCGAAATACGGGTTCGCAATGTTCTCGTCGGCTTGCAGCCAGCTTGCGCCTTTGTTGCCGAAGGCCATCGGGCAGTGCGCGACATACAACTTGCCGACCTGTCCCGCACCGAAGGCGACAACAGCGTGCTCGGTGTGGTGGGTGAGCGGCACGAGTTGTTCGCGCAACGCGGCGATGTCCGCCGCTTCGCGCATCGCGTGCAGCGGCTCGTGAAGCTCCGTCTCCAGCGGTTTCCAGGCTTCAATCGCTGCTCCGGGCAGGGATGTTGCGTCGAACTGGTGCAAAAGATCGTCCATTGCGCTGGCGGCGGCTCGGGACTTCTCGAAGTCATCCCCCGCCAGCGCCACGGCAAGAGCGAGATACGCCTTCGCCAGTTTCGCAACCTGTTCGCCGAATACCGCCGGCACATCAGCCCGCGCTTTCACGCGCGCGTCCTCACCCTTAACCAAAAACCCAGAACCCTTCCGTTCCCACGCCCCTTCCCCCGCCATCATGCTGGGCCGGCCGCGAATCTGGAGTTCGCTGTCAATCTTGAAATTCCCGTGCGTCACCACTTGTTCACCTTCCTTGATTCCCTCGAGCACCAGGTAGTGTTCGCCCGCGCGCGGTCCCAGTTGGATGTTGCGCCCCTCGAAGACTAGGCGGTTGGTGTCTGGCAAGCGCACATAGACCACGGCGCGTTTTCCGGTGAGCAGCGGCGCGCTGGCGGGAATGACCAACGGCAGAGACACTGTGTCCTCCGCGCGAACGTGGCCAAGTTTCTCGGCCGGTTCCAACGGCATCTCGCAAATACTGCACCTGCCCGCGCCCTCGCTGGTGATTTCCGGATGCATGGGGCAGATGAACTTGCCGGCCAGTTCCGGACCATACGCCAGTCCGCCCGCTGTCAGCGGCACCTTGAGCAGCGCGCGGACAAACATGCCGGGCCGGAGGCGTCCGTCCGGATTGGGCACATTGAGCCGCACCTTGATGGTGCGCGTGCGCTCGTCGAGATCCGGCGCGACGTACGCCACAAAGCCGGTGAACTCGCGGCCCGGAAACGCGGGCACCTCAAGGCGGACCTGTTGTCCATAGTGAATTAACGCAATGTCCGTCTCATAGGCGTCGAGCAGCACCCACAACGAGGAGAGGTCCGCGATTTGCGCGACGCGTTCGCCTTTCATCAACCAACCGCCCTGCCGGCCGCCCAGTTCCGTAAGCACGCCGTTGACCGGACTGTAGAGGGTGAAGGTTTGCTTCGCGGCACCCTGACGCAGAATGTCTTCGATCTGCTCCTGAGTGACGTCGAGCAACCGGAGTTTGTTTTGGGCCGAGGCCAGGAGGGAGGACTCGGAGGCGATCCGGCTGGCCAGCAACAATTCCTCCGACGCGGCCAGAAACTCCGGACTGTAAATCTCGGCGATGTGCTCGCCCTGCCGCACCGGCACCCCCGTGTAGTTGACGAACAACCGTTGAATCTGGCCCTCGGCGCGCAGCGCAATGTCGGTGAGCCGCGTTTCGTCATAAACGAATTTGCCAAGAAACCGCCGCTCGGCCTCGACGTGCCGGCGTTCGGCAGGCGCGGTCTGAATCTCCATAAGCGCGGCGGCGCGACGGCTGACCCGGAGGATGGGTGCTTCGGCGTCTTCCTCCGCGGAACTGGCGGCCAGCGGCGTGAGTTCCATGCCGCAGATCGGACACCGGCCCGGTTGGGGCTGGCGGATTTGCGGATGCATGGGGCAGGAATGTATTGCGGTCGCTTGCGGACCGGCACCGGGCGCTGCGAGACCTTGAGCAGGTGACGGGGACACGGAGCCCCCCCGCGACCAGCGTCCGGCCACGAAGACGCCGACCAGCACGGCGAGGACCGCCCCCGCAATCAGAATCTTGAAGAGATTAGTTTTCATCGTTTTTCTCCACCGGGGATTCCGGCAACACACCGATCATTTCCAGGGCCTCCAGATCGCCCACGCCGCAACACAGGACCAGGTCGCTCAATCCCTCGTATTGTTCGGCGACGGCACGGGCCTGCATGACTTGGGCTTCCAGCAACATCCGGCGCGCATCGAGGAGGTCAATCATCATGCCGCGACCGGAGACCCACGCGGCGCGGGCGCTTTCAAGGGCTGTCTCGCTGCGCGGGATGATTTGGTCCTGGTACACAAGGGCCTCGCGGCGCGCGGCGTCAATCTTCACCGTGAGTTCATGAATTTCATTGCGCAACGCCAGTTCGGCGTCGGCCAGATCGAGTTCGATGGCTCTGGTCCGCGCCGCTTCGCGCTGAATGGCCGCAGTGTAGCGCTGGCGGTTGCCGAACGGCAGGTTGAAACTGAGCATTAACATACCCTGACGGAACTCACCGTTGCCGGTGTAATTGCGCACCTCGGCGCCCACGCTCACCTCGGGATACCGTTCACGCCGGGCCACGTCCACTGCGGCCTCCGCCTGGGCGATCTGCTGGCGGCGCATCTTGAGGTCCGGCTCAAACTTCAGCGCAAGTTCCGCCAACTTTTGACTGTGAACCAGCGGACGCGCCACCGGGGGCAGGAGCAGGTCCGGCCAGGGCGAGTCCAAGGGGCGGTTGAGCAGGCGGTTGAGGTTGACCCGCGCCTGGCCGCGCAGGTCGGTGTCCGTTTGCAGCCGGGTCTGGCGTCGGGCGCGTTCGTTTTGCAGGCGCAGGACGTCGAGTTGACTCGTGTCGCCGGTTTCGTAGCGGCGCTCCGCCACGGACACCAGCGTTTCCAACCAGTTCAAATCCTGACGCCCGATTTCCACCACCCGGTCGGCCAGCGCGGTCTGGAACACGGCCAAGGCCAGGTCACGGCGCAGGCGTTGGAATCGAAAATCGGCGTCGGCTGCCTCCACGGCGGTTTCGGCCCGCGCCAGCAGACGGCTGGCCCGCGGTTTGCCAAACAGCGGCAGCTTCTGTTCGACGCCGTAGAGCAGGTCCCCATCGTCGGCACGCATCATGGACTCGGCCGCCATGCCGCCGACGCGCACCATGGGATCGTCCCAGCGGCGTACGCTGCGTTCGTTGGCGTTCGCGGCGGCCACACGCGCTTCCGCGGCCTGCAAGGCGGGATGGTTGGTACGCAAGTCCTCGGCAAGCTGGCTGATAAACGCGGGTGTCAGCGCCACCGCGTTCGTGACGGCCTTGGCATTCTCCGCCAGGCCGGATTGCACGGTCAGGACGAAAAGCCATGCCAGACCGGGTAAAAATGATTTCTTCATAGGCACAGGGAATCCACGGACGACAAACCGAAACCGATCACCGCGCAACGGCGCGGTACACACCACAGGTGTTCAACCAGGCGGAATCAGATCAGCAGGGCGCAATGCCGAGTGAAGAGCGGCACGCCAATCGTCGTCAGCGACAAAGATCTTGAGGACGAAAATTGAAGGCTCTCCGTTGCGGACAGCGGCCAGGCGGGCGCAGGTGACGGCCTGAGCCAGACCTGGGTTGAATAACCGGGGGCCGGCGGAATAGCTGGCAAGGGTTGTGACTCGGGCGCGGATTCGGAGACGCAACAACCCGAGCCGCCACAATCGCAGCAGCGGCAGGCGGCGCGCTCCGCGATGGTTGGGACCGTGCCGAGGGCGAACGTCGCCTGCATCCACACAAGAACCAAGCTGAGGAAGCAGGCGAGTGACTTTTTCACAGGTGCAAGGTTAATCGAGCGGCCCATTTGCGCCCAATTCGATTTTGGTGTGTTTCGGTTACTTTCGGGCGGGCTTCTCCGCCGCTTCGAGCTTCTTGATGTGCTTGGCCGGATCCTTCTTGAATCCTTTCAAGCAAGGTTTGCAGCATAACTTGATCTCTCGTCCTTCATGAACGAAGACATACGGCTTGCCCATTTCACCGAGCTTTTCGTCCGAAACGATGCATTTGTCGAGGGTGTAAGGCTTGGCTTTCTCGGGCTTTTTCGCCTGTGCCAGGGCCGTGGTGGCAATCAGGGCGGCGCCCAACGTCAGACTGATCAGTTTGGTCAAGTTCTTCATTTTTTGAGTCTTTGTTAATCGTGAATCCTGCACGCGCTGACGCCCTTCATCCGCGCGCGCCCTCAATTCCATACCCCGACGAGGATCAAATCACTCAGGAATTCTTTACCACTTTGCCCGGCACTGGCAATCAGCAAATTACATCTGGTGAATGCGCTGGTCTAAACAGGGAACCACACCGATTGCGGAAGCTTTTCACCCTGGCGGTGAGTCGGGTGGCTCACAGCCTCGCCTTTCGCAACCGCAACGCGTTGGCAATCACCGAAACTGAACTCAAGCTCATGGCCGCCCCGGCGATGATGGGACTCAACAGCGCGCCGAAGAACGGATAGAGCACGCCCGCAGCGACCGGAATGCCGAGCGCATTGTAGCCGAAGGCGAACACCAGGTTCTGGCGGATATTGCGCATCATGGCCCGCCCCAGTCGAATCGCCCGCACGATGCCCAAGAGATCGCCTTTCACCAGCGTCACCCCGGCGCTTTCCATGGCAATGTCTGTCCCGGTGCCCATGGCGATACCGACATCCGCCGCCGCAAGTGCAGGGGCGTCATTGATTCCATCACCCGCCATGCCGACAATTCGGCCCGCCGCTTTGAGCGTTTTCACCTGTTCATGTTTGGCGTGCGGCGTGACGCCGGCCTGAAAGTCTTGAATACCGAGTTTCCGGGCGACGGCTTCAGCCGTGCGCGAATTGTCTCCGGTGAGCATAAGCACCCGCACGCCGAGCTTGCGCAATTCCGCCAGCGCTTCCGGCGTCGAGGCTTTCACGGGATCGGCGATCGTCAGCACTCCCGCCGGTTGACCAGCGATGGCCACTAGAATTGCGGTGGCGCCTTCGGCTTGATGCGGAGCGGCCAGGGATTCCAGCGCGCTGATGTCAGGCACTCCGATTTCGCGCAGGAAATCCGCCTTTCCAACTGCTACGAAACGTCCGCCGATGGTGCCGGTCACACCCCCGGCGGTCGTAGATTGAAAATCAACGGCGCTTTCAAGCGGAAGCTGTCGTTCACGAGCGGTTGTCACGACCGCGTGAGCCAGCGGATGTTCACTGCTCTGCTCCAGTGAAGCGGCAAGTCGAAGGAGATCTGTATCGGAGAATCCATTCACCGGCAGAATTTGCACAAGCTTCGGTTTGCCTTCCGTGAGCGTGCCCGTTTTGTCCACCGCCAGCGTGTTCAGTTGAGCCAGTTTCTCAATGGCTTCGGCGTTGCGAATGAGCACTCCAATCTGGGCGCCGCGGCCAATGCCGACCATCACGCTCATGGGCGTAGCCAACCCGAGCGCGCACGGACACGCAATGATCAGAACCGCCACGGCGTTGGTAATCGCGTAGGCGAGGCGAGGTTCTGGTCCCCAAATCAGCCATGCGGCAAAGGTGAGCGCGGCAATTCCGAGAACGGCGGGCACAAACCACGCCGCGACTTTGTCGGCCAGCGCTTGAATCGGCGCGCGACTCCGCTGCGCCTGCGCCACCAGGTTCACAACCTGCGCCAGCAGCGTTTCGCTGCCGACACGTTCGGCCCGCATCACAATCCCACCCGTCGTGTTCACCGTGCCGCCGGAAACTTTGGCGCCCGCAGCCTTTTCCACCGGCAACGGTTCGCCCGTCAGCATGGATTCATCCACGGACGTGCGGCCTTCGACCACTTCGCCGTCCACGGGAATTTTTTCACCCGGGCGCACGCGCAACAGATCGCCGGGTTGCACCGCGTCCAACGCCACGTCCTCGTCGCCCGTAGGCGTGACGCGACGTGCGGTTTTTGGCGCCAGACCCAACAAAGCCTTGATGGCACCGCTGGTGCGCTGGCGGGCGCGGAGTTCAAGCACCTGGCCCAGCAACACGAGCACCGTGATGACCGCGGCCGCTTCAAAGTAAATCGCCGGCAGACCGCCATGACCGCTTCCCGGTGGAAACGCGTGCGGAATCAACATGGCCGCCGCGCTGAACACATATGCCGCGCCGACCCCCAGCGCGATCAGGGTGAACATGTTCAAGCTGCGGTTGACCAACGAACGCCACCCGCGCACAAAGAACGGCCAACCCGCCCATAACACCACCGGCGTGCTCAGGAGGAATTGACCCCAGCGAGAAACATTGCCAACGGCCCACTCCGCATGACGCCACGCCGGCACGAGATGCGCCATGGCCACCAGAAAGACCGGCAGGGTCAGCACGGCACTGATCCAGAAGCGCCGCGTCATGTCGCGCAACTCGGCGTTGTCCTCGTCAGCGTCGCTTTCGGCGGCGACGGTTTTGGGTTCGAGCGCCATGCCGCATTTCGGGCAATCGCCGGGATGATCCTGTTCAATCTCCGGGTGCATCGGGCAGGTGTAGAGAATTTTCGCCGCGGGTTTCCACGCGGGATTCCGCTCCAGCGCCATGCCGCATTTCGGACAGTCGCCCGGTTGGTCGGATTCCACGCCGGGACACATCGGGCAAAAATACTTGGCAGCAGTGGAAGGTGTTACTGCTGCGTGGTCGTGACCATGATGAGAATGGTCGTGATGCTCGTGACTGTGGGCATCGTCAGTCGCCTTCCCGTGACAGCAGGAATGTTCCTCCGCACCGTGATCGTGGTAGTGGCTGGTGTGGTGGTCGTGCTCATTTTTGCCGCCGCAGCAATCCGCAGATGCGCCGGACGGTTTAGCCTTCGTTCCACCACAACAACCGCCGTCCGAAGTATCCGGTGCGTCTTGCGACAGAAACTTCTTCCGGCAATGTTCGCTGCAAAAGTAAAAGGTCCGGCCATTGCGTTCAGCTTGTAGCGCTGTCGCCTCGTCCACCGTCATGCCGCAAATGGGGTCTTTTGTCATAGTGACGTCCGCTCGGTTTGAATTAATGTCAGTAGCATTCATCCACCCAAGCCAACGCACGAGTTCGAATTTGATTACACCTTAATTTCAACCAACCGGAAGCACCCTTGCCGCCGGTCGGCCACACCGCTAGGGTTGCGACATGCAAAGCATTGAAGATTCCCTGGTGAAGAATCTCCAAACCTTCATCGGTTTTGCCCGCAAGCGGGTTGGCGATGAGGCGTTGGCCGCGGATCTCGTACAGGACAGTCTGGTGAAAGCCCTGTCTGCCGATCGAAAACCCGCCAAGGCCGAGGATTCTGTGGCGTGGTTCTATCGGATTCTGCGCCGCTCGATCATTGACCTTTACCGACGCAACGATGCCCGCAGTCGAGCGCTGGCTCGATTCGAGGCTGAACTGCCCGAAACGCCCAGTGCTGCTGACGAAAGATTGCTTTGCCAGTGCTTTCGTCGCCTGCTGCCCTCTGTGCCGGAACAGTATCGGGAACTGCTGCAACAAATTGACCTGGACGGCAAAGACCCCGCCGATGTCGCGGCGAAGCTGGGTTTGACGAAAAACAATCTGACCGTGCGATTGCATCGGGCTCGCAAACATCTGCGCGAATTGCTCTCCCGGAACTGCCGGGCGTGCAGCAAGCACGGTTGCCTCGACTGCACCTGCGGCGAAGCCAGCCACACCGAACACTGCCACTAGAGATACTGTCTGGCCACAGGTCGCCTGTGCTGGGTGTCTTCATTGGTGTGCCATGAGTTGCGTGTCGTTCCATCCGCCGCCCAGTGCCTTGTAGAGTGCCACCACCGCCAGTTGCTGTTCCGTCGCCGCCGCCACTGTTTCCCGGGCTGCGGTCAGGGCGGTGCGTTCCGCGTCGGTCGCTTCCAACGAGTTGATGGCACCCGCCTCGTATTGTGCCTGGGCGATCCGCAAGGCTCGCTCAGCAACAGATTGTCTTTCGGCAAGCAATCGCAACCGCTCATCGGCGGTTCGATACCGCACCAAAGCGTTCTCCATTTCTTCCAGTGCCCGCAGCACGGTCTGTTCAAAGAAGGCAAGAACACCCTTTGCCTCAAACTGGCTGGCCTGCCGGACAGCATCCAAACGGCCTAAACTGAGCAAATGCCACGAGGCCGTGGGCGCAATGCCCCACGCCTGACTGGCGGCGGAACCGAATTTCACGCCATCGGCACCGATCAAGCGGATGAATCCACTGACACTGACCTCCGGGAACATCTCCGCGGTGCGGACACCAACGCGAGCAGTGGCGGCGGCGAGTTGACGTTCCGCTGCCGCGACGTCCGGCCGCCGACGGAGCAACTCAGCGGGAGTGCCGATGGCGATTTCACGAATTACTGGTGCATCGTCGCGCGAGGCGGTTGCAATGTCGAAGCCTGCCGGCTGCTCTCCCACCAAGACAGCCAATCGGTGGAGATGCTCGCGTTCCTCGCGTTCAACCAGCGGCAGGGCGGATTCCGTTTCTTTGAGCAATGCCTCGGCGCGCGCTGCATCCAGCGCGCTGCCACGCCCCAGTGCCACTCGTTGGCGGGTGGTTTCGAGGCTTCGCTCAAGCAAACGTTTCTGCTGGCGCAGCAGGTCGGCCGCTTGCCGGGCGCCCTGAAGGCTGAAGTAGTTGGCCGCCACCTCCGCCAGCAAGGCAACCTGCACATCGCGAAGCTGGGCATTTGCGATGCCGACTTCCGCCGTGGCGACGGCGGCGGAATGACGCAATCGGCCGAACACATCAATCTCCCAGGTCGCATCGAAGCCAGCGGACCACGTATTGCCCAGGCGCGACGGCAGATTCAAACCGCCTGCCTCGGGTTCGGCCAGTTGGCGTCGCGCGAAGGTGCCAGCGACACCTCCTTGCGGGGCAAAAGCCCAGAGGCTTTCGCGACGCAGGGCCCTGGCTTCGTTCAAGCGCGCTTCCGCGATCTTCATGTCGTGATTGCCCGCAATGGCGTGCTGGACCAGGCCATCGAGGGTTGCGTCGCCAAACAACGACCACCACTGTTTCTCGGGCGCAGCCGTGGTGAAGTGCTTCCGATCCACCTGGCCAAAGGCAGCCGGAACGGGAGTGGTGGGTGCTTGATATTTTGGACCAACAGCGCAGCCGGTGAGAACCGCACCGAGTATCGGGATGAGGGCAAGCTTATGCATGATTCAGGATCTCCGTGGAAGTGGGTTGAGGTTGAGCTGCCGACTGGGACTTCCCAGCCAGCTTGCGAATCGCGACATAGAACAACGGTGTGAAGAACACTCCAAACAGCGTGACGCCGAGCATGCCAGCAAAGACCGCCACGCCCATGGCCTGACGCATTTCCGCGCCCGCACCACGCGCCAACACCAAGGGCACAACTCCCATGATGAAAGCCAATGACGTCATCAGGATGGGCCGCAGTCGCAGGCGGCAAGCTTCCAAGGCGGCGGACAGCGGGTCATGGCCCTCGCTTTCCCGAGCGCGGGCGAACTCGACGATCAGGATCGCGTTCTTCGCCGCCAGCCCGACGAGGACCACGAGACCAATCTGGGTGAAGAGATTGTTGTCGCCACCGGTGAGCCAGACCCCGACGAGGGCGCTGAGCAGCGTCAGTGGAACGATCAGCAGCACCGCCAACGGTAGCGACCAACTGTTGTATTGCGCCGCGAGAATCAGATAGGCAAACAACACGCAAAGACCGAAGACCCAAACACCACTCTGACCAGCGAGCTTTTGCTGGTAGGCCAGATCGGTCCATTCGATGGAGAATCCGGCGGGAAGGACTTCGCGTGCTAGCTTTTCCATCAACGCCTGGGCTTGACCAGAGCTGACGCCCGGCGCAGCGTTGCCGTTGATGTCGGCGGAGGGAAATGCATTGTGACGGATGATGCGATCCGGGCCCGTGGCGGTTTGCACCCGCACCACGGAGGCGAGGGGAACAAGTTGCCCATCACGATTGCGCACCTGGAGATGCTTCAAAGCGGATTCGTCGGCCCGGAAGGCCGCGTCAGCCTGCACAAACACCCGGTAAACTCGCCCGAAGAAGGTGACGTCGTTCACGTAAAGCGACCCAAGATTGGCTTGCAGCGCTGAATGCACGTCACTCAACGCCAGCCCGTACGCCTTCACGCGATCGCGATCCACATCGAGGCCGACCTGCGGGACGTTAACTTGGAAACTGGAGAACAATCCGACCAACTCCGGGCGCTTGCTGGCTTCGGTGAGGAACTTCTGTGTCGCCTCAAACAAGGCTGTCGGTCCGTGCCCGCCACGATCCTGCACCTCCATCTTGAAACCACCCATCGCGCCCAGCCCCGGCACTGGCGGAGGCGGAAACACCGCCGCAAAGCCTTCCTGAATCGCGGAGAACTTCTGGTTCACGCGACCCGCGATTGCGCCCGCCGCCAACTCCGGAGAAGTGCGCTGGTCGAACGAGTCAAGCATGGCGAAAACCACGGCGGCGTTCGGCATGCTCGCGAATCCATTGATGGAAAGCCCGGGAAACGCTACGACATTATCCACACCCGGCTCGGCCCGCAGAATTTCCGTCATTTGCCGCGCCACGGCTTCCGTGCGGTCGAGCGAGGCCGCATCTGGCAACTGGGCGATGCCGACGAGATAATATTTATCCTGGGCCGGAACAAAACCGGCAGGCGTGCGCGTGAAACCAAGTTAGGTAAGCGCGCCCAGTCCAAGGTAAAGCACGGTCGCCACCGCGCCAACGCGCACAAAGCGCCGCACGCCGCCAACATAGCGGACCGATGCGCGATCAAAAAAACGATTGAACGGACGGAACAGCCAGCCCAGTGCCAGATTCAGCCAGCGAGTAGGAGCGTCGGGCGCCGCGTGATGCGGCTTGAGCAGTTTCGCAGCGAGGGCGGGACTAAGGGTCAGCGAATTGATCGCCGACAGAATGGTGGAGATGGCGATGGTGAGGGCAAACTGCCGGTAGAATTGCCCGGTCAATCCGCTGAGAAAGGCCGTGGGCACAAACACCGCGACCAACACCGAGGTGATGGCAATGATGGGACCGGTTACCTCACGCATTGCCGCCTGGGCCGCGTTGATCGGCGACAATCCGCGCGCGAGATGTCGTTCCACGTTTTCGACCACCACGATGGCATCATCCACAACGATGCCGATCGAGAGCACCAACCCGAACAAGGAAAGCGTGTTCAGCGAAAATCCGAAGAGATGCATGATGGCGAACGTGCCGATCAGGGACACCGGGACCGCCGCCAGTGGAATGAGTGACGCGCGCCACGATTGCAGGAACAGCACGACCACCAGTACCACGAGCAACGTGGCTTCGCCCAGGGTCGTGACTACCGATCGAAGCGAGGCCCGCACGAAAATGGTCGGGTCATAGGCAATCCGGTGGCTGATGCCTTCGGGAAATCCTCGTTCCAGTTCCTGCATCGTTTCCCGAACGCGCTGCGAGACCTCCAGGGCGCTGGTGCCCGGCTTTTGAATGATTTGAATCGCCGCGGCGGGTTGATTGTTGAGCAAACTGCGCATCGAATACTGATCCGCGCCAAGCTCCACCCGGGCGACATCCCGCAGGCGGGTCAGTTCCCCCGCAGCGCCAGACTTCACAACAATGTCCGCGAATTCCTCCGTGGACTTCAAACGCCCCGGCGCTTTTACCGTCAATTGAAACGGCGCTGCTGTCTGCGGTGGCTGGCCGAGTGTGCCCGCGGCTACTTGCACATTTTGTTCGCGAATCGCAGTGACGATTTCGTTGGCGGTGAGTTCGCGGGCCGCAAGTTTCTCCGGGTCCAACCAGACACGCAGGCTGTACTCGCCCGCGCCCCAGACCCGGACGTCGTTCACACCAGGAAGCCGGGCGAGGGTGTCGCGCACGTTCAGGACGGCATAGTTTACCAGGTGCAACGCGTCGTAGCGTTCCCCCGGCGAGATCAGGTGAACCACCATCAACATGTCCGGCGAGGTTTTCTCCGTCACCACTCCAAGCGCCTGCACCTCTGCCGGCAGCCGGGGCAGAGCACGGGCCACGCGGTTTTGGACGTTGATCTGCGCCAGATCGGGGTCAGCACCTTGCGCGAAAGTCACGGTCAGCTTGAGTGTGCCGTCGGTCGCGGCCTGGCTGCTCATGTAGAGCATGTTTTCGACGCCATTGATGGCTTGTTCCAGTGGGGCGGCGACGGTTTCCGCAAGCACCTCGGCGTCCGCGCCCGGATAGCTGGCCCGGACCATGACGGTGGTGGGGGTGACTTGTGGATACTCGGTAAGCGGCAATCCGAAGAATGCAAGCCCGCCACCGATGATGATCAAAATCGAAATCACAACCGCCACAATCGGGCGGCGGATAAAGTAATCGGAGAAGTTCATAGGATCGGAAGGTTGAGGTTTACTTCGAAGCGAGCGTTGCTTCGACCGGTTGAACAATCATTCCCGGACGAACGCGTTGCAGACCGTTGACCACAATAGACTCGCCGGTCGTCAAACCGTCCGTCACCACGCGATCGCTTCCGCGTCGCTCACCCAAAACGATGTTGCGCTGCTCAAGTTTGTTATCTTTGCCGACGACCAGCACGTAACGACTCCCTTGCTGGGCACCAATGGCAGATTCCGGAACCAACAAACGCGGTTGATCGTTCTCGGCTTTGACGGTGACCCGCGCAAACAGCCCGGGCGCGAGCTGTCCGTTGGCATTGTCCACGACCACCCGCGCCTGGGCAGTTCCCGTGCGGACATCAAGTGATGGCGCAAGGTAATCAAGTCGTCCGGAAATGACCGTGTCGCTGCTGCCAAGCCTCAAGTCGGCGCTCAAGGTCCGGCCCGCATTGCGAAGCGCGGTCAATTGTTCGTAGGCCGGTTCATCAATGTTGAACAGTACGTGCAGCGGGTTAACGCTGACCAGTGTTGTGAGGACCGTTCCGTTTGCGTCACCACCCGAAACGAGATTGCCAGGTTTCACCAACGCGCGACTCACGCGACCGACAATGGGCGCTTTTACTTTCGCGAACTCGACATCCAGTGCAGCAGCTTCCCGGGCCGCGATGGCTGCGGCAAGCGCCGCCGCTGCCGTTTCGGCCTCGCTGCGCTGCCGTTCCAGTTCCTCCGTCGCAATGGCGTCAGTGGCCGCGAGTCGTTCGGCCCGGGCGAGTTCCTGTCGGGCCAGGCTTACGGCCGCCTTGGCGCGGGCCACTTCCGCGTCTGCCTGGGCCTGCCGGGCAATAAATGGTCGTGGGTCGATCTCGAATAAGAGCGTGCCGGCTGTGACCTGTTCCCCCTCGCGAAAGGGCGCGTTGATTACATACCCGCCCACGCGGGCACGAACCTCGACTTGATGAGCAGCACTGGCATGTCCGGTGAACTCAAATTGCAGCGGGAGTTGCTGCTCCGTCACCCGCCGCACGGGAACTGGTGGCGCTTCGGAAGTTGCGGGCTCCGCGTTTATACGTGGGTTCGTGGCGAACAGAGCAGTGGCCAGTCCGACGATGGCAGCCCATTTGAAACGGCCGATCTGCCAGCCTCGTGAATTCCCGTGGAAGATCCGTGGCCGATGGGCACGACCGAGAAAATCTCCACCCGTAGATTGCCAGTGGGCCAGTTCCGCCTCACGTATGATTGCGAGCAGGTTTCGACGCAAACGGCTGCCCGCTCTTCGTATCCCCGGTCCTGCTTCGACGTGGTGTCCCCGGCTATTTTCGGGACGTTCGATCTCAATACTGTAATTGGTGCTCATAGATGTTGATTGGTTGTCAGGCGCGCACAAGCGCGCTCATTTCTGTCAGGGCAAACGCAACCAGGTAAAAACCATTACAGAAGAAATGCGGAGCAGACGTTTCGGCCCAAGTTCGTGTGGCGCGGAGCTGTCTCATCACCCCACGCATGCACGCGAAGATGTCACCCGGAAACAGTTGACCACTCGATTCGGCGGGACGGAAGACCGCCGTACGCAAAAAGGGAGAGCTTGAAAGCTCTCCCCTGATGACAAGCAGGCTTGAGCCTTACTTGTCGTTTGCCGTTGTTGGAATTACTTCATCGCGCAGCACGTGGCCTTTTCTCCGCCGTCCAACGTGCATGCCTGAACCAGCGTGGTGACTTTAGCCTTCCCGTGGCCGGTGGTGGTGAACGTGTGCTTGCAGCCGGGGCATTCGTGCCGGACCACGGTTGAAGTGGTCGCCTTCGCGCCGGTCTTGGTCGGTTTCTCCACGATGGTCAGCACGCTGTCTTTGCACTGCGGACAAGACATCGTTGCGGGTTCGCTGGCGACCGTCTGGGTGGGCTTGGATTGCAGCAGCCGGGTCGCGCCCTTCTCCTGGGCCGAAGCGGTTGCGGTGACGGCGGCGACCACGGCCAGGGCCAGGGCGAAGCTGCCGACGGTGAGGATTCTGGTGAGGGTATTTGAGTCTTTCATTTTTTGATCGGTGTTTTTTGGCAACCACCATGGCTGCCGGTTGACGGGGATTACCCCGCGGCGGATCATTTCCCGCAAACTTTCGCCAAAGAAATTTCTCGCGTGATTTGCCCGCTTCAGGGGTAATCAGATCAGGCATGGTGAAGCCAGATGGAGATCAGTCTATGAAACCGATGCAAGCGCCAGATGATGAAAAGCTGCGGACGTTGCTGCGCGGTGCGCGACCGTCGCCCGCATTGCCGCCGCGCTTTCAGGAAAACGTGTGGCGGCGGATTGAAAACGCCGAGGCACACAAATCTCCCCTCGCCGCCCCCTGGCTTGATGCGCTGGCCGGTTGGCTGATGCGGCCGCGCCTCGCCTTTGCGGTCGCCGCCGTCCTGCTGCTGGCGGGCGGTGGACTGGGCTGGAACAAGGGACAAGAACTCGCCCGGCACGAGGCGCAGGCGCGCTATGTTGCTGCCGTCGCGCCCGGCGTGCTGCGGTGAAGCCATGAAACGACCTTTCTTCATTGTGCTGATGGCGCTGGTCGTTGGCGCGGTGGTCTTCGCGGCGGCTTACCAGCTTTCGCACCGACTCTGCGCGGGGAGAATCACCGCCAACGATGACCTGGCCTGGCTGCGGCAAGAGTTTCAATTGAGCACGGCCGAGCTGGCTCAAGTGCGAAAGCTGCACGATGGCTACCTTCCGCGGTGTGCCGAGATGTGCCGGCAAATCACCGCAAAAAAACGCGAAGTCGAAACCGCCCTGGCCGGCACGACCAACATCACCCCCGCAGTGGAGCAAAAGCTGGCGGAACTCGGCGTGCTCCGGGCCCAGTGCCAGACCGAGATGTTGCGACACTTCGTCGAAGTCAGCCAGGCCATGCCGCCGGAGCCGGGCCGGCGTTATCTTGCCGAGATGCAGCGCATCACGCTCGGCACGCACGAACAGATCGAGCAATCCATGTCGGACTCAGCGGGCCACGCGCATGGACACGACTGAAACCGACGCGCGGGATCGGGCGGACATGGCGCGTCTGGCCGCCGGCCATGATGCGGCGCTCAACGACCTCATGGAGCGTCACGCGACGCCCGTGTTTCATTTTCTTCGCCGCATGCTGGGCAACGAAGAGGACGCCAATGATCTCGCGCAGGAAACCTTCGCCCGGGTTTTTCGAGCGCGGGAAAGTTTTCGACCGGATGCCCGCTTTTCAACGTGGCTGTTCACGATTGCCGCCAACCTGGCGCGCAATCAAATCCGCTGGCGTACCCGACACCCGAACATTTCTCTGGATGCTGAATCCGACGCTACCGACCAGCCGTTGAGCGCCACGCTGCCGGCAACGGGCGCTTCGCCCACGGAAGCCGTGCTTGCGGCGGAACGCGCCGCGGCAGTGCGCGCGGCGGTGGGTGGATTGCCGGATGATTTGCGGGAGGCCATCGTGCTTTGTGAGTGGGAGGAGAAAAGCATGGCCGAAGCCGCCGCGATCGTGAAAACGACGCCGAAAGCCATCGAGTCCCGGCTGTATCGCGCGCGGCAAACGTTGCGCGAGAAACTGCGAAAATGGCTTTGAACCGAGGCGTCGTTGCCGGCCCGGTGCCGCGCTACGAAAATCGGCTGGAACTTGCTCGCGCGCGGGTTGATCATCAATTCATGAAACCTGCCCGGCTTGCATTGATTTACCTGGTCTGTCCAAGCGTGATGGTGGCCGCGCTCGACCGCGTTGTGCTGCTTCGCACACCCGATGGGGGCATCCAACCTCAGGTTGTCGCAGAGCCCAACGGGACGATTCATTTGATCTACTACAAAGGTCAGCCTGGGAACGGCGACCTTTTTTATGTGCGGCAGCAGTCCGGCCAGACTGCGTTCTCCCAGCCCCTGCGAGTGAATTCCCGTCCCGGCAGCGCCATTGCGACGGGAACAATCCGTGGCGCGCAACTGGCAGTCGGGCGCGGCGGCCGGGTTCATGTGGCTTGGAACGGTCATCCACCGCCGGAAGGCAGCTACATGGAAGCGCCGATGCTCTACACCCGTCTCGATGACGTGGGCGCGGCATTTGAGACCGAACGCGATGTGATCACGTTTGCGCGCGGTCTGGACGGGGGCGGCTCGTTGGCAGCCGACAATCAAGGTAACGTCCATGTCTTCTGGCACGCCCCCAAGCCGGGTAACACCAATGGCGAAGCGGGACGTGCGGTGTTCGTGGCACGCTCGACCGACGACGGCCAGACTTTTGCGCCTGAAAAGCTCGCCATCTCGAAACCAACGGGCGCGTGCGGCTGCTGTGCCATGAAGGCTTTTGCGGACTCGGAAGGGAATGTGTTCGCCATGTATCGCGCCGCGACGGAGCTGGTGAATCGCGACGAAACCCTGCTCGTTTCGCGCAATCGCGGAGCGAGCTTTGAAGTCGCCTACACACACGGCTGGAAGCTAGCGGCCTGTCCGATGAGCAGCGCGTTCTTGTCAGAAACCAAGTCTGGGGTGCTGGCCGCTGCGGAAACACACGGCGGGGTTTACTTCATCCGGCTGGATTCCAAGACCGGTAGAGTAACAACGCCCGTTTCCCCGGAACTGAAAGGCAAGCATCCCGTGATCGTCGGCAATCAGGCGGGTGAAGTCTTGCTGGTGTGGACTGTCGGTACATCGTGGGGCAAAGGTGGCGAAGCCGCCTGGCAGCTTTACGATGCAGCGGGACAGCCGGCTCTGGAAAAAGGCCGCGCGGAAGGCGTGCCGGCTTGGAGCTTTGCGTCGGCATATACCCGGCCCGACGGGAGCTTTGTGGTCATTTACTAAAATTCCGCCCGACGCCTGCCGCGAGCAAAGTGGTTCAGGATTGAGTGAACTCCTGCTTGCTCGCTTTGCGCAATCGCGCGGGTAATGAATCGCTTTGCCAGAGCAACACTCCGCGCGAGAGGTTCGCCTCGCGCCAATTCGGCCACGATGGCCGCGGAGTAAGTGCAGCCCGTGCCGTGCGTGGAAACGCGGCGTACCCGACGCGCGACCAGTTCGCGGCTGTTGCAGCCATCAAACAACACATCCACGGCTTCGTGCCCCGTGCGCAAGTGGCCGCCCTTGACCAGAGCAATCATTTTCACGCTTAAATCTCGGATACGGCCAATTGATTCCAAGCTCGTTTTGAGCGCGTCCCCAACAATCTATCTTGCCCCGCCAGCCTCGAAATCCCGCAACAATTTTACACACCGGCGGCGGACGGCACGCTGGCTTCGGTTTAACTCTTTTTCAATTTCGCCACCGCTTCCTTCATTTCGCCCAGGTGAACGTCCGGCTGGGGCGATTCGGTGACATGCGCAACTCTGCCGTCCTTGCCGATGAGAAAACTCACGCGTCGGGCCACGTTCTGGCCCGGCGACCGCACGCCGAAGGCATCGGCGATCTTGCCGTCCGTGTCCGCCAGCAGCGAGAAATTGAGTTTATGCTTCTCAATGAAAGCGCGATGACTTTCCTCGCTATCGAAGCTCACGCCGATGATCTCGATGTCGAGCGTCTTCAAGTCGCCCATGCTGTCGCGAAAACCGCATGCCTCCTTGGTGCAACCGGGCGTGTCGTCCTTGGGATAGAAGCACAGGATCACGTTATGCTTGCCCTTGGCATCGGCGAGTTTCCAAGTCTCGCCTTTCTCGGTCTTGCCGCTGACCAGCGGGGCCGCCTCACCAACCTTCGGGATTTGGGCCGGCTGGGCCAGGCACAATGACGCTCCGGCCACCCACCCCAAGGCTACCGGCAGCAGAGTGTGTGGCAGATGGGATTTCATCAGCGTTTTCCTATGGTTGACGTTTTCAGTTTTTGGCTTCCTGCAACTTCTGGTTTTGCAGGCGTTGGACGAAACCGACGAAACCCTCGGCTTGTTTCTTCAGGCGACCCAGCAATTCGGCATCCTTGAGCCGGCCACTCGCGTCGAGCAGGTTGTTGATCTGCGGCAGGAACACGCGTTCCGGGTAAATGTAAGCGTTCCGATAGCCAAAGATCGCCTGCAGTTGCTCCACCGGTCGTAACGCGCCCCAGATGCCGGCCGCCACACCGGTGAAGCACACGGGCCGGCGCTCGAAGCTCTCCGGGAACTTCAGCATGTCTATGAAATACTTGAGCACGCCGGGCAGGCTGCCGTTGTATTCGGGGGTCACCACATGCAGACCGGCCGATTGCAGCACGGCGTCAGAGAACGGCTGAAAGGATTCCGGTTTCTCCGCGTAAGATGCCGGCGCGAAAATCTCCGGCGGCAGTTGGGCCAGGTCCAGCAGGCGCAGCGGAACCTTCAGTTCCGCGTATATCTCCTCCAGATGCCGGGCGACCTTGCGGGAATTGCTGCCGGGCCGGTTCGTGCCAACGATCAAGGTTATCATGGCTTAACAGATAGCTGGATACGGTGTGCTTGGCAAACCTGCGTTTGGCTGAGGGGGAAACCGCCACCCCCCTTTGAAGAAGTGTGAGTCGCGGAGCGCGTCGCACTTGAACGGCCTTCAAATCGGTGTGGTCAAACTTGGAACTGACGGTTGAAGTTTCTTTAGACAAGAACCACGGGCGGTGACGCTATCACCGTGGAAATCGCGTGAAGAGCGGTTCGAAAAATGAGTGGCCGACGACATCGGAATGGGACCGCTGGGTGGATCATCATGTCCCCAAACTGCTGCTGTTTGCCCGGCAACAGTCCCGGTGCGAGGCGGACGCCCAGGATGTGGTGCAGGAAGCCATTGTGGAAAGTTGGCAACGTCAGGCTGATAACGCCCCACCTCCCATCTCGCTGGTTTTCGCCACGATCCGCCGTCGGGCCATTGATCTGGCCCGCAGTCAGGAGCGGCGCGCGCGTCGGGAGATGGCCGCGCAGAGTTCGCCCGAATGTTGGTTTGACCACACGGCCGAGGATCGCGAAAGGGGTCGCATGATTCAGGCGGCGCTTTGCCAGTTGCCGGCTATGTACCGTGAAGTGATCACGTTGAAAATATGGGGCGAATTGACTTTCGCTGAACTTGCGAAAGTCCTTGGCATCCCCGTCAACACCGCTGCCTCGCGATATCGGTACGGACTGGGCGAATTGCGGAAGCTGACGAAAGAGGTGCTCACGTGAAGGAGTACGAACAGGAGCGCGAATCCGTGGAGGAAGAATTGCAGCGGCTGCGTCCGGCAAAGTTGCCGGTGAACCTGGTCGCACGACTCTCCGCCGCCCGGCCCCACGCACGGGCGCGACCGCCGATTCGGGCTGCCTTGCCGTCGGCAGCCCTGGGCTGCCGCTGGTGGCGCTGGTTGGCGCCGGCGACGGCTGCTGTATGCGCGGCAGCCTTTTGGTGGTTGGCGCAAAACCGCGAGAGCGCCGAAGACATTGGCGCTTCGAGTGCGGGTAGCGCCACGCCGCTCCGTGCGGACGAGGTGGCCATTGACCGGGAATTGGTGGGTTTCTTTGATGCCGTGGCCACGCTGCCCGATGGAGAACCGGTGCGGGTCCGTTTTCGTGGATGGATGGATGAAGTGGTTCTGCGCGACACCGCGCAGGGTGTGGCTATTCATCAGCGAACCCCACGTATCGAGGTCGTTCCCGTTAGTTTTGAAACTTACTGAAATCGAAGACGCTTTGAACTATGAACATTATGACTCAACAAACTTCTATCTCGATCCTCATCCTCACCGCCTGCCTGCTCGCTGCTCAAGCCGACAGGGCCGCCGCCTCGCAAGCAAACGATGGCTCTGGCGCAGTCTCAGCCTCGGCGGATGACGTGGTCCAAACAAACACAACCAACAAGACCCATGGAATTGAAAGCGGGCGCATTGAACGCCGCGAACCGGGCGCTCCGGAAAGCGTGCCTGACCAGCGCACGTGGCTTGGTGTGGCCACGGAGGAGGCGACGGCAGCCCTGGCGGCTCAACTCGGCCTCGAGCCTGGCGTGGGGCTGACGGTGATTTACGTCGTCCCGGAAAGTCCGGCGGCCAGAGCCAATCTGCAAAAGCATGACGTGCTGGTTGCCCTGGAGGGCCATGCGCTGGTTCACCCGGAACAACTGCGGAGGCTGGTCCAAGTGCGCAAGCCCGGCGACAATGTCACAATCGTTAGATACCGCGGTGGCGAAAAAGAATCCACCACGGTGACGCTTTCCGAAACCACCGCGCGCCTCGGAGGTCTCGGAGACGAGCCGCGTTGGCTTGAGGGAGCGGACAAATACCGCGAGTTGAAGCTGCATCTGCTGGATCGCCCCGGCGAAAACCTGCGCGAACAACTCAAGCATCTCCAGCAGTCGCTGGGCGAGTTGCGCATTGACCACGAGGAAATCCAGCGCGAAGCCCGGCGCGGCTTGGAGGCCGCACGAAAATCCGCCCATGAGGCTCTGCGTCAGGCCACGAATAACCTGAAGAAATTCGGTCCCACCGCCAAGACGCTGGAAAACCTCGCCCGCGGACTCGCCACCGTCCGGGAGGACGCCGCAGTGACCGTGAAAACGCGGACAGATTCGGTTCAGACCATTGTGAAGACCGATCAAACCGGCAATTACGTGATCGTGGCCAATCCCCGCAAACATCTCACGGCGCACGACCCACACGGGAAGCTGCTCTTTGAAGGCGAGATTGAAACGCCGGAGCAACAAGCCGCCCTGCCCATGGAGCTTTGGAGCAGGATTGAACCCTTGTTGGACAAGCTCACGGCAGACGGTCAGAGGGGCCGGGAAGCTGAGTCACCGACTGACTTCTGATCTCACGGTGACGAGCGAGCAGCGGGCTGCCAGCCAAGCTTCGCTTTGCTCCACCGCTTACCTGGCAGGCGTTGCTCATGTTCTTCCCTGAATTGGAGCCGCGAGTTGCAGTTGGTTTTACGGCTGGCCCTCCGACCAAGTGTTCAGGTGCTCAAAGCGTGAATCGGCGCTTCGGGGAATTCTTTCCCACCGTTGCGTGGACTGCCGGTTATCGCCGACCAGAATGCCATCCGCTTGCGTTTACTCTCCGGGCAACGAGGAAGGGGGTTTCTTCGGTGACCGGGGTCTGCGCCGGCAACGATTCTGAAGCCACAGCCGCCACACCATGATCAACGCCTCGCGCACGATGTGGCCTGACATCTTGGAGTGGCCCTGAACGCGCTCAGTGAAAATGATCGGCACTTCCACAATTGGATAACCCTGGCGCCAGAGTTTGTGGGTCATCTCGATCTGAAAACTGTAACCGTTGGAACGCACTGCCTCCAGTTCAATGGCTTCGAGCGCCCGGCGGCGGAAACATTTGTAGCCGCCGGTGGGATCGGTGAAGGGCATGCCCGTGATGATGCGCACGTAGGCCGCGGCGCTCTTGCTGAGCATGAGCCGGCTGAGCGGCCAGTTCATGATGCGAATGCCGTTCAGGTAACGCGAACCGAGTACCAGGTCCGCCTCGCGCGCGGCCTCCAGAAAGGCCGGGATGTCGTCCGGGTTGTGCGAGAAATCGCCGTCCATCTCGAACACAAACTCGTAACCGCGTTCCAGGGCCCATTTGAAACCGGCAATGTAGGCCCGCCCCAGACCGCTTTTCTCCGCGCGATGCAGGACGTTGATTTCAGCGTGTTGGGTGGAAAGGTCATCCGCCAGCTTGCCGGTGCCATCGGGCGAATTGTCGTCCACCACCAGCAGGTCCACTTTGACGGGAAGGGCCAAAAGCCGCTGCGCCATGCGCGGGAGGTTCTCCCGCTCATTGTACGTCGGCATCACGATGAGGGTCGGATTCATGCGTCGCGCGGCCCGCAGACTAATACGCGAGCCGACGCGCTGAAACAAGTTGAGATTGACATGGACCCTGCTGAAGGAGGAGCCGCCCGCTCGCCGCGACACTCCCCTTGTTCCCCGCCTCCCCGCGCAATTCGCTTTGCCCTTTCGGCGCCGGCAAGCCGCCAGCACAGCGTGACTCAGTCCGGTGTCGTTTCGTTCACCAAATACTTGGCGCACGAAATGTAACGGGCCTGGCCCCCTCAGTGCTTGGCCGAAACCAGCGTCACCTTCCCGTCAAAATCAGTTGTCAGCACCTCGGTCCCGCTCAACGGAACGACGGTGTTCAGAATCCCCACGCCAAGCTTGTGCTGCCATTTGATGTTGCCGGTCCGGGCATCGAGCGCGAACAGCAGACCGTTCTTTGTGCCGTAGAACAGCACGCCGTCTTTTTCCACCAGCATCGCGGAATTGATGTCGTAGCCGAAACCGGCGTTCAACTCCCAGAGCTTCTCGGGCTGTGACGCGGTGGTGGAGAACGCGTAAATGAAATCCTGCATCGCGCGCACATAAAACCGACTTTGATTCGCCGCCAGCCCGATGGATTCGCGCACCATGTAATCGGCGGTGCGCCAGACCTGCTCGCCGGTTTCGAGATCAATCGCCGTCATCTTTCGGTCGGGGGCGACAATGAAGACCTTTCCGTCAGCGGCGATGGGCCAGCACGCCGCCGGCGAGAGCAAGGCGCCTGGGCGGTCGCCCTGCCATTTCCACGCGAGTGCGCCAGTCTTCGCGTCCAGCGCATACAAGTGCTGATCCCACGCGCCGAAGATGACTTTGCCCGCATGAACCAGTGGCCGGGTTTCCACGTAGTTTCCGAGGCCTGCGAATTCCCAGAGCAGTTTGCCATCCGCGAGGTTGAGCGCGCGGAATTTGCCCTCGCTGGAGCCGATGTAAACGATGCCTTCCGCAATACGCGGGCTGGCTACGATGGGGCGATCCGTCTGATATTTCCACGCAAGCTTTCCGTTCGCCGTCTTCAACGCGTAAATACCGCCATCGGTCGAACCGAACACCACCCGATCAAACGCAGCGTCGGGTGTGGAGTACACTGCGTTCTCTGTCTTGAAGGTCCAACGTACCTTGCCGGATTTGAGGTCGAAGGAATACACCGTGCCCGAGGCGTCGCCGATGATTGCGGCCTCGCGCCAGATGGCCGGCGTGGCGGCGATGGTATGGGCGGTGTCAAATTGCCAGAGCGCCTTCACGTGCGGGAAACGCGCGTTCACCGAGAAATCCGGGCGCGGATACTGGTTGGTGTCGGCGGTGTATTTGTGCGGTTGCAGCACCACGGAGTGCCAGGCCGGCTTGGTGATCTGACCGGGGGTGCGCTCCGCAAACGTCATCTGGCCGTCCTTGATTTCAACCAGGTTGAATCCGCCGGCGGGGGCCTGCGCGCGCAAATTGGAGCGTCCCATGACACCCGGCACGCCTTCAAAATCCAGCTTGCGGTTGCCATGCCCGTGGCCGCACAACACCGCCTGGACGTTGTATTGCTTGAGCAAATCGAGCACGACAAACCAGTTCGCGATGCCGTTATCCATTGGGTAATGCGTGATGAAGATGATGGGCTGCCTGGGATCGGGCATCTGGCGCAAAGTGGCCTCCAGCCAGCGCACGTCCTGCGGCGCCCAATGGCCGTCGCCCATTTTCATCAGCGGCCCCTGGTGCATGCCGATAAAACGAATGCCGCCGTGCTCAACCGCGAAGCGATCCTTGCCCCAGAGCCGCACAAAATCCGTGGCGCCGGACTCGGACCACTTTGTGTCATGATTGCCGGGGATGACATGGTAGGGAATCTTCAACTCCTCGAGGATTTCCCGGGCCTGACGCAGTTGAGCCAATGAGCCATATTCCGTCACGTCCCCGGAAACCACGACGAAGCTCAGGCCGGTCAGTGAATTGATGTCACGCACGGTGGCCTGCAAATCTTCCGCCGCCGTGGAGGAGCCGATGTGCGTATCGCTCAGGAAGGCGAAGCGGAAAGACTCCGGTTGGGCCGAGGCAGACCATGCGAACAAGGCGAACGCCAGGAGGGTCGCGCGCAGAGGTAAGCGGATCAGGCTGAAAAGAGAGCCAAGACAATTCACACGGCGATTTTCCTCAGCCTCCACAGTGATATCAAGGGCTTATTCTAATTCGCTTTCAAGATGAGACTAAATGTGGTAGGGTTTCGGCATGGCAAGACCACGCCGGATAGATCCGCACATTGTGAAGCGGGCGCAACT
>JAANMV010000663.1_pt1 | contig 42351 bp, 36 predicted proteins | sample 7279661 | NCBI WGS metagenome assembly JAANMV01 (sample SAMN14094540, study PRJNA606508) | bioreactor metagenome | isolation source: A lab-scale SPAN reactor treating ammonium-rich wastewater day 121 | place: Ireland: Galway | collected 2017-05-16
CCTACGAGACATCAGTTTAAGCCGGTTGGCGGGCGGAAGGTTCGGACCGGCACCAGTAGCCTGTTTGCGGCCCTTAACCTCCCCGACCATGTAAACCCACATCCTGGAACTGTGGCTCGCAACTGGCCAGGAGGCGCTTGGTCAAGACGAGCGTTGGCGCTTCATCGCTTGACCAATCGGTCCACTCGTCGGCTGTCCACCAAGTATGTCGCTTGGGTCACTGGCATTGGCTATTTCCCGATGCAGAACTGTTTGAAGATGGAATCCAGCAAATCTTCGGTGGAAGTCTTACCCACAATTTCGCCCACGGCGTTGACCGCAATGCGCAGGTCCACGGCCACTAATTCCAAAGTTACCCCTTCGCGCAAGGCGGCTAGTGCGAGGACCGCCGACTCGTGCGCCCGGCTCAAGGCGTCCTGATGGCGCGAATTAATCATCGCCTCCAGCATCTCGGCTTTGATTTCGCCCGACCAAACCAAATCCTTGATGGCGTCTTTGAGTTGCTCGATCCCCTGCCCGGTCAGACAACTGACGTCAACGGTGTCAGGTCTTGAACTGAACATCTGATTTGCTGGCTTCGCTACTTCGGGTGAGGCGAGGGCTGGCAGGGTCAGCTTCACCGGCAGATCAATCTTGTTACGAACAATAATCCGCTTCTTGCCGGCAAACTCAGTCAGATATGTCTCATCCTCGGCGGTCAGCGGTTCCGACGCGTCGAACACATGCAGGATAAATTCCGCCGTGGCGAGACTTTGGTGGCTGCGACGGATGCCTTCGCTCTCAATCTCGTCGCGCGCCTCGCGCAGGCCCGCCGTATCCACGAACACCACCGGCAGCCCCCGCACATTGGCCGTCTCCTCGATGGTGTCGCGCGTCGTGCCCGGCACGGGCGAAACGATGGCGCGATCATGACCGAGGAGTTGATTCAGCAGACTGGATTTGCCGGCATTGGGCCGGCCCACAATCGCCGCCCGGATGCCGCGGCGCAGGATCCGACCCTCGTCGGCAGTGCGCAGCAATTCCTCCATGAAGGCCATCCCGCGCTCCAGCCGTTGCAGCAGTTGCGCGTGCGTGTCCGGCGCGATGTCTTCCTCGGGGAAATCAATGTGTGCCTCCACGTGAGCCAGCACGTTCATCAAGTCGTCACGCAGTTGGTTGATCCGTTGGGCGAGTTTGCCGGCGAGTTGTTCGTTGGCGACTTGAAGGGCCAGTTCCGTGCGCGAATGAATCAAATCCGCCACAGCCTCAGCCTGGGTCAGGTCCAACCGCCCGTTGAGAAACGCCCGGCGGGTGAATTCCCCTGGCAACGCCAGCCGGGCGCCGTTCTCCAGCACAGTGTCGAGCACCGTCTTGGCTGATAGCAATCCGCCGTGGCAGGCGATTTCCACCACATCCTCGCGCGTGTAAGTGCGCGGCGCGCGCATGACCGAGAGCAACACTTCATCCACCTGCTGGCCCGCACGCATCACCTTGCCGTAATGAATCGTATGCGTGGTGGCTTCGCCCGGTTTCCGGGAGTTCTTACCCACCGGCAGAAAAACTTGCTCCGCCACCGCCAGTGTTTGCGGACCGGAAATGCGGATTACGGCCAGCCCGCCTTCGCCCAGCGGTGTCGCAATAGCGGCTATGGTGTCGTCCAACATGAGGCAAAGTCACTGATCCAGTGTTCCGGCCAGCAATTGTTACGGGTTCATTTCCTTGGCGATCAATGAGCACAACTCCCACGCCGATTCTCGCTCTCCCGCCCTTCGAGAAACAACCGCGCTTTTTCGTAACTCTTGCGTTGCAGGTAATGTCGGAGATCCGCCGGCGCGTCAGATGGCAGTTGCGAGGTCAGTTCATCAATGCGACGAAACAAGGCCCGCAGGTCCGGTTTGGGATCGGCTGTGCGGATTGATCTTGCAGCGGTTTCGAGTTCAATCAATTTGTCCAGCAGTGCCTGTTCGGTTTGTGACATGACTGATTTCATACCCTGCCCCGTTGGATTTTGCCATCCCGCAGTTAAAGTCATTGAAAATGGTCGCGTTGGTAGAATAATCGAAGCATGCCTGCTGTTCGTAAAGCCAAACCCCGCCAATCTCCAAGCGACGTCGTGCGATCCACCCGGCTCTCTCCCACCGAACGGCGCAATCCGCGTTCGCAGCATCTCGATAAGCTGTCCGCGGCAGACGCGGTGAGACTAATGCTTTCGGAGGAGGCCAGGGTGCCACGCATTCTTCTGCGGCATCACCAGAAGTTGACCACGGCTGTGGATTGGGTGGCGCGTGCGTTTCGCCGAGGCGGACGGCTGATTTATGTGGGGGCCGGCACGAGCGGCCGGCTTGGCGTGCTTGACGCCAGTGAGTGTCCGCCCACGTTCCGCGCTCCGCCCGAGATGGTGCAAGGCATCATGGCCGGAGGTGAGGTTGCCTTGCGCCGCTCCGTCGAAGGCGCGGAAGACGATGATGCCGCGGGCGCGAAGGAAATTGCAGTCCGGCAGATCGGATCGAAAGACGTGGTTCTGGGCATTGCCGCAAGCGGCACGACGCCGTTCGTTTGGGGTGCTTTGCGGGAAGCGAAACGCCGGCGGGCCACCACCATTCTCTTGTGCTTCAATCCGTTCCTCGCCATTCCTCGCGCCTTGCGGCCCAGGTTGATGATTGCCCCCAATCTCGGTCCGGAAGTGTTAACCGGCTCCACCCGCCTCAAAGCCGGCACCGCGACCAAGCTGGTGCTCAACCTGATCACCACACTGGCGATGGTTCGCCTCGGCAAGGTGATGAGCAACCTGATGGTGGACATGGTGCCGAGCAACGCCAAGTTGCGCGACCGGGCGGTGCGGATTGTGCAGCAACTGACCAACCGCAGTTATGAACAGTCCGAGGCTGCCTTGCGGCGGAACAGATGGGTCATCCAGCGCGCGGTCAGGTGATCAATTCCACCACCATTCGCTCGACGGATTTGAACCTGCCTGCCAGGTACCACGCCGTCACAAACCGGGCCAGCCCGGTAATGATGATTAGCAGGATCACGCTCATCAAGTAGAGGCCGAAAGCATGCGGCGGATCGGGCAACATCACCCGCGGCAGTCCGTGATACAACACCGCCGTGGACAAGAGAATCCCGATCCCCCAAGCCACCCACGGGCTGATCGCCGGAAACGCATCCAACACTCGGAAGGCAAACAGCGGACTCAGGCCGTAAGCGACCGCCGTGAACGCCTGTCCAAAACTGTGCCGCCCATGGAAGGTCTCTCCCAATGATTTGATGAGCCAGGCAGCAACGATGACGATGAGGATCGAGAGCAATGCTTGCGCCCCCAGGTAAACGGACGCCTCCGTGAGGCTGAATACTTTGGGTCGGAGCATGTCCTTCTGTACCACTCCCCACTGCACCAAACCAAAACCCTCCGCGAGCGAGGTCAGGAACAGCAACGGCAGCAGAAACCCTGTCAAAACGAACAACCAGCGACGTTGGGATTGCACAATCCGTTCCCAAGTCGCGACTGGTTCAAAAATCAGCAATAAAGCCTTGATCATGTTTCCGATCTAAATATCTGCGAATGAACCTTGAGACAATGAAATATCTGAAATATCAACCGTACCCGTCGCCCACTTGTTTGACGATTTCACGCCGATTGCGTTCAACTGCAAGTCGCGTACACTTCGGGCATGAGACTCTGCTGGACATGGGGCCGTGTTATCTTCCGACTTCTGGTTCTTGCGATCACCGGAGTGATGCTGACCGGATGTGCCACGCCGAAACAGGACTGGGCAAATCGAGTGGGCGCGTACACGTTTGACCAGGCGGTTTTGGAATTGGGACCGCCCGACAAGCAGGCTGAACTTGAGGACGGCACGCGGGTGGCCGAATGGCTGACTCGCCGCGGTCAACCGCACAGTCATCCGTCGTTTGGCTACTATGGCTATCAGCCCTGGGGCTTCTACCCTCCGGCGCATCCTGCCTGCGTCGAGTTCTACACACCGGATTACTGGCTGCGGTTAATCTTTTCCGCAGATGGCACCTTGCGGGGGTGGAAGAGATTTGTGAAGTGACCCAGCCGAATGTGCGGGGACTTGACAACCCCGGCCTGCTGGTTTGGTCCGGGAGCACGCAACCATCAGAGCCGTGAAATCCAGTTTATCATTGTGTCCTCGGCCGCCGGCTCCGGCAAGATCCGCAGCCGGCGACCGGCTCTGGCCACTTTGTACGCCGCTTGAATTGAAGTCGCGGGGAACACTCCGCCCGTGTTGTGCAATAAGATCGGATTTGGCGCCGCCAGCATGGCTGCGCCCTCGAAGGTGCCGATATTTCTGAGTCCCGGACAGAAGAAGTCCGGGGCCAGCAATGCCTCATCACTGGCGACATCAAGGGAGTTGGCATCCGCCACTACGGCGTCCACCGTTGGCGCGGCCAGCAAGGTCCATAGCCCCGCGCGACCGCTGCCGTGGAGCACCACTTTGCCGTCTCGCTTACCCCCGAACACCAGCGCCCGCCCGGCTGCGCCCGCAGTGACGAGGTCACGCACGCGGGATTGCAGTTTGGTGCGATTGTAGGTGGTGAAGAAATTGGCGAATTGATTCGAGGGCTCGCGGCTCGAATAAGTTTGAAGCACCATGACGGCCTGCCCGTGCGCCAGTAAGCCCGCCGCCAAACCAAGCGGTTCGCCATCCGTGCCCAAATACGCGGGCGCGTCATCGGCGTTCGCCAGCACCACCAGGTTCTTAATGCGACCGGCGGACCTGACGCGCGGGATGAAACAAATCGCAGTCAGAGTCGCTTCCTCGCCCGCGCGATGTACAACCATCTCCGAACTGGACCACTCCGAATCCTGTCGCAAGACGCGAAGTTTGGTTTCCACCTCCATGCCGGGCCAGCCGACCTGCAAGGTATGGCTCCAAGCCGGCTGCATCACTTCCCGGAATTTTACCGCGCCCGCCTGATTCCGCGGCACCAGCTTCCGCCATTGTTCGCGATACATGCCCTTGAGCGACTCATTGAACTCCTCCCGGCTCAGCGCGTTCACGGGCAGCTTGCCATCGGGGAACACGCGCAAGTCGGCGTCCGGCTCTTTTGCGTAAGCTGCCTCTTTGAGCGCGCCAGCATTGGGAGGCTGTAGCAACCATTGACCGAACCATTCATACACCGCCTCCCGACTCGTTTGGTTGTAGTTATGGCCGTAATCAAAAATCACATAGCGCAGACGGTCGCTCGCGCCCAGCAGCCGGTAGATGTTTTCGATCGCCGGCCCTTCCACTTCCATCGTAGCCTTCGTCCAGTCGCCGGTGGCCGCCACCAGAATCTGCGGACATGGGGCCGCGGCGGCGGCGATCTCCATGTTGGAGTATTGCACGCGCAGTCCCGGCGCATTCTCGCAACTGCATCCACCCTGCATCGAATGACTCACCATCACCGCCGGCGCCAGCGCGGCAAAACGATCTTCAATCGCGCCCAGCATAAATGTCTGCGTCCCGCCGCCTGAAGCCCCGGTGCAGGCCAGCCGCTTCTTGTCCACGTCCGGCAGCGACACCAGAAAATCCAGCGCCCGAATGCTGTTCCAGGTCTGCAAGCCCATCAGGCTGATGTTCCAGAGCTGGTCCGTGCGATTCGTGCCGAACTGGCGATGAGTCTCATAGAAGGGACGGTTCGGCGCGGAATCCGGGAATTGCGTGTCGTTGTACCCGACCATGTCGTAGGCAAACGCCACCATTCCCTGTCGCGCAAAACTAATGCAGCGCGCCGCCACACTGCCGTCCTTCGTGTCCGCCATCCGACCATTGGACCAATGACCGTGCGGGTTCAGAATCCCCGGAAACGGTCCGCGCCCCTGACCCAGCGGACGATACAGATTTCCGGCCAGATAGAATCCCGGATAAGTCTCGAAATACACCTTCTCCACGCTGTACCCATCGCGTTCGATCCGGCCGAAGATTCGCGCATTGAGGGATGTCTTTGCTGGCAACGGCCACAGCCCGCAACTGACGAGCACCTGTTGGCGGATTTCCTGCGCCCGCAACTGCCATTGTTCGCGCGTCCGGATTTCGGGAAAGGTGCGCGGCGTGTTCAAGGTTATGATGGCTTCAGCATCGGCGGCCCGCGCTGCTGGAGCAATCAAGCTGGAGACCAGAACGCCTACGGCCAGGCATCCCAGGGTCAAGGTGCGCTTGGGTTGTTTCATGGCGCTGATTGAAAGCGAATTGTTCGTTAAGCGGAAGCAGGAAATGCACAGGAACGAACCGTCTTGCTTTCCGCAAACCACTGCCGCCTGAGCCTGGACCTTCTCTTCAGGGCATCACCATTTAATCACTGCGCCTCCAATTCCAGACGTTCCACCGCTGGCGGTAAGATCGGGCGGTCCCCCGCTTCCTCGACTTCGGCTTGGCGGTCTGGTATGAACCCTTTTGTCACTGCTTCGGCCGGATAAAAGTAATTGGCGGGTTGGCGCGCGGAATTTCGCGTGAATGACTGACAGGCTGTAATGAACGGCACACGAATGCAACCAACCAAAACCGAACGCGAACTCTTCCTGGAGGCTCTCGAAAGGCCAACGCCGAACGAGCGGGCCGCGTTTTTGGATGAAGCTTGCGCTCATGACCCGGCGTTGCGGGCGGCGGTCGAAGCGTTGCTTCAGCATCACAATGACGACCACTTTTTGGAGACACCGGCCATAGCCACGCCGCACCCAGCCGGCCCCAAGAAAGACCGTTCCGACACGATCACCCTTGTACTCATCGGCGAGAAGCCCGGAGATCAGATCGGGCGTTACAAATTGCTGCAACAGATCGGCGAGGGCGGTGTCGGCGTGGTGTTCATGGCGGAGCAGGAGGAGCCCGTGCGGCGGCGGGTTGCGCTCAAAGTCCTGAAGCCGGGCATGGATACCAAGTCCGTCATCGCTCGCTTTGAGTCGGAGCGGCAGGCGCTGGCGTTGATGGATCATCCCAACATTGCCAAGGTGCTCGATGCGGGCAGCACGGACAAGGGCCGGCCGTTCTTTGTCATGGAGTTGGTGCGCGGCGTTCGCATCACGGAGTATTGCGACCAGAACCGCCTGCCGACCCGGGAACGCTTGAACCTGTTCATCCAGGTTTGCCAGGCGATCCAACACGCGCATCAAAAGGGCATCATCCATCGCGACATCAAGCCGTCGAACATCCTCGTGACGCTCCACGACGGTGTGCCGGTGCCCAAGGTCATTGACTTCGGCATCGCCAAAGCCGTGGATCAGCGGCTGACGGACAAGACGTTCTTCACCGAGTTCCAGTCCTTCATGGGCACGCCGGCTTACATGAGCCCCGAGCAAGCCGAGATGAGCGGGCTGGACATTGACACGCGCACGGACATCTACAGCCTGGGCGTGCTGCTCTACGAAATGCTCTCCGGCAAAACGCCGTTCGACGCCCAAGAACTGGTGTCCTCCGGTTTGGACGGCATGCGCCGGACCATTCGCGAGCGCGAACCCTCGCCGCCCTCGACCCGCTTCCGGACGTTGCCCGAAGCCGAACAGACGACGACCGCGCAACGTCAGCAAGTGGAGCCGGCCAAACTGACCAGCCTGCTGCGGGGTGACCTGGACTGGATTGTTTTGAAGGCCCTGGAAAAGGATCGCACGCGGCGATACGCGACTGCCAATGGCCTGGCCCAGGACATTCGCCGCTACCTCGAGAATGAACCCGTTCTTGCCCGTTCCCCCAGCGCGACATACCGCTTCCAGAAACTCGTCCGACGCAACAAGCTTTCGTTCGCTGCGGCAGGTGCGGTTGCTGCGGCACTGCTACTCGGCTCCGTGTTCTCGACCTGGCAGTTCATCGAGAAAAGCGCTGCCTACCGTCGCGCTGTCAACGCCGAGCAGGAGCAGAGCCGGCTGCGGATCGAAGCCGAGGCGGCGCGGCAGTCGGCGGAAGTCCAAGCCCTCGCCGCCCGACGCCAGGCCTATGCCGCCGACATGAATCTGGTGCAGCAGGCGTTGGCTGCGAACAACCTTGGCCGCGCGCAGGAGTTGCTGAATCGCCATCGCCCCTCCGGGGAATCTCAGATTTCAAATCTCAAATCTCAAACCCCAGCGGACCTCCGCGGCTGGGAATGGCGCTACCTGTGGCAGCAGTGCCAGAGCGATGCCTTGTTCACGCTCTGTCAGCTCTCCAATGAGGTGTCCGCGTTGAGCGTGTCGCACGATGGCAAGTGGGTGGCCGTGGGCGAGGATGGCGACCGCGGGGTTTCGCTCTGGGACTTGCGCGCACGCCAGGAGATCGCCCGGTTCCAAATTGGCGACGGGCAGTTCGCGTTCTCGCCGGTAAGCCCGGTGCTGGCATACGCCGCGAAGGGCAGTCCGGACCGTCGCGAGCCACCGGAGCGCGGCAGCGTGCAGCTTTGGGACGTGGTCAACCGCCGCGTTGTGGGAGAACTGCCGGTAAGCGGGCATTGCCGCGCGCTCGCGTTCTCCTCGGACGGCATGCGGCTGCTCACCGCCACGGACGAGTTCGCTGTCTGGAGCGTTGCGGATGGAACCAAGCTGACGAGTATCGCTATTCCCGAACCGAGGGGATTTGACGGGCGTGTCCCGGTGCTAAGTCGCGTGGTGATTTCGCACGATCTGAGTCTTGCGGCGCACGTTACTGGCGGTGGACAAATTCGCCTCGTGGACTTGATTTCAGGTCAGGAACTCTGGACCGCTCAAGCTGCGGACGAAAACGTCACGGCGCTGGCGTTTTCGCGGGACGGCAAGCGCCTGGCGTCCGGCGCTGGTTTTGTTGAATCCGCCGTCCGCCTTTGGGACGTGGCCACAGGCCGCGAATTGGCGCGGTTGGAAGGCCACCGCACCTACGTCCGGTCGCTGGTGTTCTGGCCGGATGGCTCGACGCTCGCTTCCGCCAGCGGCGACCAGACGATCCATTTGTGGGAAGTAGGCAGCCTGAGCATGTTTCCTGCGTTGTCCGAACTTCAGTCCCAGCGCCAATCGCGGGCGGCTGAACTGCATCCCTACGCCACATTGCGAGGGCATCGTCTGGAAGTGTGGAGTCTCGCGCTTTGTCCCGATAACACCACGCTTGTGAGCGGCGCCAAGGATGGCTCGGTGCTCGTCTGGGACACCGCCGCCGTCCGGCGCAAACAGGCTCACGTGACTTTGCCGATGCCGGTGGTGGCCTGGAGCTTCCTGGCGGACAGCCAGGGGATGATGACGTTGGACAAGCAGGGCCGGGTCGCTCGCTGGCAGGGTGCTGATTTCCAGCACAGCCAGCCGGTACTGGAACTCGGGACGAATGCGCTGGCGGCCTGTTTCTCCGGTGATGGGCGGTATGTCGCCACGGTTTCATCGCGCGGCGCAAGCCAGGTCTGGGACCTGCAACAAGGCCGCATTTCGAGTGAGGTCGCCCCCGAAGAGGGGTGGGGGGTGCCGATGACGTTTCTGGGAGACTCGAATCACCTCGTCACCCAGCAAATGCGCGATGGCAGTATTCGGGCATGGGACGTGACCACCGGACGCGAGACGAAGCGCTGGCAGTTTGCCTCTCCGGGCTTGCCGAGGAGGAGAGCCATTGCCTCGGACGGACAGTGGCTCGTTGCCGTGGACAATGAAGGCACGGGCAAGTTGTATGATCTGGCCACGGGCCGGGACCAGCGGTTTGACCTCCAGTTGAAACAGGTGAACGCCACCGCGCTTTCGCCCAACAGTCGGTTGCTCGCGGCAGTGAGCGTGCTGGGTATGGGCCAGGTGTGGGACACGGCCACGGAACGGAACGTCGCCACCTTGCAGGGCTTTCTCCAAGGCGCACACTCGGTCACCTTTTCGCCCGACGGCCAGCGGCTCGCCATCGGCAGCAACGGGAATGAGGCCATCAAACTCTGGGACGTTGAGAGTCTTCAGGAATTGCTCACGCTGAAAGGTCAGGGGTCCATGTTCAACTCGACGGACTTCTCCCCGGACGGCAACGTGCTGGCTTCCTGCAACAGCCAGGGCCTCCTGCACATCTGGCGCGCACCGTCATTCGAGGACATCGCGCGTCGGGAAGCGCAAGGGCGGTAATCTGCCAAATGCTCAGTGCTTGGTGCGGACAACTCTGTGTTGCATATGCAACACGAAGTTGTCCAACATTAAGCCATGAACTCAAAGACCGAAGAATTCCTAAACCTTGTGTTCTGGTCGGCGAACATCTTGGCGCGCCCCACCTTCCGCAACCTCACCGATTCCTACGAAAGTTGGGCCTATCGTAGCGGGCTGCAAAAGCAGGTTTCCCGGCTCGAGCGGCAGCAATTCCTCGAGCGCGATGCCGCCTCTCCAGATGACCGGCTCTACCGGCTCACCGCGCAAGGGCGATTGCGCGTCCTTGGGGGACGCGACCCCGAGGCGCAATGGGCGCGACCTTGGGACGGACAGTGGCGGCTTGTACTCTTTGATGTGCCCACAGGACAAAACGCCCACCGCGAGCGACTGCGCCGCTACTTGCGCGACAAAGGCTTCGGTTACCTGCAAAACAGCGTGTGGATCACCCCCGATCCGCTGGTGGAGCAACGCGAAATTTTCGGGGGCGCGAAGATCAATGTGGAATCGCTCATACTGCTGGAAGCGCGGCCTTGCGCGGGCGAATCGGACGCGGAGATTGTCGCGGGCGCGTGGGACTTTGAGCGGATCAATCGCCGCTACGCACGCCATCTGAAGGTGTTGGCGGAGCGGCCAGACGGTGCGCTGCGGACCGATGCAAAGGCGAAGGCCCTGTTGCGCTGGGCGGGAGCGGAGCGCGAGGCCTGGCTGGAGGCGGTAACGAACGACCCCCTGTTGCCGGGCCGAATTCTGCCGTCCGATTATCTGGGACAACAGGCTTGGCGGACTCGGGTGGAAGTTCTGCGCGACGCCAGCCGGCAACTGCGCACGTTCGATCCTGAAAAAGCCGGGACAGGCCGCGAGTGATCTTGGACAAGTTTATGTTGCATATGCAACACGATTTTGTCCGTGGCAACCTAATCTCAGATTTCACCAATCTTCCGTCTTAACCAGGCCCGCGAATAGGTCCAAAGCCGTTCGGCGGTGCGCAGCGGAAGGCCGAGCGCGGTTGCGACTTCCTCCATCGTCATGCCCAAGAAGTACCGGAGCTTGACCAGGTTCGCGCAGGTGGCGTCCTCGGCTGCCAGCAGATCCAAGGCTTCATCCACGGCCAGGACCTGTTCGGAAGGCGCGGTCGTGACGACGTGGGCTTCGTTCAATTCTTCGCGTTGGGCGCCGGCGCCGCGCTTGAGGCTGTGCTTGCGGCGGGCTGATTCCACTAGGATGCGCCGCATGGCTTCAGCCGCCACAGCAAAGAAATGCCCTCGCCCTTCGAACTGCTCGTTCCCATCTCCGATCATGCGCAGCCAGGCCTCGTGGACCAGCGCGGTCGGTTGGAGCGTGTGCCCCGGCGATTCCTGGGCCATCTTGTAGGCCGCGATCCGGCGCAGTTCATCATAAACGAGCGGCAACAGCTCCTCGGCAGCGCGGGATTCGCCGCGCTGCATGGCTTCGAGGATTTGTGTCACGTCGCTCACCGCCCGAATCATGCCCACGTCACGAACCGGCGTCCAGAAGGTAGGGTGGGCAGTCCTCTGCACTGAAATACGTTCGAGTCCTCGCGGGCCGCGAAGCTCTCGGAGCGCGGGTGGTCCCCGCCCGCAGCACCCCCGCTTGCAGTGAGACGCCAGGATTCCCCGACGAGCTCCAGACTGCCAACCCGCTGCGACCGGGGACCGGTCGCGCTCCGATTTGCTTGCGGCTCCGCCGCGCTGCGCGCCGTTTACCGCAAGAAAGCATCGGCGCGCACGGAGTGACGCGCCCCACCACATTGGCTTTTCGGGAATCCGTTTGAATCGCCCGAAGAAAAACTTGGCGGACTTCGCCGGCAGCCTGCGCTTGTAGGGATGAAGGCAAGAACATGAAGACATCAACCGTTCAACCGAAGCTTGCGGCCATGAAGCTCAATCGCCTGGCCCTGCTGTTCCTCGTTTCTGCCGTTACCGGCTGGGTTGGCTATTACACTGGAGTGATGCGCGAGCCGAGCGTCACGCAGATGCCCAGGGGCGCCACGGTGGCGCTGGATCAGCTTGTTTCTCTGGAATCCTTCTCGGAAGTCGAGCAGGCGCGAACCGTCCTGGATGCCTTGGCGGTACGCTACATCGCGAACGCCCAGGCCTTGATCGCGCAGGAAGTCATGAGCCGTCACGCCAACTTCGGGGTTCAGAAGCCAGACTCCGAACGCCCCATTCTTGCAGCGATCAGATTACTCGACGAAGTCATTCCCGAGTTCAAAGGGACCGGGGTGGAGTTACGGTTACTGCCGTTGCTTCTGTACGCGCTGAAGCAGGAGAAATCCTACGACCGCTGGCTGGATGTCTATCTGGACGCCTTATACCACCATCCGACGGACGAACTGGTGAGTTCACTCGCGGAAGAGGCCGTCGTTATCAGCAAGGCGGCGGGCCGGGAACAAGAGCTCACCTACGGCCTCAGGTACGTCAGTGGCATTCCGGCAGACTTGCTCACCAAATCGCGGATCGAACATTCCTTGGTCCGCTCCAACGCTCGAATCACAGGCAAAAGCTATGTATGCAAATTGTGACGATACCGTGAATTTGCCACCAGCCTCGGTCCACGGCCGTGCTCACAACATTGGGCTGTTGATCTTCGCATGCGGCCTGATTGGGCTTCTGTTGGTGTTTCGGGCGCATTTCGTCCTGTCCATTGCCAAGGGCGAAAGCATGCTTCCGGGTCTGCGATCCGGCGATCTGCTCTTGGTGGACAAGCGGGCCTACCGGGCGGAGAACCCAAATCGGGGCGACATCGTGGTGGCGCGCCTGCGCGAAGAGTTGATCGTCAAACGCGTCGTGGGCCTTCCAGGTGAAGAAGTAGAATTGCGTCAGGGCGGACTCAACATCAATCAAGGTCCCCTCGTCGAAGATTATGCCGTCCAACCAGGGTGGTTGAGCCTTCGAAAAGGCAGACTCCTGGAAAACAGGTATGCACTTCTCGGCGACAACCGGTCGGTGTCCGGCGCTGTGTTCGTTCATGCCGTGGTAGCGAAGGATCACATTCTGGGAAAAGTGATTCACTCGGTTCACCTCGGGCCGGGCTGGTGGGGGCGAGGTTCAAACAAGCCAGATGAGATCGCCGCGCCTGGCTCGGTTGCGCATTTGGCAATTGGAACAGAACCGCGATGAACATGCGCGTTTGGAAAAGAACACCCGGTTCAAGTGAAGCTTGGAGCTGGCGGCGCATCCTGCCGGCTCTCGCGGGCGCTCTGTTTATTGTGGCACTTTTCTACGGAGCAACGGCGCTGCAACGAGCGTCAACAAGCTCGGTTTCCGCCACAATGTTTGATTCCGACCGCATCTACGGCCTGACGAACGTCTGGACGATTCACCTAAAATTCGCGCCGGACCAGTGGGAAGCCATGCAACCCCAAGGCGACGGCAATCCATTCGGCGGGAGGCCAGGCGGTCGCCGGGGAGGATTTGGAGGATCAAGTGGAGACAGGGCCCTATCTCCAGTGATGATGGGTCAGGGCGATTTCAACCGGGATGGACGAATCTCGCCGGTGGAGTTCACTAGATTGGCACAGAGTTGGTTCAGAGCCTGGGAGTCCGACGGCACGGGCAAACTCGGTAGCGACCAAATCCGGGCAGGTCTCGATGCAATCCGCAACCCGGCTGGGGGCGGCGTGGCAACGATGCTGTTGGCCCAGGAAGGGAAGCGCAACGGCATCGCCGCCGCGCTGGGCTTAGAGTACGAGTATGTGCGGGCTGACCTGGAGTTCGAGGGCCGGCAACTGAGCAATGTGGGCGTGCGCTACAAGGGGAACGGGACTTTCATGGAATCGCGCGATTCCTTGAAGCGTTCGCTCAAGATCCAACTCAACAAGTACGCGAAGGGTCAGAGCCTGGGCAACGTGAGGACGTTGACGCTGCAAAACAATGTCACGGATGCCAGTCTGATGAACGAGGTGCTGGCCTACCGGCTCTACCGGGACGCGGGCGTTCCGGCGCCGCGGACCGCCTACGCCAGGGTGTTTGTGACCGTGCCGGGGAAGCTCGAGCGCCAGTACTTCGGCCTGTATTCGCTGAGTGAAGCAGTGGACAAGCAGTTTGCCGAGCGACACTTCGGGACCAAACGCGGGGCCATCTTCAAGCCGGTTACGCCGTCTTTGTTCACCGACCTCGGCGCGGACTGGGCCGCCTACAATCAAATCTATGATCCGAAGACGGCGTTGTATGACGAACAGAAGAAAGCGGTGATGGACTTGTCGCGCTTCGTGACGCAAGTGGACGATGGGTTGTTCGCCGCGCGGATTGGTGAGTTCATTGACCTGCCCGAGTTCGCGCGATTCATGGCGGTGATGGTCTATCTCTCGGACTTGGACGGCATCCTCGGCCCGGGTCAAAACCTCTTCCTTCATTTGCACCCCAAGACCCAACTGTTTCAGTTCATTCCGTGGGACCAGGATCATTCGTGGGGACAATTCAATCGCGCCACCCAGGACCAGCGGGACAAGTTGAGCATCCATCGCCCGTGGCAGGGCGAAAACTTTTTCCTGGAGCGCATGTTCAAGGTGGCGGCCTTCAAGAAGCTCTATCTCGCGCGACTCGACGAGTTCAGCAAAACGATCTTCCGGCCCGAACGAATCGCCCAGCAGGTGGATGAAATCGCCGCGGTGATCCGGCCCGCGGTTCGGGAGGAATCGGAATCCAAGCTGGCCCGCTTCGACAAGGTCGTCGCGGGCGAGCTGCTTTCCTCGCCGGGCCCGTTCGGTGGTGGTCCGATCAAACCCATCAAGCCGTTTACCACGGTGCGGACGGAATCCGTGCGTGACCAACTGGATGACAAAGCGGAAGGGCTGGTGGCGGGTGGTGGTTTTCCGGGCGGGTTCGGAGGGGGTGGTGGATTGGGCATGTTCAGCGGCTCGCTTCTACAGGTTCTCGACAAGGACAAGGATTCTTTTGTGTCCCAGGCCGAGTTTACCGAAGGCTTTGCCTTGCTCTTCCAGTCGTGGGACACCGGCAGGCGCGGGAGTCTCGACTGGGCACAACTGCGGTCGGGGATCGAGAAAGACCTGTCCTCGCAAGCCCAAGGATTTTCACCTTTCGGCGGTCCGGGAGGTCGTGGGGGCGGGCCCCGCGGTCCCGGTCCTGGCGTTGGTGGTCCTAGCGGTGGCTTCGGGTCTCCCGGCGGTGGTGGTGCTGCGGCACCAGCCGTCACCGGAACCAAGGATCCCGGTTTGTTCATGAGCGAGCGTTGGGGGATGAGCGCTTTCTCCCACAAGTTGCCCAACGGTCAGTATCTCACGAAGCTCTACTTTGCGGAAACTTACGATGGCATTACCGGACCCGGCCAGCGGGTGTTTTCCTTCAATGTCCAGGAGCGTGAATTCAAGGACTTCGACATCTGGGCGAAGGCCGGCGGCCCGCGACGCGCCTACATTGAGACAGTGCCTGTGAAAATAACCAATGGGGAGTTGCGCATAGTGTTCACGGCCCAGGTGGAAAACCCGGCGATCAAGGCGATTGAAATCATCCCGCAGGCCGGGACCGGAACTGGCGCCGCGTCGTCCGCAGCGGCCATCCGGATCAAGGCCGGCTCGTCCGCGCCATTCACGGATTCGAGCGGGCAAGTTTGGCAAGCCGATCAAGGCTTTGAGGGAGGGATGATGAGTCAAGTAACGGGCGGTCTTGGCGGCGAACCAAGCGGCGGTTTCGGCGGACCTGGCGGTCGTCCTCCGAGAGATCAAGGATTTCCGCCGGGCGAAACCAACCAAAGGCCAGGCACGCAAACCCGCGAACCGCGGCCTTTGCCTGGTCAACAACCCTGAGCACGTTCCGCGTGATTTTGGCGAATCCACAGCTCAATCCATGGCGCTTCTGCCTCCACACGAGCAGCAGCGGCGCGGCAAAATGATTCGGTTCATTGGCGTACAAACAACAACAACACACAACATCTCATGCAAATCGAGCAACTCTTACGTGAATCACTGTGGAATCCGGAAATGGTCACCAGTCTGCCGAAGCTGGTCTTAAGCCTCGGCATCGCTGCGCTGCTGGGCGTCATTCTCGGCCAGGTTTACATCCACTTCGGCCACTCGCTCTCCAACCGGCGACTCTTCGCCCGGAACTTCCTCCTGCTGGTGGTGACCACGACTCTTATCATCAGCATCGTGCGATCCTCCCTCGCGCTCTCGCTGGGTTTGGTGGGCGCGTTGTCCATCGTGCGCTTCCGCGCCGCGATCAAGGAGCCGGAGGAACTGGCGTTTCTCTTTCTCGCCATCAGCATCGGGCTGGGGTTGGGCGCCGGTCAGGCTTTGGTGACGATTGTGGCTTTGGTCATCATTTTCGGACTCATCATCATCCGCGGGCTGTTTCGACCTCGCGCCACCGGCCAGCCCAACCTCTACCTGACGGTGACCAGTCCCGCCGCCGCCAAACTTGGCGCCGAGCGCATCCTTCAGGTCTTGGCGGGCGTTGGCGCCAACGCCAACCTCAAGCGGTTTGATCAGACTCCAGAGTCGTTGGAAGCCGCCTTTCTGGTGGACTTCAAGCAAGTGGCCCATCTGGAGCAGTTCGTCAAACAGCTTCGCGAACTCAGCCCGGAGGTCAAGGTGAGCTGCCTTGAAGATCGAGGTCTCGCGGTCTGACGCAACGTGCTCCCATGAGACCGGTCCTCCCCAACCTGCGTTACGAAAAGAAGTTTGTCGCCGAGGGCTTCACCCTCGCCGAGGTCCTGGCCCGGGTCCGGCGTCATCCTTCCGCCTTCCGCGAGGTTTATCCGCCGCGGACCGTGAACAACCTCTATCTGGACTCTCCGAGTCGCGGGGATTACCGCGACCACATCAGCGGAGTCGCCAACCGGAGCAAGACCCGGGTGCGGTGGTATGGTCAACCGCCGGCGCTGGTGGAGCAGCCACGGTTGGAGTTGAAACAGAAACGAGGCCTGGTGAGCGGAAAGGAAGCCTATGCGCTTCCGCCGCTCGCGATTAACGGAAGCCCCGTGCGCCCGTTATTGGAAGCCGCGCTCGACGCCGCGGCTCTCCCGCCATGGTTGCGCCCGGCTCTGCACCGACTGAATCCCGCTTTATTCAACCGTTACCGGCGGCAGTACTTTCTGAGTCACGACGGTAAATTCCGCCTGACCGTGGATCACGCTCTTGAGTTTGCCGGCATCCCGCAACACGGCTGGCCGACACTTTTTTCGTTGTCGGCTGCTTCGGTAATCATCGAGCTGAAGTATGCCACTGAATTGGCAGAGCACGCGGGTCGCGTGACGAACGCGTTGCCGTTCCGCGTCGCGCGTTTTTCCAAATACGTTGCGGGACTTGAGCATATATGAGAGGTGGCATGTTCCGTATTAACAACCAACCAACATAAACAGCGAAGTTATGAATGCAAAACTCGTCATTTCCGCCCTTTCATGGGCAATCCTACTGTCAACCGCTTCCGCCGCTGATTGGCCGCAATGGCAGGGACCGGCCCGCACGGCTCACTCCAAAGAAACCGGCCTGCTTAAAGAATGGCCGAAGGATGGCCCTCCGCTCGCCTGGAAGATCAACGGCCTTGGCGGTGGCGATAGCACCCCGTCCATTGCGGTCGGGCGGATTTATGGAATGAGCCATCGTGGCAGCGATGAGTTCGTTTGGGCGCTCTCCGAAAAAGATGGCAAGGAAATCTGGGCTGTTAAAATCGCGCCAGCTTACACCACGAGTTGGCCGCAATCGAAAGAAGGGCCGAGTGCCACACCAACCGTGGACGGCGACCGCCTTTATGTGATGGGGCTGGCGGGTAATGTCGCTTGCCTTCAAGTGGCCGACGGCAAGGTGGTTTGGGAACGGCATTTGATGGCGGACTTCGGCGGGAGAATGCCAATGTGGAGTTATCGGGAGTCGCCGCTCGTGGATGGTGACAAAGTGATTTGCACACCCGGCGGAGAGGAAACGACGATGGTCGCGCTGAACAAACTCACGGGCGAGACGATCTGGAAAACTTTTGTTCCGGACAGCGCCGGCGAAACGCAGAATCGCAATCAGGCGGCGAATCGTCCCAACGTGATCGAGACGGATCTCTTGCTCTCAACTCTCGACAAGGATCGCAACAAAGTGATTTCTGCCGATGAACTCGCCGCGACACCGACTGTCCTCCTCACCTTGGACAAGAATCAAGACGGCAGACTTACGGAAGACGAATTAAGCTCCGCGCCCGCCGCGACCAGTGGTCAAGGCCGGCGCCGGGGCGGTGGGGTCATGCGCATGATGAAAGCCCATTCCGCCATGGATGCCAACGAGGACGGCGTGCTGGATGCCACGGAAATCAGGAACGCCGTGGCAGCGCTGCAAAGAATTGATGCAAATCGTGACGGCAAATTGACCGATGATGAAGTCGGGATGAAACATTTCGGTCCGCAAGACACCGGGGCCGCTTACTCCTCGGCCATCGCCGTAGATTTTGGCGGCCAGCGGCAATATGTGCAGTTTCTGGCGAGGACGGTTGCGGGAGTTTCGGCTGCTGACGGCAAGTTACTCTGGCGCTATGACAAGCCCGCCAACGGGATGCGGCTCAACATCGCCACGCCAATTTATCACGACGGCCATGTCTTCGCCGCTTCAGCCTATGGGGCAGGCGGAGGGTTGGCTCGACTCAACAAAACCGCGAATGGCGAAATCACCCCCGAGGAAATTTGGTTTTCCAAGTCCATGGAAAATCATCATGGCGGCGTGATTCTTCACGACGGCGCGTTGTTCGGCGCCAACGGTGGCAACGGCGGCGGCTACGTGGCTTGTCTTGATTTCAAGACGGGTGAAGTCCTGTGGAACGAACGCGACTCCGACAAGCGTCGTGTGACCAAAGGCTCCGTCGCGTTTGCCGATGGCCGAATTTACTACCGCACCGAGGAAGGTCCGATCGTTCTGATTGAACCCAGCCGCAAGGAATACCTGGAGCGCGGGCGGTTCCATCAGCCCGACCGCACGGACAAACCGGCTTGGGCGCATCCCGTGATTGCGAACGGCAAGCTCTACATTCGGGATCAGGATACGCTGTTCTGCTACGACGTGAAAGCGCGCGACAAATGACTCGTCACGCCAGTAAATCCTTCCCCACTTCCCCCTGCACATCCGTCAGGCGAAAGTGGCAACTTTGGCAGAAGCAGGTCGGGCGTTTGCGATTAACAGCCGTGTCGCTGAAATCTAATGGACTTCGCCGCTTTGCCTTGTTGATTCTTCCTTCATGCCGGTGACTGAAACAACCTCTGCTGAAGCGTCCGCACGCTACCTGGGTGGGAAGGTGTTGACGGTTGGGAGCCGCAATGCCTGAACCATCGCTCTGCGCGCGACAACCTGACCGAGATGGAGTAAACTCACTCTCATGTATAAAACCAAAGCCTATTCCGCCGCCAGCGCGACCGCACTGCTGGCTTCCACCCAGATCAACCGCCGCGAGCCAACGGAACGCGACGTGCAAATTGAAATTCTCTTCTGCGGCGTCTGCCACTCCGACCTCCACTTCGCCCGCAACGAATGGGGCTTCACCCAGTATCCGGCCGTGCCGGGCCACGAGATCGTCGGTCGTGTCACGACGGTTGGCGGCGGCGTGAAGAAGTTCAAGGTTGGAGATACTGTCGGCGTGGGTTGCCTGGTGGATTCGTGCCGCACGTGCCCGGACTGCCGTGCGGGTCTGGAGCAATTCTGCACCGACATGACGATGACTTACGGCAGCATGGACAAACACCTCAATGCTCCGACGCTCGGCGGTTATTCGCAGAGCATCGTCGTGACGGAGGACTTTGTGCTTCGCATGCCGGCCAATCTCAGTCTCGCTGCCGCCGCACCGCTGCTGTGCGCAGGCATCACCACGTATTCCCCGCTGCGCCACTGGAAGGTCGGCCCCGGCCAGAAGGTCGGTATCGTCGGCCTCGGCGGACTCGGCCACATGGGCGTCAAGTTTGCCAAGGCCTTTGGCGCGGACGTGGTGCTGTTCACCACGTCGCCGGGAAAGGTGGCGGACGGCAAACGCCTCGGCGCGCACGAAGTCGTCATCTCCAAAGACGACGCGCAGATGGCGGCGCACGCCAACAGCTTCGACTTCATTCTCGATGCCGTTTCCGCCACGCACGACATCAACGCCTACTTGAACCTGCTGAAACGTGACGGCAACCTGACGCTCGTCGGCGCGCCTGAAAAGCCGCTCCCGGTGGCGTCGTTTCCGCTGATCTTCCGGCGTCGTTCGTTCTCCGGATCGCTCATCGGCGGCCTGCCCGAGACGCAGGAGATGCTGGATTTCTGCGGCCAGCACAACATCACTTGCGACATCGAAATGATCCGCATGGACGAGATCAACACCGCCTACGAGCGCATGCTCAAGAGCGACGTGAAATACCGCTTCGTGATTGATATGGCGTCGCTTAAAACGTGAACGCGGACGCGCGAAGACTTGAACCGTTGATTTTCCACACCTCTCCCCGTTCGAGGCGGAGCAGGTTTTGAGTTCTCTACGTTCCTTTGCGGCGATTCGATTTCGCGCGATTCGCGGTTCAGGCAATCAACTCTTTCAGGACCTTCCCATGTACGTCGGTCAGACGGAAGCGGCGGCCCTGCATGAAATACGTCAGCCGTTCGTGATCCACACCGAGTAGGCGCAGCATCGTGGCGTGGAAGTCGTGAACATGGAGGCTGTCCATCAACACGTTGTAGCTGAAATCGTCCGTCTCACCATAAACCAAGTCGGGTTTCACGCCGCCACCGGCCATCCAGGTGGTGAAGCAGCGCGGATGATGGTCGCGCCCGTAATTGTCCGCCGTGAGTTTGCCTTGGGAATAGCTGGAGCGACCGAACTCGCCGCCCCAGATCACCAGCGTGTCGTCCAACATGCCGCGCTGCTTCAAGTCGGTGATCAATGCCGCGCTCGCCGGCTTGGTTTCTCTGCACTGCACGGAAATCCCTCGCGGCAAACCGCCGTGTTGATCCCAGCTTTGATGCTAAAGCTGGATGAACTTCACGCCTTTCTCCGCGAGCCGTCGCGCAAGCCGAGAACTCCAGCGAGCCTTACCCAAACCGGTGGCTATCGGTAGATCAGGACTTTCTCACGCCGCTTCTGGAACTCGGCGACATCAGTGCTCCACGAAGCGCGGATTTCCTCCAGCGGCTTGTCGTGCTTGACGGCTTCCAAGGTGCGGTTGTGCAGCAGGAGATGTTTGATTTTGTCCGGATTGAAATCATTCGGATACCAGCGATACAGCGTCTTGGCAATCAACAGGCCGATGTCCACCACGTTGCACGCGTTGCGATCGGTGAGAAAAATATACACGCCCCGGCAAAGCTGGCCGCGATGCACGCTGTAGGTGGGTGTAAACTGAATTGGGACAAACCGCACGCCCGGCAATCCCGCCGCGTTCAATTCTTCTGCCAAACGCACGTCCTCGATGTAAGGCGCCCCGATGACCTCGAACGGCGTGTCCGTCCCCCGCCCCACCGACAGCGCGGATTCCAACAAACCCACGCCCGGATACAGCGTGGCTTGCGTAAGGTTGCGCATGTTCGGCGAAGGATTGCTCCACGGCAGACCTGTCTGATCAAACCATAAGTCCCGCGTGTAGTTTTCGCAGGCAATCACGGTGAGATCGGCGCGATAATTCTTCTCCGCGTTGAACATTTGCGCCAGTTCGCCCACGGTCATGCCATGACGCAACGGCACGGGATGGAATCCCACAAAACTGGTCGGCTCGGTCAGCACCGGGCCGTCAATCGTAACGCCGTTGATCGGGTTCACGCGATCCAACACGAAGATCGGTTTCTTTGCCTCCCCGGCGGCTTCAATCGCCAGGCCCATCGTCGAAGGATAGGTGTAAAAACGGCAGCCGATGTCCTGAATGTCGTACACCAGCGCGTCAAGCTCAGCCAGATGCTCGGGCTTGGGCTTCCGCGTTTCGCCGTAGAGACTGTAAATCGGCAGCCCGGTTTGCTCGTCCTTGCTGTCGCCGATCTTTTCGTCCACCAGCCCGCGGATCCCATGCTCGGGACTGAACAGCGCCACGAGTTGCACGCCGGGCGCTTTGTGCAACAAATCAATCGTTGGGTTGCGGTCGCGATCCTGGCCGGTGTGATTTGTGATGAGGCCAATACGCTTGCCCTTCAGCGGGGCAAACTCGTTCTTCACCAATACATCAATGCCATTCAGCGTCTTTGCCTGCTTCAGCGAGGCAGCCGGTTGAGTGCGTTGGACGGGCCGCGATTGCGTGGAACTTTCGACGGCCAGCGCACCGGGAACATAAGCGAAATTGAAACCTACAATAGCTTGAGCGGCGAGCGTTCCCAGCGTGGAGCGAAGCGCGATCACGTTCCCCTTCTCAGTTGGATGATTTCGATTCGAGAGAAAGACTATGAACGTCTGCGAAAAAGGATCAATCCATAGCGAAGTACCAGTCCAGCCCGTGTGACCATACGAACCGACCGGGAAGAATCTGCCGCGCGGTCCGCTGTAGCTGGAATTGATGTCCCAACCCAGGCCGCGTTGCGTCGTGACCGCTGGTGGCGTCTGGACGCTGGTCATGAGCTTCACCGTCTCTGGTTTGAAAACGCGCTCGCCGTCCAGTTCACCCAGGTTGAGCAACATGCGCGCGTAACGGGCCAGGTCGGCGGCGGTGGTGAACAAACCCGCGTGCCCAGCCACCCCACCCATGCGGCGCGCGGTTGGATCATGTACCACTCCGCGCCAGGGTTTACCATCTACAACTTCCGTCGGGGCCACCCGATCGAACGTGTTTGTGAGCGGCAGATAACCCGTGTCACGCATTTTCAACGGGGAATAAATCTCCCGCGCCACGAACTGCTCCAACGGAGTTTTGCTCGCACGTTGCACAACCTCGCCCAGCACAATGTAATTGATGTCGCTGTAACGAAACATTGTGCCCGGCGCGGTCTGCAATTTCTCCGCGCACGCCTTCGCGATGGCCGCCGCCTGACCGATCCAGTTGTCCGCCGCGCCGATGCCCGGACGCAACCCCGAGGTATGTGTCATCAGATGGCGAATTGTGACCTCCTCCTTGCCTCCGCCCTTGAACTCCGGAATGTAGTTCTGCACGGGTTCATCCAGCTTCACCGCGCCGCGTTCCACCAGCAGCATGATCGCAGGGGTGCAGGCAACGACTTTGGTAAGTGAAGCGGCGTCAAAGATCGTGTCCTCGGTCAAGTCTTCCGTCGCCGGCACCAGCGCCCGCCGGCCGAACGCCTTGTGATACGCCACCCCGTTGCGCTCGAGCCATAGCACCCCGCCGGGTGCGCGGTTTTCGGCAATGGCCTGCGTGATGGCCGCATCCATCTCCGCCAGTTTCTCCGGGAGAAAGGTACTCGCGAGGTCCTGCGCACCGAGCGAAAACGACTGGCAAGCGAGGGTGAGGGCGAGCAGGACATACCCGCGCTGAATGATGGAAGAACTGGTTCTATTCATAACGACGCGTGGGCATTAAACCATCGTCGTCCAAGTGCTCACAACAGAATTCTCCGCTGCATGAACTCTGCGGACGCGGGAAAGCACCTCCGCCTCATAGCGCAAACGCGAATCCTGCGTTGCATCTGGCAGTTTCGATTGGCGTGTGAAATGAGCAGTTTGGACGCGCACTTGCCTTTTGACTCGCGTTCCTCGCAAGGGTATTAGGCGGGGATGAATTCACGCTTACGATTCGCTCAGGTCTGGTTTTCATTGATGATCGCTCTGGCGATAGCCAGTTCGTCAACAGCCGAAACCTTCCGCGTGGCAACTTACAACATCGAAAACTACCTCGATCAAGCCGCTGGGACGCGTGCTCCAAAATCCGCAGAGGCCAGGGCCAAGGTCCGCGAAAGCATCCACGCGCTAAAGCCGGACGTCATCTGTTTCCAGGAAATGGGCAGCGTGAGCGCGTTGCGCGAACTTCAGCAATCGTTGAAAGCCGAAGGCCTCGACCTCCCGCATTGGGAACACGTGGCCGGTTACGACACCAACATTCACGTCGCGCTCCTGAGCAGGTTTCCCATCGTCGCTCGCCGGCCCCACACCAACGATAACTTTCTGCTCAGTGGCCGGCGCTACCGCGTCAGTCGCGGGATTCTCGACGTGGACATCAAGGTCAACGACCGTTACGCCTTCACGGTCATTGGCGCCCATCTGAAATCCAAGCGCCCGGTGCCCAACGGCGATGAGGCCGAAATGCGCTTTGAAGAAGCCCGCATCCTGCGCGAAAAAGTGGACGCCCGTTTCACCGCCAACCCCAACGCGAACATTGTCGTCCTGGGAGATTTCAACGACACGTACAACACCCGTGGCACGCGGGCGATTGTGGGCCGGGGACGCAACGCGCTGGTGGACGCCCGCCCCGCCGAGCAGAACGGCGACAACCAGCCGCATCCGAACAATCCAAGCTGGAATCCGCGAAACATCGCTTGGACGCACCATTACGGTGTGGAAGATACCTACAGCCGGATTGATTACCTCATGCTCAGTCCCGGCATGGCACGCGAATGGGTGACCAACCAAACCTATGTGGTCACGGTACCCAACTGGGGCATCGGCTCGGACCACCGCCCATTGGTGGCAACGTTGACAGCAGAAAATCGGTGACGCGCATGGGCAATGACACGTCCAACCAACCTGCGGCCTCCAACCAGTCGCAGGCACGCAAAACTCGGCGACAGATCTGGAAGCGAGCGCTGCTCGCGACCGTCCTCATCCTAATCTTCTGGTTCGGTCTTTTTGTATTCAGTGCCTTCAACACCTGGCGAAAACTCCCTGAGTCCTACGCCGCGTGGACCTCTGGTAATCTGATCGTGGATTATCTCAACACTCACTCCAACGAGTGGCCCCGCAGTTGGGAAGACTTGGATCAGGTGACGAATTGTCTGCGCTACGTGCCCATCGAGAAACTGCGTCAGCAGGTGAAGATTGACTGGGATGCCGATTTTGACCAATTGCTGCAATTGGCGGGCAATCATCCCGCGACTACGCTGCGCGTGGTCACACGTCCGGATGGCTCGAGACTTCATGCCGTCTGGGGTGCAGACACCGAACCCAATCGCAAAATCATGGGATATCTGCTTTGGACCTTGAGTCAATCGAACGCACCCCCAAACAGCGCGACGAACTGAAGAACAATTTTCCCCCCGTGCGGCTTCAGTTCAAAAGCTCGAAAAACTCTTTTCGTATCCCCCTCACACGTAAAGCGCCGCTTTCAAATCCCGCGTCAGCACGCTCAAGAACGGGTAGCGCCGATCCGGATCGCGCTCCAGGCACTTGACCACCACCTTTTCCAAACTCAGCGGCAGGTCGGGATTCAACTGGCGCGGCAGGACAAAACTACTCCGGTCGGTCTGCCGACCCAGAATCTCCGTCGAGGTTTCGCCCGGAAAGGGTTTCTGGTTGGTCAGCAGTTCGTAGGCTGACACTCCGAAGGCAAAGATGTCCACGCGCCGGTCAATGGGTTGCCCGGACAATTGTTCCGGGGCCATGTAAGCCGGCGTGCCGGGATTCTTTTTGCTTTTGAGTGGCTTCTCGGAGATTTCCTGCGCGAGATCGAAGTCCACGAGGCGCACGGCCGCGTTGCGGGTTACCAACACGTTTTCCGGTTTGAAGTCCAGGTGCATGTAGCCGTTTTCGTGCATGTGCTCCAGCGCACTCGCCATGTCTATCAGAATTTGCGCCACGTTCTCCAGCAACACCGGGTCGTGACGGGCGTAAAGTTCCTTGAGGTTGTCTCCTTCGACGTACTCCATTGCCAGGTACCAGTGGCCGTCAATCTTGCCGTGTTCCACGTAACTGATGATGCCTTCGTGGTCGGAAATCTTTTCCAACACCTCACATCCGCGCACAAAGCGCCGTTTGGCGGTGAAATCGTAATTCAACCGGTGATGCAACCGGCGCAAGGCGTGGACATGGCCTTTGGCATCCGTGGCCAGCCAGATTTCCGCCATGCCACCGCTGTTAATCAGTTCCTGTAAATAGAACCGGCCAAACGGACCGGGCCGGGAAGGACCCGTTGCATGTAATTTCCTAAGCAAGCCAAGCACACATCCTCTTTATCACGCGCGCAGCAACTTCGCCACTGCGATTTGGATTCACCGGAGGCCGATCCTCACGGGAGCGGATTCCGCCATTGGAAGAAACCCCGCATAAGATGCCCACCGATTCGTTCGCGAATGTTTGTTTGCCTTGCTCGCGAGCCTGTGTTCTATTGTGCCCACACTGAATGTTCGGATGGGGCAGACACGTCCCGCAACGAAGCTAATTTATGACCACACAAACGGAAGCCAACGCGGTAATGGACAAGACCAAGGAACTCTGCCAGACGATTCTGGAGGATCCCGCAGTGAGCGACATTCGCCGGCGCATTGACACATTCATGGCGGACGACCATGCCCGCGGGCAGTATGAGTCCGTCATGACCAAAGGCCAGGCATTGCAGGAGAAGCAACAGAATTCTCTGCCTTTGAGCGGCGAGGAAATCTCCGACTTCGAGAAGCAACGCGAGGTGCTGCTTGGCAATCCCGTGGCGCGCGGGTTTCTGGATGCCCAACAAGAGTTACACGAAATCCAGCACTCGATCCAGGAACATATCTCGAAGACGCTGGAATTGGGGCGGATTCCCGGGCCGGAGGATTTTGCCGGCGGTTCTTGCGGCCACGGCTGCGGCTGCCATCACTGAATTCGAGTCGTTCAACGGGCTTGGATCGGCGGAGGCACCAGCCAGTTGCTGATCGGCCCGAAATCCCCGCACTCGGGGCAGCGCGTGACCCCAAACTGTTCTCCGCAATGCGGGCACGTCCCCTGCGTAGCAAAGGTGTCGAATGGGGTGCGACACTTCCCGCACATCCAATATGCCCCGGCCGGTGGAGGCTGGCGGCAGGCTGGACAGGAATATCCCTCGCGGCGCGGCGAGCGGGCAAAGCGCATCAAGGCACGAGCTTCCTGAAATCCGCCCCAGCAATGGAACACAATGAACAGGGACAGAATGCCCATCCAGATAGAACCAATCCACCAGGCAAAAGCGAGGAGTACCACCACCCCTCCGAACCCGATGATCGCCGTGACCATCAGACTCCTCGCCCGCCCCAGCACAAACCACAGCAACGACCGTAGAATCTGGCCGCCATCCAACGGATAAATGGGCAGCAGATTGAAGATCAGCAGGATGAGGTTGATCGTCCAGAGGGATTGCAGAAAGACCAACTGATCCGGCAATCGCACATTCCAGCGCAACGCACCATAGGAATAGGCCAGCAATGTCAGGACGGGGAACAAAAGGACATTGACCAGCGGTCCGGCAGCAATACTCCAGAGAGTCGCGCCGGGTCGTTGCGGCGGCGAGACGTAAGCCACGCCGCCGAGCGGCCAGAGCACGATTTGATTGGCTTGCCCACCCACCTGTCGGCACGCCAATGAATGACCAAACTCATGCATCAGCACAATGGCGAACAGTGACAGGTATTCGATCACGTTCCAAACCACAGACGAATAGACCGAGGACCGGACACTCATGGCATAGGCCGCGACCAGAAACCAGGACCAGTGCAGAAAGACTTCGATCCCAGCAAAGCGGAACAACCGGATGGAACCTTGACGGGTCGGAGTCATCGCAGGTCAAGTTGACTGTGTCCCTGGCAACAATCAACGTCCAACCGCAGGATTATCAGCAGGCTCACGTCGCAAGGAACTAACGCGCGGTTCGTCGCCGCTCCTGGCGCACCGCACGCAGATGGCCATAGCCGACCAACATTCGCCGTTGTTCGTCCCAAAGCCGGAAGGTAAAGGATTTGAGGCTGCTGAACAGGGTGACGGGCTTGACGGATTGGAACAACGGTTCAGCCTGGTGGCATTTCTCCAGGTTGTAGTTCGGGATGCGCGGGCTGAGATGATGGATGTGATGAAAGCCGATGTTGCCAGAAAACCACTGGAGCACCTTGGGCAGCTTGTAGAATGAACTCCCCTGCAACGCAGCGGTGGCGTAATCCCACTTCTCCCCCCGCTCCCAGTACACCCCTTCAAACTGATGCTGGACGTAAAAGAGCCACACGCCGGCGGAACCCGCCACCATCAGAACTGTCAGTTGGATGACCAGGTATGCTTTCCAGCCAAACGCCCAAATCAAGCCACCCGCCATCAAAGCCAGTGCCACATTTGTCCAATACACTGAAAAACGCTCGCGCCAACCTGCTTTCGGTTTGGAAATGCGCTGCCAGAAAAGGAACAAAAACATGGGGGCCAGCACAAATAACACGAACGGATTGCGCGCCAGTCGGTAGGCGAACTTCTTCCAGCGGGAAGCCTCCAAGTACTCCTGCACCGTCAAGGTCCACACATCACCCATGCCGCGCCGGTCAAGATCACCCGACGTGGAGTGATGAATGGCATGTTCCCAGCGCCAGTGATAATAGGGCGTCAAGGTGAGCACGCCGGTAATCGCGCCGAGAATGTGGTTGGCCCGTTGCGATTTGAAGAAAGAGCCGTGACCGCAATCGTGGAAAATGATGAAGATCCGCACCATGAATCCGCCGGTCAGGATCGCCAGCGGCAGTACCAGCCAGTAGGACACGGAAACACTCAAGTACATCAAATACCATAACAAGCCAAACGGTATCAGCGTATTGGCCACCTGCCACAGTGCCCGCCCAACGGACGGCGTCTGGTACCTGGCCACCACCTGCTTCCAACCCAAATTTTCGGACTGTTTGTCACCCCCGACGGGAACTGAGTCATTCATGTTAAATCCTATCAGCCGTATGCGAGGGGCATTATCCGGCAACTGTTCGCCAGACTTTAGCACCCCTGCTGTCTTCGCAGGCTAACGGACACATCGCGCAATCACAACGATGAAACCAAAGAATCTTTGGTTGCACCTCACGGAGCGTCCGTGCATTCCATCTGCGAAAACGAGCCGGTTTTGGACCGGCCTGTCACCTTCACCCAGCTCTTCTACGCCTGTTCCGGTTCAATGTCCGCGAGCGGTGACGACTCGCGGAGGGCGGGTGGATTCGGCTCGAACGACTCCGCCCGTTGCAGTCAGCATTATTCCAGTAAAACCCGGGCGGGCGGCATTGGCTGGGATGTTGACGAGCAGGTTGATCTGCGAACGGATGACCGGTCCGTAATGACGGCTGTCGGTGCTTTGAAGCCGGTTGTCGCCAAGGAGAAAGTACTCGTCGTCGGCCAAAGCCCATGCCACCACTCGCTCGTTTTCCTGGTCCCGCTTGAAGGTGTAGGTATTCCGCGGCAGATAAGGCTCATGCAATCGCTGGTTGTTGATATAGACGAAGCCCCGATAGAGCGCGAGCGTTTCGCCGGGCATCCCGATGACACGCTTGATCATGCGGCAACCCTGATCGTCGGCGAGGATGACCACATCTCCGCGTTGCGCTTCCGTATAAAGCGTCCGGGCATGAACGATGTCGTTTGGCCGGAACGTCGGATACATGCTGACCCCGTCCACCACTGAGAAGGTGCCGAAGTTTCGGCGCACACATTCGACGCCCAACAGCATCAGAAGCAGCACCAATCCCAACCGCCGGGCGCGGTGACTCAGGAGCGATTGTCGTAGATTCCTCATCCGAACGTTCAATTCCAAGCGGGTATTAGCAAATAGAAAGCCAGCCGAGGGATTTGGGCAGGAGGACCGGGAAACTACGCATGGGATCCCCCCTGCGCCTTGAGCGTCACCATCCTCAAGCCGAAGCGGGTTGCCGAACATCCTTCAGGCGGCTGGCCTCAGACCGACTGGGCATCCAAAACAACGGCACCAGCCGCACTGATTCTGGGATTAGGAGCGGTGCAACCGTGTCAAAGTTCAGGACGCGGTGCCGGGCGTTACGAGCGGGAGTAAATCGGTGACGCGCCAGTTGAAGGAGGTTAGCTCAGAATTCCTTTGATCAACCGCGCCTCCTCGGTCGGACCGATCAAACGCTGGTTTAAGCCGAGATACGGAAAGCTGAAGCGGTGGGCATCCAGGCCGAGTTGATGAAGAATCGTCTCCTGCAAATCGCGCACGCTCACTTTGTCGCGCACCACGTCGTAGCCAAACTCGTCGGTCTCGCCATAGACCAGGCCGGGTTTGATGCCGCCGCCCGCCATCAACATGGTGAAACAATTCGGGTGATGATCGCGGCCCAGGAAGGTTGAGCCATTGCGCGCCTCGTTCATCGGCGTGCGGCCAAATTCACCACCCCAAATCACGAGCGTCTCGTCGAGCAGGCCGCGTTGCTTCAAGTCCGCAATGAGCGCTGCGGTGGCTTGATCCACATCCTGAGTTTTCTTGGGCAAGCCAGTGACGAGGTCGTTGTCCTTGCCCGTGCCGTGCATGTCCCAGCCCCAATCGAAGAGTTGCACGAAGCGCACGCCTTTCTCGACGAGCCGGCGCGCAAGCAGGCAGTTGTTGGCATAACCGCCTTCGCCAGGTTTCGCACCATACAACTCGCGGATGGGTTCCGGTTCTTTGGAAATATCGAAGACCTCCGGCACACTGATCTGCATCCGATACGCCAGTTCGTATTGCTCGATGCGTGTCACGGTTTCAGGATCGCCAAACAGTTTCGCCTCGGCCTCGTTCAACTGGCGCAGGGTATCGAGGCTGCGTCGGCGCGATTCGCGGCTCATGCCCGGGGGATTGTTGGCGTATAGAATCGGTTCGCCCGCGGTGCGGCACTGCACCCCTTGATACACGCCTGGCAGAAAGCCGCTGCTCCAGAGATTCTTTCCCCCGCTCGGGTCCGTGCCGCCACTGGAAAGCACGATGAAACCCGGCAGATCCTGATTTTCACTACCCAAACCATACGTGACCCACGAGCCCAGCGAAGCGTTGCCCGGGCGCTGCAAGCCGGTGAAAAGAAACAGTTCGGCCGGCGCGTGGTTGAACTGGTCGGTCCAACACGATTTCACAAGGCAGACCTCGTCCACCAATTTTGCCATATGTGGCAGCAGGTCACTCACCCAGGCGCCACTCTGACCGTGCTGTTGGAACTTGTGCGGCGAGCCTAACATCTTCGGAATACCTTTGATAAACGCGAACCGTTTGCCTTGGAACAACGACTCCGGGCACGGCTGCATGTGCAGTTCATTCAGCTTCGGTTTGTAGTCGAACAGGTCCAGCGACGGCGGCGCCCCGGCCATGTGCAGGTAGATCACGGACTTGGCCCGCGCAGGAAACATCGGCGGTTTGACCGCCAGCGGATTGGCCGCCGCCGAGTTCACTGCTGCTGTCGCTGCCCAACCTTCGCGGGCGAACAGATTGCTGAGTGCAATCCCACCCAGGCTTAACCCGGCGCGGGCGAAGAAATGCCGGCGCGTCATCGCACGCGCGTTAGCAAGATGAGAATTGATTGTGTCCATGATTGTTCGCCCTGGTAATCAGCCTCTCGTCAAAACTCCGTCCAGGTTCAGCAACACGTTCGCCACCACGGTCCACGCGGCAGCCTCCGCGGCACCGAGTCCTTCGGGCAGCGGACCCAGCGGCTGCGTGGCCAGTTTGATTGCGTCCTCCTCCGCGCCGCGGTAATGGGACAGTTCGGATTCAAACAACTTGAGCAGTTCCGTGACTTGGGCCGCTTCCGGCGGGCGTGCCAGCACCAATTGTAAACCAAAGCGGATGCGCTCTTCGGTCGTCGCCCCGCCCTCGCGCGTCAACCGTCGGCCCAACGCCTGAGCCGCCTCCACATAGACCGGATCGTTCAAGGTCACGTAAGCCTGCAGCGGCGTGTTGGTCGGCAACCGGCGGAACGTGCAGGTTTCACGACTGGGCGCATCGAAAGTCGCCATGCTTGGATAGGGAATCGTTCGGCGCCAGACGGTGTACAGGCCGCGACGATAGCGGTCCTCTCCGCTGCTGGTGGGATAATCACGTTTGCCATCAAACGCCACCCGCCACAGACCATCCGGTTGCGGCGGATACACGCTCGGCCCGCCAATCCTTTGGCTCAACAAACCGCTCAACGCGAGCGCCTGATCGCGAATGGTTTCCGCCTCCAGCCGCCGGCGTGACGACCGTGACAGCCAGATGTTGCGCGGATCCTGCTCCAACAACTCCGGCGTGACGCGCGCGGTTTGTTGATACGTTGCGCTCGTTACGATCAGTTTCAGGAAGCGCTTCACGTCCCAACCACTCTCGCGCAACTCCAACGCCAGCCAGTCCAGCAGTTCGGGGTGGCTTGGCAAATTCCCTTGCGTGCCGAAATCCTCCTCGGTTTCCACGATGCCCAGTCCGAATATCTGGGCCCAGAGCCGGTTCGCCGTAACGCGCGCCGTGAGTGGATTCTCCGGACTCATCAGCCATTGCGCAACCCCCAGACGATTCGTCGGCGCGCCGGCAGGCCAGAAATCAAACGCCGCTGGAATGGCGGCAGATACTTTTTCGCCCGGATCGAGAAAGTCTCCCTTGTTCAGCAAACGGGTTAGACGCCGCTTGTCCGCCGGCAAATCGCGCATGATCGGCACCTGCGGCGGCTTGATCGTTTCCAGTTCCTTCCGCAGCGACGCAATCTGCTGCTGGGTTTCGGCAGTTGCATTGGCGTATTGCTGATACCATCGTAGCAATTCGCGCTTCTGTTCAGCCGATCTCTCTTCTGGAGTGGTCGCGAGCAGCATACTCACGTTGGCTGGCGGCGCGACCAAGGGCAACGCGGATTCTGTCAGCGCCAACCGAAATCGTCCCAGCGTGTGTTGCCCGCCGAAATTTTGCACCAACTTCACCGTGACTTCGCCGACCGGAAGCGGCTCGGAGAACTCGAACACCGCGTACTGCGGCTTGCCCAAATCACCGCCGATGGCCCAGCCGCTCTTGGGTTCCGAACGGCCTCCCGCCAACTTGCCCGCTTCAAAGCCGCTTTGACTATGGGTTGCGGTGACGCGCTGCAACGTCACCGTTTGCTCATCCAACCGGAGCGTGACACTGGGTTTCGGCGCGGTGGCAACCTGCGTGGTCCACACCGGCTTCCGGTCGTTGTTCAATGCCAGCAAACGGAAATCCGCCAACCGTGAACCAACGTCACCACCGGTTCGGTTCCAAATCACAATAGAATCCAGCGATGCCAACTCACCGAGATCCAACTCCCACCAGGGATTCTTTTCAGATTTGGTGTGCGTCGTGGAGCCAGCGTCAAAATCGCCGCCCGTATTTCCGTCAATCGCCCGCGCGGCCGCGCCTTCATAATCCACGCTCGATTGGGACGCCATCCCCTTCCGGGCAACATTCTCCCCGTCGCTGAACACCTGCACTTCGGCAAGGGACAGAATCCGATCCTTTCCGGGCAATTCGATGCGGACGAATCGCGCCCGCTTTGGCTCATATCCTTGCGGCTTCACCGACAGGCGGAGTTCGTTTAGCACGAAGTTCCCGCCCTCAGTTCTGCCCGGGCCACGGGCTGGCAGCGAATCATCCGGCAACAACTCAAGTCGCAACGCAGTGGCTTTGCTGAGGTGCCAAATAAACTTCACCGTGTAAGTGTCGTTCTCCGGCGACTTCGTTCCCGCGAGCAGTGAATGGTCCTGAAGCTTAGTGAACGTCGTCCCGCCGCTCGAAGTAATTTCCTCCGGCTCGACAATCCGCCACACATCAGTCGCCCAATGGGCTGCTTCCCACGCCGCGAACTCGGATGCCAGTTCGGGAAGCCGGGCGGCTTGTTGTTCGAGCGACGTGATCTCGCTTCTCAAGCGTTCCGTTTTCTCCCGCTGCTCCTGCGTTTGAAATGGCATCGTCGGGCGTTCGTCCGGTTGGTCGTTATCTTCCGTCTGATTGAAGAACGCGTAGAACTGGTAGTACTCCTTCTGCGAAATGGGATCAAATTTATGCGTGTGACATTGCGCGCAACCCATCGTGAGGCCCATCCAGGCCTGCGCCGTCACGTTGGCGCGATCCTTCACCGCCGCGACGCGCCATTCCTCATCGTCCGTGCCGCCTTCGACGTTGGTCATGGTGTTGCGATGAAACGCCGTGGCGAGGCGCTGTTCCTTGGTGGCGTCCGGCAACAGGTCGCCCGCAATCTGCTCCACAGTGAATTGATCAAACGGTAGGTTGCGATTAAACGCATTGATCACCCAATCGCGATACGGCCAGGGATTGTTCTGCCGCAACGAATCCTGTCCGTAGCCGTAGGAATCCGCATAACGCGCGAGGTCCAGCCACATGCGCGCCCACTTCTCACCGTACGCCGGTGAGGCGAGCAACCGATCCACCTCCCCTTCGTAGGCTTCCGGCGATGGGTCATTGACGAATTCTTCAACCTCGGCGGGCGTGGGAGGCAGGCCGATCAAATCAAGTGAAAGGCGGCGGATAAGCGCGTGAGGATCCGCCCGTGGCGAAGGCTGGAGTCCGCGTTGTTCCAGCTTGGCAAGGATGAACGTATCAATGTCGTTCTTCGTCCACGCCGGTTGATTGACCTTGGGCAAGGCTGGACGCTCAGGCTTGCTGAAGGCCCAATGACTGGAGTAGTGCGCGCCTTCGTGAATCCATTGTTTGAGCAGTTCGATTTCCCGCGCCGTGAGCGGATGGCCGGCTTTCACCGGCGGCATGATGTCGTCCTCGTCGGTGGCCGTGATGCGAAGAACCACTTCGCTGTTCGCCACGTCGCCCGGCTTGATCGGAAACATCCCGTCGCGCTCCCGTGTGGCTTCTTCGCGCAGGTCGAGCCGCAGCTTCGCCTTGCGCGAACTTTCATCCGGTCCATGGCACGAATAACATTTCGCGGAGATGATCGGCTGAATCTGCGCGCTAAAATCAATCCCCTCCGCTGCGGCCGCCGTGTTGAGCGATACCCCCAACACCATCATCCAGCCGCCAGCGAGAAGGCTGGCTCTGTTCGCCAAGGCTGACCGCATAGAATTCATGAGTTTCTTCGCACGGGATGCTTGGAAAAGAATCTACAATCAGTTGGCGAAAAACAAATGGAAATCTCAGCGGCAAGAGTGGTTTTAAGTGCCGGTTCCCTCATAAACCGCCTTAGTGCCCGGTGAACAAGGATTCGGCGTGTTTGCACGCTACGGACAAGGCCCGCGCTGGAATGGGTCGTGCCAATTGTCAATCCCCCGGATCATTGAATGAGCGGGCGCTTTACTGAACACTGTTCACGCGTTGCGTGGCACAAGATGCACGGCCGGTGGCAAGCGGACGATTTGCCTTCAAGCCTGTCCGCCGGATATAGCGGAAAAGGTGTTGGCGGAAATCTCCAAGATCGAAAACATCGGTGAAATTCGAGCACAGAAGCCGAGCAACAAACACACACATTTCGTGTTGGGAGGCGCTTCGCAAGCAGCGAGAGAGAAGGCTTTGCTTGCGGCCAAAGAAATCCTGCCCGCTGCTCGTTTTATCTGATTCCTTCAGACTGCCCTTTGCTACGGCTGGTCTTCGACCCAGCCGCGCTCCCATGTTTAGGTGAATTCACGCCTTCGCGTAATGCTCGCCGCCTTTCTCGGTAAACTCGCGGGATCTTTCTTCCATCTCCTTCTTCAACGCCTGTTCTTTGGCGATGCCTTGTTCGGCGGCGTATTTTGCGGACGTCATTCATACGAGGTGATTGGCTTTTATGCCGCCCCATTTGGCGTTGAGGTATTCGGCGACGAGACGCCGGTGGCAGTGATGAGGTAGATGTTCGCTGCAAAGCAAGCAGCCGTGGTCGAGAATGTCGGGACGAACAGATTTTTCGACCTGTCGCTGTGCCATCAAATTCAGAAACTTCTTTTCGTAAACGCCCCAATCGCCCTTTTGCTTCTTGTAGGCGTCGAGAATGTCCTGGGTGGGCGCGAGTTCGGGCAGGTGAACGTATTCGATGCCGCCGATTTCTTGGAGGAAGTAGGCGAGATCGTCCTTTTTTGAAAAGCCAGCGAGTTGAGAATTGTTGTTGAGGCGCACGTCCACGACTCGTTTCACGCCCGCACGCTTGAGCTTCGTGAAGAATTCACGCGCGGTGGTCTGGGTGAAGCCGATGGTGAACAGTTCAATCGCCATAACGCGGTGGTTCTTCTCGCAGCACGAGGTCTTCCTCATGGTAAGCGACTTTCTCGCCCTGCATCTTGTAGGCTCTGGCCACACTGTCTTCGGGCGAACGGAACAGGTCTTTTTCTTCGAGCGCGAACAGGTGCAGCAGCCGTTCCTCTGTCTGCGCGTGATCTTCCAACGAGCCATCTGACAGGATGTGCGATACTTGAAGCCCCTGTTGCCGGAGGTGCGGTGTCACGAGGATGCAACGGTGGCAATCAATCGGGTCTTTCTCGGCACACATCAGCGCGACCTGCATTTTTATCGCCCCTTGAGCCACACGCTCGATGCCACGCTTGAAGGCTGGAGTTTGCGAAATCAGTCCGTAATCAGCGCGCCCCTCCACATAGCATTCGCGCTCAGAGCGACGCGCCCCCAACTCCTGCCCCAAGAACACATAGGCGATGCCGTGTTCCTGTAGCGATTTCTGAAGCAGTTCACGATTGAATTGCGGGTTGTATTGGCTGTAGGGCGACGAACGAACATCGGCGATGGCCTGAATGCCGTGCTGTTTCAGCAGCGCCACGAATCTGCCAATCTCCAAATTGGAGTGGCCGATCGTGAATACGGGATGGCGCACGGCGTTCATGCGGGCAATTCGAGAACGGTGGCGATGACCTTGTAGTGCAGCTCGTGGAACGGTGGCGTCAGACTCACGCAAAGGAGAATGTGGCTGCAATCGGCAGGTTGAATGTTCCCGTCCGGAGTTCGAGGATACTCAGGAAAGTATTTCCGGCCAATCAGGGGATCGGTCAGCGCAAAGTCGTAAGGCTTGCCACGGTAGTTGAAAATTCCGCGTTGCTGCTTCTTGGCGTAGCCGTCCCAGACTCGGGAGCGAATCTGGAAATAAAATCCTTCCGTGCGAATCAGGTAAAGCGACTGGAAGTTCGACAGCTTTAGAAGCACCGATGCACTTGCCCGATCGCTCTTTTGAGTCGGGTCGAGCCACAGACTTTCCGGTTGCTCGACAAGAACCGCGAGAACTTGAGAGTCCGACAACGACTCTTTTGCCCAGGTATGACCGGGTTCAATCAGCCAATTTTCCGGTTGGAGTGGGTTGTTCTCCTGTGCTGAAAGCGTGATTTGAACTACATCAAGTGGCTTCGGATCAACCGCACTGGACAGGCGACGCTCAACGAAATCAAGCGCGCCTTCATCGTGATTTGAAACCGGCCTGATCCAACCGCCCCAGCGACTCTTGCCACCTTCATCAATCAATTCGCGGCCCGCGACGCAGCTCTTGGGATAGTGCTTTGTCGAGTTCGCGAGAACCAAGATGCGCTTGGTAATCATTGTCCACAGCGTTGTCGTGCCATCGAAGCCACGTTACCAACTTCACGAGCCTCCGGCAATCGCGACTCACGCCTTTGCGTAAAGCTCGCTGCCCTTCTCGGTGAACTCCTTCGACTTCGCTTCCATCCCCTTTTTCAGCGCCTCTTCTTCGGCGATGCCTTGTTCGGCGGCGTATTGGCGGACGTCTTCGGTGATCTTCATGCCGCAAGAGTAGTGGCGTGGACGGCGGCTGCAAAGGCTGGAATGGGCCGGACGCGTTTCCTGACGCCATCAAGCCAAACTGCTTCACCGCGAATGGACACGAATAGACGCAAATGGGGGAAGGAAGGAACGTTCGCTTTTGAATTCGCGTTCAGTGGCGTTCATTCACGGTTAACCCAGCCCCGCCATCAGCGGGTCATTTCTTGATCCACTCCGCCGGCACGGGGTATTCGCCGCCGACGGGTTTCTTTTCGCCGATCCATTTCGCGCCACACCCCGTCGTGGGCGGTCGCGTTCAGCGCCAGTGACTCGACGGGATACAGCCAACGCCGTCCGCCCACTTGGGCCTCCCAATAGCGGCAAGGCCCGGAGCGCGGTTGCCACGCCCACTCCGGACCACTCGCTTGCGGAACAATCGTGCCGCCAAAGAGTTCCTCGACGGAGCACTCCAGAGCGCGGGCCACGCCCAAGGCAGCCGCAACCGAAGGCGTGAGTCGTTCGCTCTCGATGGCGCTGACCGAGGACCGGGGAATTCCAGCGCGCCGCGCCGGTTCAACCTGTGACCAGCCGCGTGCTGCGCGCCGCGCCGCGACCGAATGGGAATGGGATTCCGCGTCTGACATGATGCTGGCATAGAATAACAGTATCATAACACGTCAACATCCAGCCCCACCTGTTCGGTGACGTCACACTCAACCGGCCGTGCTGCGTCACTATCTATTTCGCTACCCGGACTTCGCCGCACATTGTCGGGTGTGTCGCTGATGCGCCGCTGCTTCACGCCTTGGTGGAGAATCTTTCATGTGATCAGCCAGGTGTTTTCGAGATCTGCCATGAGGCTCACCGATCAACTCGACGACTTCAAACATTACCGGAGGTGTGTCAGCGGAAGCTTGTCGGCGAGCGGAAGGCCAGTGCGAATCCGCTCAAGAGAACTGGTTTCCAACGGCGAGCCCACAGCTCGGCAGTTTACGCCCAGCCCCTGGCCTCATAGTTTACCGCCATGAAGGCGACATTGCCCGAACCCGAAATCGTGAAGCGCAAAGGCAAGCCCGTTTCCGTCATCATTCCCATCAAGGGCTACGAAGAACTCCTGGAGCTCGTGGAAGACGCTGGCGACGTGGCATGACTCAAGCGCGCCCGCAAGAAGCCCATGCGTTACCGCCCGCTGGAGGACTATCTCGCTGATCGCAACCGCGTACCCCACCGCAGGGAAGTTTATCGCTGGACTCACGGTGCTGCTGCTCCAATGGAGGAGAAGCAGATTGCGCGGATTGCCCGGTGACTTGAGGGGTTCGCACCGACCTACCCTGGTTTGATGTCCCAAACAGAAGCCTTCACCTCCTCAGCCGTTTCCGCCTAACTTGGCGGTGTGAGCCGCCCGGATTGGTCCGAATACCGACTTGCAGAAACGATGCTGGCCAGTTCTAATAGGTGCGTCTCGACAGAGGCCGCACAATAGCGATGAAACAGAAGCTCCTCATTGCGGTAGTGGTTGGGTTCTGGTGTCCAAGCATGCAGGCTCAGTTCGCGTCCGATTTGCTTTCAGGACGATTCAAAGCGCATGGAATTGTCACGGCTTTCTACGAGGCAAAGGAGCACACCCCGTCAATGATTGTTCGGGCGGATGACATTTATACCGACTACGAGCGCAAGGGGTTCTTCCGGATCGGCATCTTGCCGGTGGGCGTAATGGAGGGCGTGACCATTGAACTGCATCATCCTGAATCTCTAACCAATAGTTTTGCTGCCCTCCACACTTGGGTTGGCGCTCAAGCTGCAAAGCGATTTGAATTTCGGAAAGTGAAGTTTCTGACTTTTGAGGGAGGGACGAATCGCTTGGAGAGCGGTCGCGCACGACTCATCTCCAATGGCAAGTGGGCACTGCTTGACGGAGTTCGCTTCCTCTCCGGCACGAACCAAGTGACCGCGCCCCGGGCGACGCTCCAAATTGCCGGTGAGGATACGGGCCGGCTTATCTTGGCGACACTCCCACCCTACACCAACAATCTGTTCACCTGCAGCGAATTCCAAACCACAAAACGGAAGGAGAACCCATGAAAAAGAGATTAACGGTGCTGTCGCTTGCACTCGTGTTGGCGCATTCAATCGTCGCGCAAACCGCCGATGATTACGTGGCCCAAGGCCGGGCGCATTTGGCGGTAACGAATATCGTCGCAGCCAACACCAGTTTTTCAAACGCTGTTGCCTTGTCGCCCAATCACCAAACCGCCAGCGTGTTCTACGGCGCGACCCGGCTGTTGGTTTTGCCCAGCCAATCGGCCGGAAGCAATTTCTTGAACCGCATCGGTCTGCCGGTCGCCGGCCGCGACATATACAACTGGACAGCGGAGTTTCCGGCTGACACCAACGGCGTGCCGCTCGCTCCCGCTGGCGTGAACGCCAACGAATCCACAGCGATGCTGCGGACCAATGTTCTGCCCGCGCTAATTGCTGCCGAAGCAAATCTGGCGAAGGTGACGGACACCAATTTCACGCTGTCTTTGACCAGCAACGAAACCCGCATTGTCGCGGTCACGCTGGATTACGGCGACATCCTCATGCTGCGCGCCATCCTCCAGGCAGCGGAGTATTTCGCCTACACAACCTACTCATGGAATCTCGACGCGCAGCTTGCCGCCATCCGCTCGCTTTACACCAATGACGAACTTTCCATTGAGCGCGTCCTAATGGACTATCCAAACCTTCTCACGTTCGCGACGACCAATGACTTGAACTCCGCCAAACTCGCATTCCAAAACGGGGCAAACCGTTACATGGAAGCGTCACAGGTCATCCGCAGCCGATCAACCAACGTGACACGGTTGTTCAATTACGACGCGGGGACGGCCGACGCCGAGCAAAACTTTCGCCTGACGCTGGCCGACCTCACGAACTCCCTATCCACTGCTGTGACGTTGGCAGTGGAAACGAACTACACTGTTTTCCTCGGCGCTCATTTCACTGGCTTGCACTCGCCTCGCTCGTTCCTACCCTGGTTTCGCGGAAGCGGCTTCGGACTCAAAACGTTGCCGGACTCGACGTTCGGTGGGTTGATATACGGACTGAACGGCGAACAAGTGGACGAATTCCTAGCGGAATATCTTTTTCCTATCCCAACATTCTCACCAATTTTCAGCAACGCTGGTGGACAATTCCAATTTCCGATAAACCTTGCCAAGGGCAGAGGCTATGTGATCCAGGTTTCGACCAACCTGCTCAACTGGGTTGATTACTCCGCGTTTCTTGCCTTCGAAGGACGGTATGAATTCACCGATGCGACCGGCTTGCCGGGTCGCTTCTACCGTCTCGTGGATCGCACAGAAAACATGCCACCGCCCGCCAATGACGCTTTTGCCAATCGTGCGATCATCCCAAGCATGAATTCTCCGGTGACCAGCTACACAACCAGCGCGTCCTACGAACCGGCGGAAACAAACTGGCTTTCTGGAATCGGGCACACGATATGGTGGTCTTGGACTTCGTCGGTTTCTGATGAAGTCGCCGTTCTGGTAGTTGATGGCGACGATTGCTGGCCAATCAACATTTTTACCGGCTCTTCGCTCGCCGGTTTGATACAGGTCGCCAACGACTACAACGATGTCCGCTTCGACGCTCAGGCGGGCGTCACTTACCAGATTGCCGTGGATACCTGCTGGCAAGATGGTGGCGTGAAGCTGGTAATAACCCGTCCGCCGACGTTAACGGTCAGCAGTCCGATGGATGGCGCAGTGTTTGTCCTACCAGCCAGTATTTCTGTCAGCGGTTCGGCATCCGATCCCGACGGCCAGATTCAAGGAATCTTCGTTGAAGCGTGGCCTGGCTTGAAGTTCAGATCCACAACCCCCGACTTCTCGTTCCAATGGACAAACGTATCTGGCGGTTATTACTACCTTGATGTTGTCGCGACCGACAATGTTGGTTGCCAGACTTGGGATAGTCGTTTCATTCGTGTGCATCCTGTAAATGATGATTTCGCAAACGCCACTCCTATCAGCGGAGCACCTCTAACAGCTTACGGATCGAACGCGGGTGCGAACAAGGAAGCTGGTGAGCCGAACCATGCCGGACAGTCCGGCGGGAGTTCCGTCTGGTGGTCGTGGACACCCACAAGCACCGGCCCGGTCACGATCCTGTGCGACATTACGAATCAGTGGGGCAGCGCCTGGCCGTTGCTGGGCGTTTACACCGGCAGCGATGTCTCCAATCTGACCTTGGAGGCGGACAACGCACCAAGCCATGGTACTACGGCTTTGGTGAGTGGCACGCCAAGCGTTGGGGAAACCTACAGAATCGCCGTGGATAGCTACCAGTGGGACGTCGGCAATGTTACGCTACGGTTCATTCCAACCGCTGCGCCGACAGTGGCGATTACCAACCCGCTGAACAATGCGACTTTCATTGGCCCGACAAACATTCAGGTTTCCGCCGAAGCTTCCGATTCTGACGGCAGCATCATTCGCGTCGAGTTTTATGCCGAAGGCTCATTGATCGGGACGCGCTATGCGCTACCGTATTCCATCACATGGAGCAATGTTCCTACCGCCAGTTACGACAGAGAGTTAGTGGCTTATGCGGTGGACAATTCCGGCGTCGGTGTTTTCAGTGCGCCGATTTATGTGACCGTTCGGCCTCCGCCTCCTCCGAATGATAATTTCGCGAACCGAACCTTGCTGACAAGTACAAACACGATTTCTGCCAGCACAACGGTTGGGGCAACTGTCGAAACCGGAGAGCCGTACCATGCGGGGTGGTATCGAAATCACTCTGTCTGGTGGTCTTGGCAAGCCCCTAAAAGCGGGACGGTCACGGTGACGGCCACTGGAACTGATTATTCTTATCTGGTTATGGGCGTCTATAACGGCTCTGCTGTCAGCGGCCTGACATACGTGGCAAGCGGTGTG
>JAANMV010000666.1_pt1 | contig 42271 bp, 38 predicted proteins | sample 7279661 | NCBI WGS metagenome assembly JAANMV01 (sample SAMN14094540, study PRJNA606508) | bioreactor metagenome | isolation source: A lab-scale SPAN reactor treating ammonium-rich wastewater day 121 | place: Ireland: Galway | collected 2017-05-16
CCGGCCGCACGCCGAGGCTGATGCTGAGCAGACCGCCGACCGCCAGCGGCAGCCCGAGCATCCAGTCGACTTGTCCGTGCAGCGCATAGGTTGCCAGCGTGACCCCGGTACTCGGCGCCGCCAGCGATAGCGATAGCCCCTGGGCAACAACCTGACTGGTGCCGAACACGCTGGTCAGCACCGGCGTCGCCAGCACCGCACCACCGACACCGAACAGGCCGCCGAGCGCGCCGGCACCGGCGCCCAGCACACCGAGCCATGGCCAGGGATGACGCAGTTGTCCGTTACCCGGCGCGGTACGGCGAAACGCCCGCAGCAGCGTGTGGGCCGCCAACGCGAAGAGGAAGCCGACGAAGGCCAGGCGCATGCGGCCGGCATCCAGCGAAACGGCCAACGCCGCACCGAAGATGGCGAAGCAGAAGCTCGGCAGCGCCAGCGCCGCCGCGTGGCGGAAATCGATGCGGTTGCGCTGGTGGTAACGCCAGATCGCCAGCAGCACGTTCGGCACCACCATCACCAATGCCGTGCCCTGTGCGAGTTGCTGATCCAGGCCGAACAGCACGCCGAGCACCGGGATCGCGATCAGCCCGCCGCCGATGCCGAACAAACCACCGAGTGCACCGAGCGCCAGCCCAAGCAGTACGTTCAAGCCGATATCGAATACAGGCACGGCGTCGCTCCGTCGAAAAAAACACAATGGTAAGGCGGTGCGCCTGGCCTCGATACGCACAGCCGCGCACAATGGCTTTGCGCTCATCGCAAAACAGAGGGCCGTCAATGCAGCCACACTCCTTCGCCGATCAACTGCGTCTGTTCCTCGACGTGCTGGAAGCCGGCAATTTCTCCGCCGCCGCGCGCCTGCACGGTTTGACGCCGTCCTCCGTCGCGCGGCGCATCGATGCGCTGGAGCACTCGCTGGGCTGCACGCTGTTCAGCCGCAGCACGCACGGCATCCGCAGCACGCCCGCCGCCCAGGCCTTCGCCGAGCGCGCCCGGCGCATCGTTCGCGAACTGCAACTGGCCCGCGCCGAAGCCAGCGCACTGGACGCCACTCCCGAAGGGCTGATCCGTATCGACGCACCGACGCCGTTCGGCCGTCGCCATCTGGCCCCGGCGCTCGCCGACTTTCTCTGCGCCTATCCCGGTGTGGATGTGCAGTTGCGCCTGATCGACAGCTTCATCGATCTGCATGGCGAGCATCTGGGCAAGGTCGATCTGGTGCTGCGCATCGGCCCGCTCGCCGACACCCGTCTGGTGGCCACGCCACTGGCGCCGATGGTGCGCATCGCCTGTGCCAGCCCGGAGTATCTGCAGCGGCGCGGCACGCCCACGCAACCGCACGAGTTGCCCGGCCACGACGGCCTCGACTGGGATGCGCTGGCGCCACCGCATGCCTGGCGTTTCGAGCAGGATGGCGAAGCCAGGCTGTTCCGCCCACGACGCCTGCGCATGGTCGCCAACAACGCCGAGGCGCTGCTGTCCGGGGTGCTCGCGGGGCTGGGCATCGCCCACTTGCCGACCTGGCTGATCAGCGAATACCTGCTGCGTGGCGAGTTGTTGCCGCTGTTCTGCACGCACGGGTTGCCGCGACCGGAAGCCAGTGGCATCTATGCGCTGCGCCTGACCCGCGAAGCGGACTCGCGCACGCGCCTGCTGCTGGAATTTCTCAAGGAGCGCTTCGGCCCGGTCCCACCGTGGGACCAGGCGCTGCAGAGCGGATTGCTGCGAAGCTGAACACCGGCGGGCGTGCTTAGAAACCGCCGCCGCCGAGTTCCTGGGTCACGCCCCAGCCGTCGAGCACACCTCCAAGTGGCTCCACCAGCTCCTCCAGGTCCTGCTCGAAGTTGCCGATGCTGTCGAAGGTGGCATACATGACCTTGCTGACCTGCAGATTCCAGGTGCCGTCCTCGCGCGGCAGGATCTGCGCATTGATGGATTCGCCGCGAAAGTTGCGCGCGGCCGCGTGGGCACCATCGCGGTCCTCGAAGACCGCATAGAACTCGATGGGATGAACGCGCGTGAAATCGAAGCCGCCTTCTTTCATCTGGCGAAGAACGTTGCTGCTGACATCCTCGTGGAAGGTGGTACTCATGATTCAACCTCCTCTCGATCGATGGACGGAAAACGCTTCGGCAGGTGAGCACGTGGCTCTCACCGCCCTCACCTGATCTGAGTATGGGATGCCGGGGGTGTTCATGCCATGGGCTTTTTTTGCGGCATGAACGGCAGCGCCCGCCGGGCGGCGGGCGCGAGACGTCAGTCGTTACTTGGCTTGCCGATCGCCTGCAGGACGTACTGCGGCAGCGCGAATGCGCCGACGTGGATGTGCGGATTGTAGTAACGGGTGACGATGCCGCTGCCGGCAAAGCGCTGCGCCAGGGTTTCCAGCGGCAGCTTGCGGCTCTCCACGCTGCAGGCACCCCAGGCGAACGCCAGCGCCCCGCCGATGCAGGTCGGTGCGGCAGCCTGGTAGAAGTGCCAGTCGGCAAACAGGCCCTGCATGCGCTTGGCGGCCGACTGCAGCTCGCCCAGCTGCATGAACGGCACGCCGGTGCGCACCACCAGGATTCCGTCGTCGCTCAGGCAGCGCCGGCTGGCCTGGTAGAACTCCTCCGAAGAGAGGACCTTACCCGCCGTGGATGCGCCAAGAATGACGTCGAAGCGCTGCTCGGTGGTGACGAGAAACTGCAGGACCTCTTCATGCGATATCTGCAGCCGCGGATCGTCGAAGGCACCGGCCGAATGGTTCGGCAGAAACTCCCGGCACAGCGCCACCACGGCCGGGTCGGTCCCGAGCAGCGTGATGCTTTCGATATCGCGATGACGCGCAACCTCGCGCAGGATGCCGCCGTCGTCACCGCCGATGATCAGCACGCGGCGCGCCAGCCCGTGGGCGAAGATCGGCACATGCGCGAGCATTTCGTGGCCGATGAAGTCGTCCGCCTCGGCGGTACGGATGACGCCATCGAGCGCCATCACACGGCCCATGCGGGCATTCTCGAAGATGACCAGGTGTTGTTGCTCGCTGCGTACTTCGTGCAGCAGACGATCCATCTGCAGGCGCTGGCCGTATCCCTCGTAGAGAGTTTCCTGGAATTCGCTCATGGGAGTCCCCTTGGTTGGTCGTCGAGCGTACAGCGCATCGACGGTCCGTGGCGGGTTGGCGTGACGGGCGGCACAGCAGCGCCACCCACGAAAAGGACCGGAATTCTACGTTGGCCTTTGTGACAGCGGAAACCATCGGGTTCGAAAGCACACTTTGGAACGACAAGCGACGCGCCGCCGGCTAGGGTGGGCAGAACGACCGTCCCGCCAGGCACGCACCGTCTTGCCAGGAGTATCCGCATGTCCGCACCGCTGTTGTTGCCCTACCTCGCGCCGTGGGACTGGCAGCAGTTCCAGCAGCATTTCGCCCTGCGGCTGTTGCCCGGCGTCGAACATCTCGAGGCGGATCGCTACAGCCGCAGCCTGCGTCTGGAGGGCGTTGAAGGCTGGTTCAGCGTGCGGCCGCTGACGGACCAGCCAGCGCTGGAACTGACCTGCAGCGAGCAGCTGCAGCCATATCGGCGACCGCTCGTCGAAAAGGTACGCAAGATGTTCGACCTCGATGCCGATCCGCGCGCCATCGCTGAGCATTTCGCTGCCGATCCGCTGCTGGGGCCACGAGTGTCAGCCAATCCCGGACTACGCCTGCCGGCCGCGTTCGATCCGTTCGAGCAGGCGGTGCGGGCCATCGTCGGCCAGCAGGTCACGGTCAAGGCCGCGGTGACCATCACCAGACGTCTGCTGGAACGCCTCGGTGAGCCGCTGGCGGACGGGCCGCCCGGGCTGTCTGTATTGTTTCCTACCCCGCAGACCATCGCTGACGACCCGCTGGAGCGCATTGGCATGCCGCTCAAGCGGGTGCAGGCGTTGCGGCGCTTGGCGGCAGCGGTAGCCGAAGGTGCTCTGGGTCTGCATGTGGAGGATGGCGCTGAGGCGCTGGTGCGACGTTTGTGCGACCTGCCCGGCATCGGCCCATGGACGGCCGAATACATCGCGCTACGTGGTTTCGGGGCGGTCGATGCCTTTCCCGCAGGCGATCTCGGGCTGCTCAAGGCGCCGCTGTGGGGTGCCGCCGGCATCAGCGCCAAGGCCTTGGCCGCACGCGCCGAAGCGTGGCGGCCGTGGCGCGCTTACGCCGCCGTGCATATCTGGCAGGACTATGCGACGCCTCAGCCACCTACGGCACGCCCAGGCGGCGCGCCCTAGAGCCGGACCTTGCCGAAAGGCGCGGCGGCGATCGCCCACATGATCAGCCCGACGACCGGCAGCAGCAGGATGACGAGGCTCCAGACCACCTTGCGCCCGGTTTCGATCGATTGGCGCCAGACATGGAGGATGGCCAGCACGTCGGCCAGCAGGAGCAGGACGGCCAGTAGCGTGTTCCAGTTGTCCATCGCGACCTCAGAGTGCGCGCTGGTCCGGGCGGTTACCGCGCGGACCCATCACCCCCCAGAGGATCAGGCCAAGCACCGGCAGGATGACGATCAGCAGTACCCACATCACCTTCTTGCCGCTGCTGGCGTCGCTACGAACCACACTGATGATCGCCCAGATATCCAGCGCCAGGATGATCAGGCCAAATAGGCCGCCGAAAGCGTCGCTCATGGGATGGCTCCTGATTACGGTGACTGTGTAATTAGGATGCCAGATGGGTTCGAGGGTTCAGATGCAGCGCGGATTAGCGAGGTGGCCCGCCCTGCCCGCTCTGCACTTTTCGGAGGTACTCAGTCTTCCAGCCGCGGAAAACGGCTGGCGATGTCGTCACCGGTGAACTCCGCGCTCCAGCCTTCACCGTTGCGGAACAGGCGGATGGCAACCAGATGCGGGTTTTCGCCCATGTCGAGCCAGTGGCGAATACCGGCGGGCACCGTCAGCAGGTCACCCTTCTCGCAAAGCACGGCGTAGACCAGCTCGCCAAGGCGCAAACTGAACAGGCCGCGGCCGGCGACGATGAAGCGCACCTCATCCTCGGCGTGCCGGTGTTCCTCGAGAAAACGCGCACGCACCTCGTCCTGCTGACGATCATTGCCGGTCACGCGCAGCACGTCGGCGCTGGCGAAATCACGTTCGGCCTGCAGGCGGTCGATCTGCGGACGGTAGGCCGCCAGCACCTCTTCCGGGCTGGCATCTGCGGCGAGCGCCGCGCGCGCATCCAGACGCTCGAGGCGCACCTCGGCCTCGGCCAGGGTCGCGGCGATATCGTCGTGGTGGGTCAGCACCTTGAGCGGCTGTTCGGGGCGATTCTGGTGATAGACGCTGAGGACGCTCATGTAAGACTCTCCGGAGACTGGTGTGGGGATGCGAGCGGACTCGCCAGTTTTTACGTCGGCTGGTCCCGCATGCGTGCGGCAATGATAACGGCTGCCGCCAGCGCCGCCAGGCTGGCGATGGTGAAGGTCCACGCCGGACCGAGGCTGTTCCAGGCGTAGCCGGAATACAGCGCGCCAAGCGCGCCGCCAACACCGGCCAGGGTGGCGTACAGCGCCTGGCCCTGGCCCTGCTGACGATGGCCGAAACTGCGCTGGACGAAATGGATCGCCGCGGCATGGAAGCTGCCGAAGGTGGCGGCGTGCATCACCTGGGCGATCAGCAACACCAGCAGATGATCGGCCAGGTTGCCCAGCAGCAGCCAGCGCAACGCCGCCAGTAGAAAGCTCGCCGCCAATACCTGACGCAGGCTGAAGCGCTCGAGCAGCCGCACCATGACCAAGAACAGCAGGATTTCCGCTACTACACCCAGCGCCCAGAGCAGGCCAATGGTGGTGCGCGTGTAACCGAGCGCCTCCAGGTGGATGCTGAGGAAGGTGTAGTACGGCCCGTGCGACAGCTGCATCAGCCCTACGCAGAGGTAGAACGCCAGCACGCCGGGACGCCACAGCTGGCGCAGGAAGCCGCCCTGCCCGGCCACTTCCGCTTGCTGCGCGGGCTCGGCATTGGGTACCCAGAGGCTGCTGGTGACAATGCCGGCCATGATCAGCAGCACTACCGCCGGATAAACATCCAGCCCCAGCCGCTCGAACGCCAGGCCCAGACCGACCACCGCCAGGATGAAGCCGATGCTGCCCCACAGGCGGATCTGACTGTAGCGCGCGGCCTGTCCGTGCAGGTGCGCCAGCGTGATGACCTCGAACTGCGGCAGCACCGCATGCCAGAAAAACGCATGCAAGGCCATCACCAGCGCCAGCCAAGCGTAGCTCTTGTCGACCAGAATCAAGCCGAACGACAGCAGCGTGCACAGCGCACCGAGACGCACGATGCGCAGGCGCTGGCCGGTGATGTCGCCCAGCCACCCCCACAGATTGGGCGCGATGCAGCGCATCAGCATGGGGATCGCCACCAGCTCGCCAATGCGCGCTGGCGAAAAGCCCAGGTGTTCGAAATACAGGCCGAGAAACGGCGCCGTTGCGCCCAGCAGGGCGAAATAGAACAGGTAAAAACCGGAGAGGCGCCAGTACGGAAGCCTAGCCATGAGCTGCGAGCCTCAAGCGACGGGTGAGTCGAGCTGCAGACCGTCGGCCGCAGCTCGGGGCCTGGCGCTTAGAGCTGCCCCAGCACCGGCGTGGTCACCCGCACGTCGGCATTCTGCGCGCGATGACGCAGCAGGTGATCCAGCAGCACGATGGCCATCATCGCCTCGGCAATCGGCGTGGCGCGGATGCCCACGCAGGGATCGTGACGGCCTTTGGTGATCACCTCTACCGGGTTGCCGTCGGTATCGATCGAGCGTCCGGGGGTGGTGATGCTGGACGTCGGCTTGAGCGCCAGATGCGCAACGATCGGCTGGCCGCTGGAGATGCCGCCGAGGATGCCGCCGGCATGGTTGGACAGGAAGCCTTGCGGGGTCAGCTCGTCGCGGTGTTCGGTGCCGCGCTGGGCGATACAGGCGAAGCCCGCGCCGATCTCCACGCCCTTCACCGCGTTGATGCTCATCAGCGCATGGGCCAGCTCGGCATCGAGGCGATCGAAGATCGGTTCGCCGAGCCCCGGCGGTACGCCTTCGGCGACCACGGTGATCTTCGCGCCGACCGAATCCTGATCGCGGCGCAGCTGGTCCATGTAGGCCTCCAGCTCCGGCACCTTGTCCGGGTCTGGGCTGAAAAAGGCATTCTCTTCCACCGAATCCCAGGTCTTGAACGGAATTTCGATCGGGCCGAGCTGGCTCATGTAGCCGCGTACGCTGATGCCCATGCCTGCCAAGACCTTCTTGGCGATGGCACCGGCGGCGACGCGCATGGCCGTCTCGCGCGCCGAGCTGCGGCCGCCGCCACGGTAGTCGCGCAGACCGTACTTGTGGTGATAGCTGTAGTCGGCGTGAGCCGGGCGGAACAGGTCCTTGATTGCCGAGTAGTCCTTGGACTTCTGGTCGGTGTTGCGAATCAGCAGACCGATCGGGCAACCGGTGGTCTTGCCTTCGAACACGCCGGAGAGAATTTCCACCTCATCGGCTTCCTGCCGCTGGGTCGTGTGCCGGCTGGTACCGGGCTTGCGGCGGTCGAGATCGCGTTGCAAGTCTTCCAGCGACAGGTCCAGCCCCGGCGGGCAGCCGTCGACGATGGCCACCAGCGCAGGGCCGTGGCTTTCGCCAGCGGTGGTGACGGTGAACAGCTTGCCGTAGGTATTGCCGGACATGCAGGACGCTCCGCGATTCGACCTTGAAAACAGGCGCCGGAGTATACCTGAGCCGTGCGCGGTTTCACCGCCCCCGACGGGCGCGCATACTGACGCAACGGTGAACCTTGCGGCAGCGGCCGCATCGAACCGCCTCCGTTTCCGGCGAAGCCCCTTTCCATGCGCATCCTGCTGATCGTACTGCTGATGACCCTGACCACCCCGCTCGTCCAGGCGCGCACCCTGCTCAACCAGACGCTGACGCTGGATACCGGCCACGGTGTGCTGCAAGGCAGTCTGGTGTTGCCGAAAAGCACGCAACCGGTGCCGGTAGCGCTGCTGATCGCCGGCTCCGGGCCGACCGACCGTGACGGCAACAACCCCGCCGGCCGCAACGACAGTCTCAAGCGATTGGCGCAAGGCCTGGCCAAACAGGGCGTCGCGAGCCTGCGCTATGACAAGCGCGGCGTCGGCGCCAGCCTGTCGGCAGCCCCGCAGGAACGCGACCTCAGCGTAGATGCCTACGTCCGCGACGTGCTGGCCTGGAGCGCTCGCCTGCGCGAGGATCGGCGTCTGGGCAAGTTGATCCTCATCGGCCACAGCGAAGGTGCTCTGATCGCCAGCCTCGCGGCGCCGCAGTCAGACGCCGCGGCATTGATCAGCATCGCCGGCAGTGGCCGCCCCATCGGCGACGTGCTGCGTGAACAGCTGCAAGGGCGCCTGCCGCCGGCGTTGCTGGCCACCAGTCATTTCCTCATCGATGAACTGGAGGCCGGCCGCAGCCATGCCGATATCCCGGAACCGCTGCAGGTGCTGTTCCGGCCCAGCGTGCAACCCTATCTGATTTCGCTGTTTGCCCAAGACCCGGCCGCCGCTATCGCCGCCGTCGAGGTGCCGACGCTGATCGTCCAGGGCACACACGACATCCAGGTGGGCGCACGTGACGCGCAGGCGCTCAAGCGCGCCAAGCCGGATGCCGAGCTCGCGCTGATCGAGAGCATGAACCACGTGCTGCGTATTGTCCCGGCCACCGGGCACCAGCAACTGGCCTCTTACGATGCGCCGCAACTGCCTATCGCCGATGCGCTATTGCAGGGCATCACGCGTTTTCTGGAGCGAAATGGCATCCTGCCAGTATCCAGTCCGAGCGCTACCGGCCGATAAGTCGGCGACTCAACCGCAAACCGCTTGCGAGTCAGCGCAGCCAAGGAACGCGCCGATGACTGATACCAACGCCCCCGACACCACGCCGCTGCCACAGCATCCGTGGGCCGATCTAGTGCCCGAACGATTCCACCTGCTACGTCTGGCGCCGCTGCCGACCGAGCGCGATGGCGGGCCGCGGCCGCTGCGTTTCGTGGAGCTGGCACGAGTGGAGCGACACAGCGCGGACCAGAGCCTGCTGCGCCTGCACATCAATTTGCCGGGGCAGGTCCTCTCGCGAAAGCGCAACGTGCTGGAAGTCTGGGCGGACCATCGCAGCAAGGAGCTGCGCTTCGGCCCGGACAGCGGACTGAATCTCGAACCCGTCAACCGCGGGTTGGGCCGTTTTCTGCTCGCCCAAGGCATCGCCTGGGCGCAGAAACGCTGGTCGCACTACCTCGTCGAAGGCGGTTCGCTGGCGAACGACTCGGCCAGCGAGGACGCACGGCTGCGCCGCGATCATTGCCTGCGTACCCAGGGCTTCGACGTCGACTACCCGCAGACATCGCCGAAAGCCACCTACGGAGCACCACGCGTGAGTGCACTGCGTGGCGACTGGAATGCCGAAAAGGTGCAGATCATCGAGCTGCTCGACGCGGCGGCGATGCTCGAACAGGCCGATCGCAATCTGCAGGAGCAGGACACGCACATTCGCCAGATGCAGGAACGCATGAGCCGTTTGCGTCGCGAAGACGGCGCGTTGCGCTTCACCATCGTCTGTCTGATCGTCTTCGCGTTGTTCCAGGCCGGTCTGCTGATCTGGATGGCGACGCGCTGATCAGCGCTGCGTCAGGCGCTCGCGGAACAACGCCTGATGCTCCCGACATTGCCGGGCGGCCAGCAGGAATACGCCATGCCCGCCCTTGGCGAACTCCAGCCAGGTGAAATCCACTTCCGGATACAGTTCGGCGACATGCACCTGACTGTTGCCCACTTCGACGATCAGCGTGCCGTGCTCGCTCAAGTGATCGGCCGCTTCAGCCAGCATGCGACGCACCAGATTCAGGCCGTCATCCCCGCAGGCTAGCCCCAGCGCGGGCTCGTGATGGTATTCGGCCGGCATATCGGCGAAGTCCTCCGCATCGACATACGGCGGATTGGACACGATCAGATCGAAACGCTGCCCCGGCAGGCCATCGAAGCCATCGCTCTGCACCGTATAGACCCGCTCTTCCAGTTCGTGCTGCTCGATATTCTGGTTGGCCACTTCCAGCGCATCGAAAGAGAGATCGGCGAGCACGACCTCGGCTTCAGGAAACTCGTAGGCACAGGCGATGCCGATGCAGCCTGAGCCGGTACATAGGTCGAGAATCCGCGTGGGTTCGTGCGCGAGCCAGGGACGGAAGCGCTGCTCGATCAGCTCGGCGATGGGTGAGCGCGGAATGAGCACACGCTCATCGACGATGAACGGCAAGCCGCAGAACCAGGCCTCGCCGAGCAGATACGCCGCCGGCACGCGCTCCTCGATGCGCCTGCGCAGCAGCGCCTCAAGATGCGCGCATTCATCGTCTTCCAGGCGGCAATCCAGATAGGCATCGGACATAGCCCACGGCAGATGCAGAGCGCCGAGCACCAATTGGCGTGCCTCATCCCAGGCGTTGTCGGTGCCATGACCGAAGAACAGCTGCGCGCGGTGAAACTGGCTGACGGCCCAGCGAACGTAGTCGCGCAGGGTGCGCAGACGTGAGGGCGAAGCGCTCATGACGACATCTCCGGTAAAAGGGCGCGGAGTTTAACAGGGCCCCGCGAGCGGCTGCGAGCGCGTGCTCGATACCCTGCCCGTGGAGTGCCGGCGCGACGCGCACGGCTTTGTAAATACGCACTTTGATTGCACCACTATCGTGCCGCCGCGCAGTACCCTGCCCGCCTCCGGCAAACCATGCTGATCAGCGCCGGGCGGCCCCATCCTGCCCCGCGTGCGGTCAAGATGGTTCACATCGCCGCATTCTGGCGCCACAATCAGCCCCCCATTCAAAAGGAGTCGATAATGACCACGCCACAGACCATGCTTCAACTCAGTGGCCGCAGCTACGCGCCTGCAACATTGGCGAACGCCACTCTGCTGGTCATTGACGCTCAAGAGGAATATCGCACTGGCGTGCTGGCTTTGCCGGCGCTGCCCACCGCGCTGCCGGAAATTACCCGCCTGCTGGCAGCCGCCCGCGAAGCCGGTGCTCCGGTGGTACACGTTCATCATCTGGGCATCACTGGCGGCCTGTTCGATCCGCAGGGCTTTCGCGGTCAGATCATGCCGGAAGCCGCACCACTGCCGGGCGAAGCAGTAGTTGCGAAGCGCCTGCCCAATGCGTTCGCCGGCACCGACCTGCATGACCTGCTGCAGAAGCACGGTCGTCTGGACCTGATCGTATGCGGCTTCATGACCCATTCCAGCATCAGCACCACGGTGCGGGCCGCCAAGGATTATGGCTACCGCTGCACGCTGGTCGATAGCGCATGCGCGACGCGCAATCTGCCGATGGGTGAAGGCAGCGTGGATGCCGATCAGGTCCATCGGATGGAAATGACCATCCTGGCCGACAATTTCGCGGTTTGCGTACCGAACGTCGAGGCATTGGCCCGCTGAACGCCGCGGCCGGCGGTACCGCCCTGGCGAATGAACCTGACCGGCCGCGTGCCGGTCATAGCCTGTTCATCGAGAGGTAACCGCAATGAAGCTTTCCGATGGATTCGATGCCCGCCGCCTGCGCCCGTCCGAACGAAAGAGCTGGGGCCGACGCCTGATCGTCGCGATTGCTGCACTGCTCGCCGTTGTCGGTGTGCTGCTGCTTGTCGCCGGTGGGGCATCTCTGGCTGGCTATGGCGGCTCGCTCGGCGCCCTGGCAGCCAGAGACGGCGCGCTGACGGCGCTGGTGCTTGGCCTGGTGTTGATCGCAATTGCCATGCTTCTCTGGCGCTGGTGCCGACGCCGGCTCCGTCGTTCAAGCGAGCTGAGTCTTTCTCCCGGCCTGATGAAAAGACGCGACTAACCTCGAGGTGGCCCGTTCCAGGCCAGGCCGACCCCTTGGCCCGCAACCTGGGATAAACTGACGCGCTGCCGGAGGTCCCATGCAAGAAGACGACGATTTTTCCCTGTTCAAGTCCGCCGTGAAGGGCGTCAAACCGATCACCCATGCGCGCGCTGAAACCGGCAAGCCACGCGACAATCGCGAGCAGATCGCCAGACGCCGCGCCAACGCACAGGTCAGCGTCGAACAAGTCCGCATCGACGGTCTATCCGATCAGTTCGTCATCGACGTAGGCGCCGAGGACGAACTCTACTGGGCCCGCCCGGGTGTGCAGGATGCGCAGATGCGCAAACTGAAGGCGGGACAGATTCCGTTCGAGGGCAGCCTCGATCTGCATGGTCTTTCGGTCGAACGTGCCCGCGAGCAGCTCTGGGATTTCATCGCCGAAGCCAGCAAATACGAAATCCGCTGTGTTCGCGTCACTCACGGCAAGGCGGCGCGTCTTGATGGCAAGCGCCCGCTGATCAAGAGCCACGTCAACACCTGGTTACGCCAGCATCCCCAGGTGCTCGGCTTCGCTTCCTGCACGCCTCGCCACGGTGGTGCCGGCGCGGTCTACGTCATGCTCAAGCGCACGATGCTGGAAGGCCGGGACGAATAGCGGCATTGCCACAGGGTAATGGCCGATTCGTAACCTGCTTGGCACTTGCCAGCCGAACGACTGCCGCCTACCCTTTCGCGTTTGCGCTCCCATGCAGCTGACAGGTAGTTCAATGTCCCTGGAACAACAGTACACCGAGATTCTCGCCCAACTTGGCGAAGACGTTACCCGCGAAGGCTTGCTCGACACGCCCAAGCGTGCCGCCAAAGCCATGCAGTATCTGTGCAAGGGCTACCAGCAAACCCTCGAGGAAGTCACCAACGACGCGCTGTTCAGCTCCGACAACAGCGAAATGGTGCTGGTGAAGAACATCGAACTGTATTCGCTATGCGAGCACCACATGCTGCCCTTCATCGGCAAGGCTCACGTCGCCTACCTGCCTAACGGCAAGGTGCTGGGGCTTTCGAAGGTAGCTCGGATCGTCGACATGTATGCGCGACGCCTGCAGATTCAGGAAAACCTGACCCGCCAAATCGCCGAAGCCGTGCAGCAGGTCACCAATGCCGCGGGCGTAGCGGTGGTCATTGAGGCGCAGCACATGTGCATGATGATGCGTGGCGTGGAGAAGCAGAATTCGTCGATGGTCACTTCGGTGATGCTCGGGCAGTTCCGCAACAACGCTGCAACCCGCGCCGAGTTCCTCGGCCTGGTCAAGTAAGTCCCTGCTTCAGCCGAGCATCGGCAGCCTGCTCAGGGCTGCCTGCTCACCACCCATCCAATTCGGCTCAGGTGTCGATCAGTCGAACATCCCCACGTGCCGGGGATGGCTGGCAACACGCTGCAGCCAGGCACGAATCGCCGGATAGCCTGAAAGATCGAAGCCTCCCTCCTCCGCCACGTGTGTGTAGGCATAGAGCGCGACATCCGCAATCGAATAATGATCGCCGACCAGGTACGGGGTACGCAGCAATTGCTGCTCCATCACATTGAGCGCGTGGTAGCCGTCCAGCTGCTTGGCTTCGTACTCTTCGCGGCGCTCCTCCGGCATGCCGAGATACACCTTGATGTAACGGGCCACGGCGAGGAAGGGCTCATGACTGTATTGCTCGAAAAACTGCCACTGCAACACCTGAGTGCGCAACCGCGGATCGCTGGGCAGGAATTCACTGCCTTCCGCCAGATAATTCAGGATCGCATTGGACTCCCACAAGCATGAGCCATCTTCCAGCTCGAGCACGGGAATCTTGCCGTTCGGGTTCTTCTTCAGAAACTCCTCAGAGCGCGTCTCCCCGCGCAGGATGTTGACCGGCACCCACTCGTACGGCTGATCGAGCAGATGCAGCATTAGCTTGATCTTGTAGCAGTTGCCGGAACGGTAATCGCCATAAACCTTGTACATGCTCGCATCCCCTAAAATCACCACGGCGACCTTTCAAGCCGCCTCGACAGCCAACGCGTCGCGAATTACCCCGGCCAGGCGGCGCAGACCTTCTCCGAGCCGCTCCGGCGCAACATGACTGAAATTCAGCCGCAGATAACCCGGGTGCCGATCCGGCTCACTGAAGAACGGTTCGCCCGGCATGAAAACCACATCCTGCTCCAGCGCGGGTTTAAGCAACGTGCGGGTGTCCAGCGGTTGCCTGAGAGCCAGCCAGAAGAACAGACCACCCTGCGGCGTTTCCCAAGTTGCGAGGTCGGAGAAGTATTCGACAAGCGCGGCCTGCATGGCATCTCGGCGCAGACGGTAGAAGTCGCGCAGCTCGGCCAGGTGTTCGTTGTAGCGTTGGCTTCCCAGCCATTGCAAAGCCTGCCACTGGCCAATGCGATTGGTGTGCAGGTCCGCCGACTGCTTCAATCGCAACAGGTAGGGAAACAGGTCCGGACTGGCTATCAGATAACCAACGCGCAAGCCTGGCAGCAGCGTCTTCGACACTGTACCCGTATAGATCCAGCTGGCACTGCGCAAACGGCTGACGATCGGGGTGGCGCTACCCTGGTCGAACACCAGCTCGCGATATGGCTCATCCTCGATCAGCGTTACACCGAACTCGTCGAGCAGAGCAGCCACGGCCTCCCGCTTGGCCTCGCTATAACGCACCGCGGATGGGTTCTGAAAGGTCGGAATCAGGTAAGCGAAAGCCGGCTTGTGCTGCTCCAACCGCTGTCGCAAGGCGTTCAACTCAGGTCCATCGGCCTCCTGCGGCACTTCCAGACAGTGGGCGCCGAACAGCTGGAAAGCCTGCAGCGCGGCAAGGTAGGTCGGCGCTTCGACCAGCACCTCGGTGCCGGGATCGATGAACAGTTTCGATGCCAGGTCCAGGGTCTGCTGGGAACCGCTGACGATCAACACCTGGCTCGCTTCGCATTGAATGCCCAGCTCACGCGCCTGTGCCGCGATCAGCTCGCGCAGCATGGGCTCGCCTTCGCTCATGCCGTACTGCCCCATGCTGGTCGGCATCTGCGCCCAGTCGACTTTCGGCAGCATCGGTTCGGCCGGCAGACCGCCGGCGAACGACATGACTTCCGGTCGTTGTGCAGCAGCAAGAATTTCGCGGATGAGAGAGCTTTTCAGGCGGTCGATACGTTCGGAGAAGGCCATTGGGGCACCGGATGCGAAGGCAAGCAAAATGAGTCAAACTTCTTGACCAAAACTACTCTCGTCAGAATAAATACGTCAATATGACTGACCTAAAAAAAAGCAACACCCAACGAAGGATCATGGAAACCTTCTTTCTTGGTTACCAAGCCTTCACCGCCAAACCTGACGCGATCCTCGCTCGCCGCGGTCTCTCACGCGTGCACCATCGCATTCTCTTTTTCATCGGCAGCTACCCAGGACTCAGCGTGAAGGAACTGCTCGGCTATCTGGGAGTGAGCAAGCAGGCGCTCAATACGCCCTTGCGCCAGCTGGTCGAAATGCATCTGGTGGAAAGCCTTACTGCCGAGGACGACAAGCGCAAGCGCATGCTGCGCTTCACCGACGAGGGCGCAAAACTGGAACAGCAGTTGCGGAGCGAACAGGTTCGCTTGCTGGAGAAGGTGTTCGGCGAAATCGGCGCGGAAGCCGTGGAGAATTGGCTGCAGGTCAATCACGCGCTGGCAGTTCGCGCACACAAGACGCACTGACCCACTAGTAGGCGCAATAGCGAAATCACAGCCACAAAAAAGGGCGACCGAAGTCGCCCTTTTTCAACGAAAAGCCTGAACTTAGTTCTGGTTTTCCATCTGAGCACGGATCAGATCACCAATGGTGGTCGGGCCGGTGCTTTCAACTTCCTGCTTGGTGCGCAGCTCTTTCATCGCATCCTTTTCGTCTTCGACGTCTTTGGATTTGATGGACAGGCTGATCACGCGGGACTTGCGGTCGATGCTGATGATCTTGGCTTCGACTTCGTCGCCTTCCTTCAGCACGTTGCGCGCGTCTTCGACGCGATCACGACTGATTTCGGACGCTTTCAGGGTCGCTTCGATGTCGTTGCCCAGATCGATGATGGCGCCTTTGGCGTCAACTTCTTTCACAGTGCCACGAACGATGCTGCCCTTGTCGTTGACGGCGGCGTAGTTGGAGAACGGATCGTCTTCCAGCTGCTTGATGCCTAGGGAGATGCGCTCGCGTTCCGGATCGACCGACAGAATGACGGTATCCAGCTCGTCGCCCTTTTTGAAGCGACGCACGGCTTCTTCACCGGCTTCGTTCCAGGAAATGTCGGACAGGTGAACCAGACCGTCGATGCCGCCGTCCAGACCAATGAAGATACCGAAATCGGTGATCGACTTGATGGTGCCGGAGATGCGGTCGCCCTTGTTGAACTGGCTGGAGAAGTCTTCCCACGGGTTGGACTTGCACTGCTTGATGCCCAGGGAGATACGACGACGCTCTTCGTCGATGTCCAGAACCATAACTTCCACTTCGTCGCCGACCTGTACGACCTTCGACGGATGGATGTTCTTGTTGGTCCAGTCCATTTCGGACACGTGCACCAGACCCTCGACGCCTTCTTCCAGCTCGGCGAAGCAGCCGTAGTCGGTCAGGTTGGTGACGCGAGCCATTACGCGGGTGTTTTCCGGGTAACGGGCCTTGATGGCAACCCATGGATCTTCGCCCAGCTGCTTCAGACCCAGCGATACGCGGTTGCGCTCGCGGTCGAACTTCAGCACCTTGACATCGATCTCGTCGCCAACATTGACGATCTCGGACGGATGCTTGATGCGCTTCCAAGCCATGTCGGTGATGTGCAGCAGACCATCGACGCCGCCCAGGTCAACGAACGCACCGTAGTCGGTGAGGTTCTTGACGATACCCTTGACCTGCTGGCCTTCCTGCAGCGATTCCAGCAGAGCTTCGCGCTCGGCGCTGTTCTCGGCTTCCAGGACGCTGCGGCGGGAAACGACAACGTTGTTGCGCTTCTGGTCGAGCTTGATGACCTTGAATTCCAGCTCTTTGCCTTCCAGGTGAGCGGTATCGCGCACCGGACGGACATCGACCAGCGAACCCGGCAGGAACGCACGGATGCCGTTGACGTCGACGGTGAAGCCACCTTTGACCTTGCCGTTGATGACGCCCTTGACCACTTCTTCTGCAGCGAAAGCCGCTTCCAGAACAATCCAGGATTCCGCGCGCTTGGCCTTTTCACGGGACAGCTTGGTTTCGCCAAAGCCATCTTCCACCGCGTCCAGAGCAACGTGGACCTCGTCACCCACCTTGATGGTCAGCTCGCCCTGTTCGTTATAGAACTGCTCGACCGGGATGACGCCCTCGGATTTCAGACCGGCATGGACAGTGACCCAGTCACCATCGATGTCGACCACCAGACCGGTGATGATGGCACCCGGCTGCATGTCGAGGGATTTCAGGCTTTCTTCAAAAAGTTCTGCGAAGCTTTCGCTCATGTTGATTCCTGCTGTTTTCGGGCGAGGATCCGCCCAATCTCCACATCCCAGACGATATGGGTTCATTCATATAAAAAAAGGCCTGTGGGACTGGGTCTGGTCTCCCACATGCCTCCTTGTTAACAGCCGGTGCGGCGATCACTCGTCTCGCCGGTCTGTCTGGCCGCCTTTCGGCGTTCCGTTCATCAGGCCAGATCGCGCTTGGCGACCTCGGCCATAATTTGTTCCAGCACCTGCTCGATGGTAAGTGTAGTGGAATCCAGCTGAATAGCATCGACTGCCGGTTTCAGCGGTGCCACCGCACGCTGGGTATCGCGCTCGTCGCGCGCCCGAATCTCCTCGAGAAGACTCGCGAGGTTAACATCATCGCCACGCGCCTTCAACTGCAGGTACCGGCGGCGTGCACGCTCTTCGGCGCTTGCGGTAAGGAAAATCTTGAGTGGCGCGTCGGGAAATACCACCGTGCCCATATCCCGACCATCGGCCACCAGGCCGGGTATTTCGCGAAATGCCTTCTGCCGCTGCAACAGAGCTTCGCGGACCGCCGGCAGCGCAGCGACCTTTGAGGCGCCGGCGCCGACCTGTTCGTTGCGAATGGACTCGGTGACATCCTCGCCTTCGAGGATGATGACCATGCCATGTCCGTCGTGTGCGCTATCGAACTGCACGTCCAGGTGCGCCGCCAGGACCTTCAGCGCTTCCTCATTGGTCAGATCGACGCCGTGGTTACGCGCGGCGAACGCCAGCAGCCGATACAGCGCACCGGAGTCGAGAAACTTCCAGCCGAGCTTGCCGGCCAGCAACGCCGCGACCGTGCCCTTGCCGGAGCCGCTCGGCCCATCGATGGTGATGACGGGAGCCGCAGCAATCATGATCCGCCCTCCGCGTGTACGCGCATCCCGGCGCGTTCGGCCAGGACGAGGAAATTGGGGAATGAGGTGGCGACGTTGGCACAATCATGAATGCGAATCGGCGCGCTGGCCCGCAACGCGGCCACACTGAAAGACATGGCGATACGATGGTCGCCGTGCGCCCAGACTTCACCACCACCCATCGGGCCGCCTTCGATGACGATCCCGTCGGGCGTCGGCTGCGCCTGTACGCCCAGGGTCTGCAAACCGTCGGCCATCACCTGGATGCGGTCAGATTCCTTGACCCGCAGCTCCTCGGCACCACGTAGCGTGGTACGGCCTTGCGCGCAGGCCGCAGCTACAAACAGCACCGGGAACTCGTCGATCGCCAGCGGTACCAGCTCCTCGGGAATATCGATACCCTTGAGCTCGGCTGCTCGCACGCGGATATCGGCGACCGGCTCACCGCCGACCTCACGCTGGTTCTCCAGCGTGATATCGGCACCCATCAGCTTGAGGATATCGATCACGCCAGTCCGCGTCGGGTTGATGCCGACATGTTCGAGCAACACGTCCGAACCCGGCGCGATGCTCGCGGCCACCATGAAGAAGGCTGCCGAGGAAATATCTGCCGGCACCTCGATGTGAGTCGCGCGCAGTTTGTGTCCGGATTCGACCCGCGCGGTGCTGCCCTGCACATCCACCGGATAGCCGAAGCCACGCAACATGCGCTCGGTGTGATCACGCGTCGGTGCCGGCTCGGTGACGGACGTCTGGTCGGCCGCATACAGACCGGCCAGCAACAGGCAGGACTTAACCTGTGCGCTGGCCATCGGCATCTCGTAGTGCATTCCCGACAGCCGCTGACCGCCACGGATGGTCAGCGGCGGGCGCCCGTCCGCCTCGGTCTCGATGACCGCACCCATTTCACGCAGCGGCTTAGCAACGCGATTCATCGGGCGCTTGGAAAGCGAGGCATCGCCGGTCAGCGTTGTATCGAACGGCTGCGCGGCAAGCAGGCCGGCCAGCAAGCGCATGGATGTGCCGGAATTACCCAGGTAGATCGGCCCCGGTGGGGCCTTCAGGCCATGCAGGCCGACACCGTGCACGGTCACGCGACCTTGCTGCGGCCCTTCGATAACCACGCCCATGTCACGAAAGGCCTGGATGGTGGCCAACGCGTCCTCGCCTTCTAGAAAGCCCTCCACCTCGGTAGTGCCCTCGGCCAGCGAGCCGAGCATGATGGAGCGATGGGAAATCGACTTGTCGCCCGGTACGCGCAGCCGTCCCGCCAGGCTGCCGCCCGGATTGGCCAGGAAGATCAGATCATTGGAATGCATAACGTCCACATAGGCTCTGCGAGCCAGTATTTTGCTGAAATGTTCCCGGGCGGCGCGGGCGCGAGTGAACACGCCGAGCAGCTTGTGCCCGTCTCCTTCATCGACCGCGGCGCGCAATGCATCGAGGTCGCTACGAAAATCGTCCAGGGTATGCAGCACCGCTTCACGATTGGCGAGGAAGATGTCGTGCCACATCACCGGGTCGCTGCCGGCGATGCGGGTGAAATCCCGAAAACCGCCGGCCGCATAACGGAATATCTCGAGGTTCTCGTGGCGCTTGGCCAGCGAGTCGACCAGGCCGAACGCCAGCAGATGCGGCAGATGGCTGGTTGCGGCAAGCACCTCATCGTGGTGACGAACCTCCATGTGCTCGACATCCGCACCCAGCGCCGACCACAGCCGATGCACCAGTACCAGGGCAGTCGGATCGGTGTCGGCCAACGGCGTCAGTATCACCTTGTGCCGGCGGAACAACGAACCCTGCGCGGCGGTGACTCCGCTCTGCTCGGAACCGGCGATCGGGTGCCCGGGGATGAAGCGACCGGGCATGCTACCGAACACTTCGCGCGCGCAGCGCACGACGTTGCCCTTGGCGCTGCCGACATCGGTGAGCACCGCATCGCCCAGGTCCAGCGCAGCCAGTTGCGCCAGCAGCTTTTCCATCGCCAGGATCGGCACGGCCAGCTGGATCACATCGGCACCGACGCAGGCTTGCTCCAGCGTTTCGGCACAGGAATCGACCACACCGAGTTCGACCGCCAGCTCGCGTGAGCGGGCGTCCAGATCGAAACCGACGACCTCGCGGCACAGTTTCAGCTCGCGCAGTCCCTTGGCGAAAGAGCCACCGATCAGGCCGAGGCCGATGACCACCAGCCGACCGACGAGGGGTTCACCCGCAACGGGTGCCCAGGCTTTGCTCACTGGGCAAGCACCTTGCGCAATACCTCGATGAAGCGCGCGTTCTCCGCCTCGGTGCCGATCGACACGCGCAGAAAGGTCGGCATGCCGTAGCCAGCCACCGGCCGCACGATCACACCCTCCAGCAAGAGTGCGTGGTTAATCGGCGCCGCGTCGCGTTCGAAGTCGACGGCAATGAAATTGCCTTTCGAGGGAATCCAGCGCAGGCCGACCTCAGCGAACGCCGCTTCCAGCTGGCGCATGCCGGCGGCGTTAGCCGCACGGCTGGCGGCCAGATACTCCGTATCGTCCAGTGCCGCGCAAGCGGCGGCCAGGGCCAGACTGTTGACGTTGAACGGCTGGCGAACGCGGTTGAGCACATCGGCGATTTGCGCCGAGGAGACCGCATAGCCCACGCGCAACGCCGCCAGCCCATAGGCCTTGGAAAAGGTCCGTGATACCAGCAGATTGGGATGCGCAGCGAGAAACGCCAGGCCATCCGGCATCTCGCCGCCCTCGGCATACTCGATATAGGCCTCGTCCAGCACCACCAACACCGAGTCCGGGACGCGCGCGAGGAAACGCTCGAGCGCCTCCGCGTCGAACCAGGTGCCGGTTGGATTGTTCGGGTTGGCGATAAATACCACGCGGGTGTTTTCGTCGATCGCTGCCAGCATGGCATCCAGGTCATGGCCGTAATCGCGCGCCGGCACCACCTTGCCCTGCGCACCGACCGCCTGAGTCGCTATCGGATAGACCGCGAAGGCATGCGCGCTGAACACCGCGTTCAGACCCGGCGCCAGATAGGCACGCGCCACCAGCTCAAGGATGTCGTTGGAGCCGTTGCCCAACGTGATCTGATCGATCTGCAGCGCATAGTGCTGGGCCAGTCGCTGCTTGAGCACGAAACCGTTGCCGTCGGGATAACGGGTCAGCTCCGCCAGTTCATTGCGAATGGCTTCCAGCACACGAGGGCTCGATCCGAGCGGGTTCTCATTGCTCGCCAGCTTGACGATACCGGCCGGATCCAGATTCAACTCGCGCGCCAGTTCATCGACCGGCTTACCCGGCACGTAGGGAGACAGCTTTTGCACGCCTGGCTGCGCCAGGGCGAGGAAATCACAGGACATAGCTAAAAAGCCTCGAGCTTCGAGTCGCAAGCAACAGCCCAAGCCGAACCATGTGCGGCTTGGGCCGTCAGCCTGCGGCTGTCTTTAAAGTACCGCCTTCGGATAGGAACCCAGCACCTTCAGCGCTACCGCCTCCTTCCCGATCTTCTCCAGCACATCCTTGATCAGCGGGTCCTGATGATGGCCGAGGAAGTCGATGAAGAACACGTACGTCCACTTGCCGCTGCGCGACGGACGCGTCTCGATACGGGTGAGATCGATGCCATTGGCATGGAATGGCATCAGCAGTTCGTGCAAGGTTCCTGGCTTGTTTCGCATCGATACGATGATCGAGGTCTTGTCGTCGCCGGTCGGCGGTACATCCTGGCTACCGATGATGAGGAAGCGCGTGGAGTTGTCCGGGCGATCTTCGATCTTCTCGGCCAGCTTCTGCAGGCCATACAGCTGCGCCGCCATGTCGCCAGCGATTGCTGCGGAATTCCACTCGCTTTTCACCCGCTTGGCCGCATCGGCGTTGCTGGAAACCGCCACACGCTCAACGTTCGGATAATGCGAATCGAGCCACTTGCGGCACTGCGCCAGCGACTGGGCGTGGGAATAGATACGGGTGATGCGATCGGTCTTGGTCGTCTCGCCCACCAGCAGATGGTGGTGGATACGCAGCTCAACCTCGCCACAGATAACGATGTCGTGCTCGAGGAAGCTGTCCAGCGTGTGGTTGACGGCGCCCTCGGTGGAATTCTCCACCGGCACCACGCCAAAATTCACCGCACCGGCAACCACCTCGCGAAATACCTCGTCGATGGCCGCCATCGGCGTACTGATCACCGAGTGACCGAAGTGCTTGAGCGCCGCCGCCTGGGAGAACGTGCCTTCCGGCCCGAGGTAGGCCACCCGCAGCGGCTGCTCCAGCGCCAAGCAGGAGGACATGATTTCGCGGAACAGGCGGGCAATTTCCTCGTTGTCCAGCGGGCCCTTGTTCAACTCCATGATGTGCTTGAGCACCCAAGCCTCACGCTCGGGGCGATAGAACACCGCCTGCTCACCTTCGGCGAGTGTGGCGGTCTTCACCCGCGCCACGTCCTGGGCACAGCGGGCGCGTTCGCTGATCAGCTCGAGAATCTTCTCGTCGAGGCTGTCGATGCGCACACGCAACGCCTTGAGCTGATCGGCCTGGCTCATCAGCCGTGCTCCTTCTCGAACTCGCTCATGTAGGCGACCAGCGCCTCGACGGCATCCAGCCCGACCGCGTTATAGATCGACGCGCGCATGCCACCGACAGAGCGATGGCCCTTGAGATTGAGCAGCCCGCGCGCATCCGCACCGGCGAGGAAGGTCTTGTCCAGACGCTCGTCAGCCAGGCGGAACGGCACGTTCATCCACGAGCGCGCGTTGATGCTGATGGGGTTGGTGTAAAACTCGCTGGAATCGATGAAGCCGTAGAGCAGCTCCTGCTTGGCACGATTGCGTTGCTCCATCGCCTCCAGACCGCCCTGCTCCTTCAGCCACTCGAAGACCAGCCCGGACAGGTACCACGAGAAGGTCGCCGGGGTGTTGTACATCGAACCGTTGTCCGCCGCGATCTTGTAATCGAGCATCGTCGGGCAGCTGGAGCGGGCGCGGCCAAGCAGGTCTTCGCGCACGATCACCACCACCAGACCGCTGGGACCGATGTTCTTCTGGGCACCGGCGTAGATCAGGCCGAACTGCGACACATCGATCGGACGCGACAGAATGTCGGACGACATGTCGACCACCAGCGGCGTATCACCCAGGTCCGGTACCCAGTCGAACTGCAGGCCGCCAATGGTTTCGTTGCTGGCGTAGTGCAGATAGGCCGCGTTGTCGCTCAGCTGCCACTCGTTCTGCCCGGGAATGGCGAAATAATCGTAGGGCTTGGCGCTGGCAGCGAGGTTGACGGCACCAAAACGACGCGCCTCTTCCATGCTCTTGCGCGACCAGATGCCGGTGTCGACATAGTCGGCGACGCCATCTTCAGGCAGCAGGTTCAGCGGAATCTCGGCGAACTGCTGGCTGGCGCCGCCCTGCAGGAACAGCACCTTGTAATTCGACGGAATCGACAGCAGATCGCGCAGATCCTGCTCGGCCTTGCTGGCGATAGCGGTGTATTCGTCACTGCGATGGCTCATCTCCATCACCGACAGGCCGCGGCCCTGCCAGTCGAGGAGTTCCGCCTGGGCGCGTTGCAGGACAGCTTCCGGAAGTGCGGCCGGACCGGCGCAGAAGTTAAAGGCGCGTTTGCTCACGTCGTTTGCTCTCAATCGAATTTGATAACCAGCCATTCGGAACAACTCCCCTTCGCCGGGGGCGGCGAAGGGGCACCCACTCAAGCGGCCGCTTGCCGCCAGATCACTGCTCGTCGTCAGTAGGCACAACATCCGGCGACACGTCGCCCGCGCCGCCCAGCAACTCGTCTTCACTCGGTTCGGTGCTGATCACGGGCATCTCTTTCTCCAGCGCTTCCTCGTCGAGAAGCGCCTCGATGTCCTCCAGCACTTCCTCTTCGGACGGCTCCTGCACCCGCTCCAGGCCGACCAGATGCTCGCCCTTGCTGAGTTTGATCAGCGTGACGCCCTGCGTGTTACGGCCCAGCGACGACACTTCGTCGACGCGGGTACGCACCAGCGTGCCCTGGTCGGAAATCAGCATGATCTCCTCGCCCTCGAGCACCTGCACTGCGCCCACCAGCGGACCGTTGCGCTCGTTGGTCACCATCGCGATGACGCCCTGACCGCCACGCCCACGCCGCGGAAACTCCGCCATCGCGGTGCGCTTGCCGTAGCCACGCTCGGACGCGGTGAGGATCTGCGCCTCCGGCTCGGGGATCAGCATGGAAATGATCCGCTGCCCTTCGAGCAGGCGCATGCCGCGAACGCCGCGGGCATTGCGGCCCATGATTCGAACCTTGCTTTCCTTGAAGCGGATGACCTTGCCGCCATCGGAGAACATCATCACTTCCTGGGCGCCATCAGTCACGGCGGCGGCGATCAGGGTGTCGCCCTCCTCCAGCTTCAGTGCGATCAGGCCCGATGTGCGCGGCCGGCTGAACTGAACCAGCGGCGTCTTCTTGACCGTGCCCTTGGCGGTCGCCATGAAGATGTAGGCGCCGGTCGGCTCGTCCCGATCGTCATCGTCGGCGTCTTCGGACTCGCTTTCATCCGCCTCGTCGTGCTCGATGACCAGCGCTTCGTCATCCAGCTCCTCGTCGCCTTCTGGCGCCTGCTTGCGCAGCGCTTCCAGATCGACCTGCAGCATCGCGGTGATGCGCTCGCCCTCGTCTAGCGGTAGCAGGTTGACCAGTGGTCGACCACGCGAGGTGCGCGAGGCTTCGGGAATTTCGTAGGTCTTGAGCCAGTACACCTTGCCCTTGCTGGAGAACAGCAACAGCGTGGTGTGGCTGTTGGCGACCAGCAGGTGCTCGACGTAATCCTCTTCCTTCACTCCGGTCGCGGCCTTGCCACGGCCACCGCGGCGCTGCGCCTGGTAGGTGGCCAGCGGCTGCGACTTGGCGTAGCCACCGTGGGAAATGGTGACCACGCGCTCTTCTTCGGTGATCAGGTCGGCCAGCGTCAGGTCCAGACGGGATTCGAGAATCTCGGTGCGACGCGCATCGCCGAAATCACGTTTGACGTTCTCCAGCTCCTCGCGAATGACTTCCATCAGCCGCACGGGGTTGGTCAGGATGCGGATCAGCTCGCCAATCTGGGCAAGAATTTCCTGGTACTCGCTGAGCAGCTTCTCGTGCTCAAGCCCGGTCAGACGGTGCAAACGCAGATCGAGGATCGCCTGGGCCTGTTCCGGCGACAGGAAGTACTTGCCTTCGCGCAGGCCGTATTGCGGATCGAGATTTTCCGGGCGGCAGGCATCGGCACCGGCGCGTTCGACCATCGCCTCGACGGCGCTGGACTCCCACGCCGTGGAAATCAGCGCATCTTTGGCCTCGGCCGGCGTCGGCGAAGCCTTGATCAGCGCGATGACCGGATCGATGTTTGACAGCGCGACCGCCTGACCTTCGAGAATATGGCCACGCTCACGCGCCTTGCGCAGTTCGTAGACGGTACGCCGGGTGACGACTTCGCGGCGGTGACGAACGAACGCTTCCAGCAGCTCCTTGAGGTTCAGCGTACGCGGCTGACCATCGACCAGCGCCACCACGTTGATGCCGAACACGCTCTGCAATTGGGTCTGGGCATAGAGGTTGTTGAGGATCACCTCCGGTACTTCGCCGCGACGCAGCTCGATGACCACGCGCATGCCGTCCTTGTCGGACTCATCGCGCAGCTCGGTGATACCTTCGATTTTCTTCTCTTTGACCAGCTCGGCGATCTTCTCGATCAGCCGCGCCTTGTTCAACTGATACGGCAGCTCGGTGATGACGATCTGCTGGCGGCCACCGACCTTGTCGATGTCCTCGATATCGGCGCGCGCGCGGATGTAGATGCGCCCGCGGCCGGTGCGATAGGCCTCGATGATGCCGGCACGACCGTTGATGATGCCCGCCGTGGGAAAATCCGGGCCGGGAATGTAGCGCATCAGCTCGTCGATGCTGATGTCGGCGTTATCGATCAGCGCCAGGCAGCCATCGATGACTTCGCCGAGGTTATGCGGCGGGATGTTGGTCGCCATGCCCACGGCGATACCGCTGGAACCGTTGACCAGCAGGTTCGGGATCTTGGTCGGCATGACCGCCGGAATCTGCTCGGTGCCGTCGTAGTTCGGCACCCAGTCGACGGTTTCTTTGTCCAGGTCGGCGAGCAGCTCGTGCGCCAGGCGCGCCATGCGCACCTCGGTGTAACGCATGGCGGCGGCAGAGTCACCGTCGACGGAGCCGAAGTTGCCCTGGCCATCGACCAGCATGTAGCGCAGCGAGAACGGCTGAGCCATACGCACGATGGTGTCGTAGACGGCCGAATCGCCGTGCGGGTGATATTTACCGATCACGTCGCCGACCACACGGGCAGACTTCTTGTACGGCTTGTTCCAGTCGTTGCCCAGCTCGCTCATGGCAAAAAGCACGCGGCGATGCACCGGCTTCAAGCCATCGCGCGCATCCGGCAGCGCCCGTCCGACGATGACGCTCATGGCGTAATCGAGGTAGGACTGCTTGAGTTCGTCTTCGATATTGACCGGGAGGATTTCTTTGGCCAGTTCGCCCATGGAAGCCTGGTTCCTTTTAGTCAGCAGGGTCCTGCGATAAGCGCGGAATGGTAACACAAGGAGGGGAGTCGCTGGAGGCCGGCGGTGTAACGAAGAAGCATGCCGGATGGCCTGCGGTGCGGCTCAGGGGCTGTTGCGCCGCGTTCGACGTCAGTGCAGCCGCCTGCGACTCAGCAATGCCTCGATTCCTGCGGCACTGGGGCGCTCGACCACGCCTTTCTCGGTGACGATTGCATCGATCAGGTCGGCCGGCGTGATATCGAATACCGGGTTGAAGGTTGCGACATCCGCTGCGCAGCGCTGGCCGTTGACCTCCAGCAGTTCCGTGCCGGCACGCTCCTCCAGCGGTATGTCATCACCGCTTTCCAGCGTCAGATCGATTGCCGAAGTCGACGCCACCACCATGAAGCGCACGCCGTGGTGCATGGCCAGCACCGCCAGCGAGTAGGTACCGATCTTGTTGGCAACGTCGCCATTGGCGGCAATGCGATCGGCACCGACGATAATCCAGCTGATGGCGCGAGTCTTGAGCAGATGCGCAGCCGCCGAATCCGCATGCACACACACTGGGACACCTTCGCCCTGCAGCTCCCAGGCGGTCAGCCGCGAGCCCTGCAGCCAGGGACGGGTTTCACCGACATAAACACACTCCACCAGCCCGCCGAGATGCGCGGCGCGAATCACCCCCAGCGCGGTGCCGAACCCACCGCTGGCCAGTGCACCGGTATTGCAGTGGGTGAGCAGATTCTGTGGACTGCCCCGGTGCTTGCGAATCAGCTCCAGGCCGAACTGCGCCATCGTCAGGTTGGCTTCGCGGTCGCTGGCGTGAATCGAAGCGGCCTGAGCCTCGAGCGCTACCAGCGGGTCTTCGCCGGGCTTGAGTCGCTCCAGCCGCTCGCGCATCTGCCTCAAGGCCCAGAACAGATTTTCCGCGGTCGGACGCGACTCGGCCAGCAGGCGGAAATCTTCTTCCAGCGCCAGGCGCCAGTCGCCACCCTCGGCAAGACGCGCGCGCAGCCCCATTGCCAGTCCATAGGCGGCGCAGATTCCGATAGCCGGCGCACCGCGCACCACCATCTCGCGGATCGCGCTTGCCACGTCGGCGGCGGTATCACAGGTTTGCCAGATCTCCTGCATCGGCAGGCGGCGCTGGTCCAGCAAGCGCAGTCGACCCTCGCACCAGTCGATCGACTTCACTTTCTCCGTCGCCAGCAAGCGCTCGCGCATGACCTTCCCTCTGCACTGGACAAAAGCGGGCGATTATACGCCGATGCCATTTCGCTTGGCTCGATAGCGGACACATCGCCAGCATTCACATGTGCAAAGAAAAAGGCCCGCATCTCACGATGCGGGCCTCGACCTGACGCAGCGCGTTTCAGTGCGCCAACAGGGAGCCTCCCACCTTGCCAGCCAGCTTCTCCGGCTTGATCAGGAAACGCGCCAGTGCCGGCAGCAGCCAAAGGGCGCCAAACATGTTGACGATGAACATGAAGGTCAGCATCAGACCCATATCGGCCTGGAACTTGATCGCCGAGAACATCCAGGTCGCCACGCCGATGGCCAGGCACAGACCAGTGAACAGCACCGCCTTGCCGGTGGACTTGAGCGTTTCGTAGTAGGCCTCCTGCAGTGGCAGCCCGGCACGCAGGAAGCTTTCCAGACGGCTGTAGATATAGATGCCGTAGTCCACGCCGATACCCACGCCCAGCGCAATCACCGGCAGCGTCGCGACTTTCACACCGATGCCGAGGAACGCCATCAACGCGTTGCCGAGAATCGAGGTCAGGATCAGCGGCAGCACGATGCAGATCGTGGCGGCCAGCGAGCGGAAGGTGATCAGGCACATGCCAGCGACGCACAGGTAGACCAGGATCAGGATGACCAGCTCCGACTTGGCAATCACCTCGTTGGTGGCCGCCTCGATACCGGCATTACCTGCCGCCAGCAGGAATTCCAGACCTTCGCGATTGTTCTCCTCGGCGAACGCCTCGACCTCGGCAACCACACGCTTGAGCGTCTGGGCCTTGTGATCATTGAGGAACACCATCACCGGCGCCACGGAGCAATCGGAGTTGTACAGCCCTTCGGCGCGGGAAATCGAGTTGTTGAGCACGTCCTGGTTGCGTGACAGCGTTTCCCATTTCAGGCTGCCCTCGTTCATGCCCTTGATGCCCTGCCGGGCGACCGAAACCATCGATACGGCCGACTGCACGCCCTCGGTGTTTTCCATCTTCCACATCAGCTCGTCCATCGCCGAAAGCGTGTCGTAGTGCGAGCAGCCTTCCGGAGCGGTCTTGACCATCACCACCAGCACATCGGAACTGGTGGAGTAGTTGCGGATGACGAAATCGTTGTCCTGGTTGTAGCGCGAATCCGGGCGCAGCTCGGGTGCGCCCTGATCCAGGTCGCCCACCTGCAGATGCTGTTTCTGGTACCAGAAGCCACCGACGGCCACCAGTAGCGCCAGCACCACCGAAACCGGAGCGACCGCCGGATGCGCGAAGTTGGACAGCAGGCGCCAGAACGGGTGGTCGCTGACGGCGTCCCTCTTGCTGCGCGCGACCGCCTTCTTGCTGATACCGATGTAGGAAATGGCTACCGGCAGCAGGATCAGGTTGGTGAAGACGATCACCGCCACACCGATGGAGGCGCCGATCGCCAGCTCGCGAATCACCCCAATATCGATGATCAGCAGCGTGATGAAGCCCACCGCATCGGCCAGGATGGCGATCATGCCCGGCAGGAACAACTGGCGGAACGTGCGTCGGGCGGCGGTCAGCGCATCGTCGGCATCGCTGGACTGCTGCGCGATGCCGTTGATCTTCTGCACGCCGTGGGAAATGCCGATGGCGAAGATCAGGAACGGCACCAGCATTGAATAGGGATCGAGACCGAAGCCGACCAGATGCATCAGACCCAGCTGCCAGCCCACCGCAATCAGAGTGGTGATCAGCACCGCGATGGTGCTGCGGATGCACCAGGTGAACCAGTAGAGCAGGACCAGGGTGATCAGGAAGGCCGTAGCGAAGAACGCGACGACCATGACCAAGCCGTCGATCAGATCACCGACCTTCTTGGCGAAGCCGACGATGTGGATCTCGACGTTGGGGTTCTGCGCCTCGTACTTGTCGCGAATCTTCTCCTCGAGTTCATGGGAGAACTTCTGGTAATCCAGCTTGATCTGCCGGCTCTGATCGTTCGGATCGGAGTACGACTCCTGCAGCGGCACGTCAATGATCGAGGAACGGAAGTTGTTCGCCACCAGTCGACCGATCTGGCCGGACTTGAGCACGTTGTTGCGCAGCTCGTTCAGGCTTTCTGCAGAGCCGTCGTAGGTCTGCGGGATCACCTCGCCACCGTCGAAGCCCTCCTCCGTCACCTCAGTCCAGCGCACGCTGGGGCTCCACAGCGACTTCATGCCGGAGCGGTCGGCGCCAGGGATATAGAACGCCTCGTCATGGATCTGCCGCAGCGTTTCCATGTACTCCTGAGTGAAGATGGTGCCTTCCTTCGCCTCCACCGAGATGCGCACGGTATTGCCCAGGTTGGCCAGATCGTTGCGAAACTCGATCATCTTCTTGATGTACGGATGACTCAGCGGAATCATCTTCTCGAAGCTGGTGGACGGGCGAACCTGCGTCGCCTGGAAGAACAGGAAGATGCTCGCCAGCAGACACAGCAGAATCACGACCGGCCGGTTGTTGAAGATCAGACGCTCAAGAAATGTCGCCTTGTCCTGGTGATGCGAACTCATGGTGTGTGCCCCGATTCTTATTGTTTTTGAGCTGGTTCTTCGCCGGTCGCATCCGCGAGGTACACCCCGCCCTGCCCGACCAGAACCAGTTCGCCGCGTTCGTTGACCAGTGCGCTCGCCAGCGAACGTCGGTCGCCGCGGTGAATCACGCTGAACGTCCGGCCGCCATCGCGACTGGTCAGCACCGCGCCCCCATGCCCGACGATCACGACGCCGCTTTCGGTAAACACGCCGCCGGCTAGGCCGGAGCGCAGCGGACGACCTTCGTCGTTCACCTCGATCTGCTTCCAGCTGGTGCCGAAATCATCCGAGCGGAACAGGTGTCCGCGCAGCCCGAAGGCCAGCACCACGCCAGGACGCTCGCCCAGCACGCCGAACAGTGACCCTTCGTATGGCGCCTCGACGCGCTCCCAGCTCTGCCCAAGGTCGGTCGATCGGAACATGCTGCCCATCTCACCGACGATGAACAGCCCGGAGCCTTCGATATGGGAGATGGCGTTGAGGTGATAGCCATCCTCGTTGTCGAGGCGATCGCTGATGTCGCTCCAGGTTTCGCCACCGTCGGTCGTTTCGATCAGCGCGCCGTACGCCCCTACCGCGATACCGTGCCGCAGATCGGCGAACCAGACGTCCAGCAGCGGGGCTTCACGCTCGCGATCTTCATGCTGCGCCGTCCACGTCAGGCCACCGTCACGGGTAACCAGCACCAGCGCATCGTGGCCGACGGCCCAGCCATGCTGAGCATCGACGAAGTGAATGGCGGTCAGCATCTGCCGCGTCGGCACACGGGCCTGAGTCCAGCTGCTGCCAGCATCGTCGGAATAGAGAATATGGCCACGATCCCCCGCGGCAACGAGGCGAGTGCCGGCCTGGGTGATGTCGAGCAGGAGAGTTGTCGCCGCCTTGGGCGACTGGATCGAATCGCGAGCCTGGATATCGGTGGCGGCCAGCAGTGGCAACGGCGCGCATGTCAGCAACACGAGTGCGCAGCAGGAAAACATGCTGGCAAGCGACGGGCAAAAACGCGTCACGGCCGTCCGAACGGGACTCGCGGCGCAGCCGAACAGTGTGCGCCGCAGAACGGGCTCACGCATACATACCCCCTTTATTCTTATTAGGTAAGGGCCTGCTATGGCAGACGAAGCCATGCTAGCCAGCTTCCGCGCGCGCTTACAATTGGCCGGACGTTATGATTTGTTAACCCGCGAAAACGCTCACCCACCGGGGAGCAGCGCCTTCCAAGAGGCATTTCTGGCCGCCCGTTGCAGACGACGATGGGTGGAAGTCACGCAGTCGCCGCGCGCTTCCACCCTGCCCCGGCCTCAGGCGAGGCTCTTGCTCACCACTTCGTAGACATCACTGGACAGCTCGCCGGACGCCAGGATGCGCTCCAGCTCGCCCTTCATCAGCGCCTGGCGCGCGTCGTCGTACTTGCGCCAGCGGGTCAGCGGCGCCAGCAGACGCGAGGCGATCTGCGGGTTCATCGCATTGAGGGTGATCACCTGATCGGCGAGGAAGCGGTAGCCGGCGCCATCGGCACGATGGAAGTTCACCAGGTTCTGGTTGGCAAAGGCACCGATCAACGCGCGCACCTTGTTCGGGTTCTTCAAGGTGAAGGCCGGGTGCTGCATCAGCGTCTGCACCCGCTCCAGGCCGCCGGGCAACGGGCTAGCCGCCTGCACGCTGAACCACTGGTCCATCACCAGCGGGTTATCGTGGAAGTGCTCGGCAAATACCTCCAGCGCCTTGGCACGCTTTTCCTCGAACGGCGAGTTGGTCAGCGAGGCCAGCGCCGACAGGCGCTCGGTCATGTTATCGGCATTATCGAACTGGTCCAGACACAGCGACAGGATGTCCGAACGCTCACTGAACATCAGATAGGCCAGCGCAATGTTCTGCAGTGCGCGGCGGGCGAAATGCTCCGCCGAAGCGACGTAGGGCGTCTGCCGCGAGACTTCGCGGTGGTTCATGTAGCGCTGGTAGAACGCCTCGAACAGGCGGCTGCCGGTTTCCCGACGGGCGAACTCGCGCGCCGCATGGATGGCATCGACATCCGCCACCTCGCTGATCTCGGTGAGGTAGGCCTCGCCCGGCAGCGAAAGCATCTCGGCAACCATCGCCGGATCGAGGGCGTCGTTCTGCAACACGCTACGCAGCGCCTCGACAAGACGCTCGTCCATCGCCAGTGCCTCGCCGCGCTGGTGCTGACCGATCAGCTCCTGCAGCACCTGCACCGACAGCTGCTGGCCCGCTTCCCAGCGGTTGAAGCCGTCGGAATCGTGCTGCATGAGGAACATCAGCTGGTCGCGGCTGTAGGGAAATTCCAGCTTCACCGGCGCGGAGAAGCCGCGCAGCAGCGACGGCAGCGGACGTTCGGCCACATCGACGAAGGTGAAGCTCTGCTCGGCCTCGGTGACTGCCAGCACACGGCTGGTGCCTATGGCCTGCGCCTCGCCGTCGAGACGCAGCGGCATGTCCGCGCCATCGGCAGCCAGCAGGCCCAGCTCCACCGGAATCACGAAGGGCTGCTTGGTCGGCTGGCCCGGCGTCGGTGGGCAGCTCTGGCGGAAGGTCAGGCGGTACGTCTGCGCCGCCGCATCGTAGTGTTCGCTGACAGCCAGACGCGGCGTGCCGGCCTGGCCGTACCAGCGCTTGAACTGCGAGAGCTCGGCGCCGTTGGCATCCTCCATCGCCCTGACGAAATCATCGACGGTCACGGCCTGGCCGTCGTGGCGCTCGAAATAGAGGTCGCTGCCCTTGCGAAAGCCCTCCTTGCCGAGCAGCGTCTGGATCATGCGCACCACTTCGGCACCCTTCTCGTAGACGGTCAGGGTGTAGAAGTTGGAAATCTCGATGAACGATTCCGGGCGCACCGAGTGGGCCATGGGGCCGGCATCCTCGGCGAACTGGTGGGTGCGCAGGTAGGCAACGTCCTCGATGCGCTTGACCGTCGCCGAGTTCATGTCGGAGGAAAACTGCGCATCGCGGAACACAGTGAAGCCTTCCTTGAGCGACAGCTGGAACCAGTCGCGGCAGGTCACCCGGTTTCCCGACCAGTTGTGGAAGTACTCGTGAGCGACGATTGCCTCGACGCGCTGGTGGGCGGCATCGGTGGCGGTTTCGGCGCGGGCCAGCACGGCGCTGGAGTTGAAGATGTTGAGGCCCTTGTTCTCCATGGCGCCCATGTTGAAGTCGTTGACCGCGACGATCATGAAGATGTCCAGGTCGTACTCGCGGCCGTAGGCCTCTTCGTCCCACTTCATCGACTTCTTCAGGCTGTCCATGGCGTGCTGGCACTTGTCGATGTTTTCCGGTTCGACGTAGATGCGCAGCGCCACGTTGCGCCCGCTCATGGTGGTGAAGCTGTCCTCGACGCACCAGAGGTCACCGGCCACCAGGGCGAACAGATAGGCCGGCTTCTTGAACGGGTCTTCCCAGGTGGCCCAATGGCGACCGTTTTCTTCGCTGCCGCTGGCGATCGGGTTGCCGTTGGAGAGCAGCACCGGATAGGCCTTTTGTTCGGCGCTCACGGTGGTGGTGAACTTGCTCATCACATCCGGGCGATCGAGGTAGTAGGTAATCTTGCGGAAGCCCTCGGCCTCGCACTGCGTGCAGAACATGCTGCCGGACTTGTACAGCCCCTCCAGCGCAGTATTGGTTTCCGGATGAATGACCACCGAACTGTCGATGACGAAGGCGTCGCTGTCCGGCTGCAGGCTCAGGCAATCACTGCTGATCTGGTAGTCGCCCGGGCCCAGCTCGCGATCGTTCAGCGCAATGGACAGCAGCTCGAGTTCCTGCCCGTGCAGCTCCAGCGGCGGCAACTTGCCAGCCGGGCGCTCGGGATTGCGGCGCATCACCAGCTGGGCGTGCACCAGGGTACGGTCCTCGTACAGCTCGAAGGTCAGGTGAGTTTCATCGATCAGGTACTCAGGCGCCTGGTAATCCTTCAGATGAATGACTTTCGGTTGTTCGGTACGCATGGAAACCTCGTCGGCTGAGCTTCAAGCGGCACGCTTCAAGCTGGAATGTGCGATGTATGCCAGCCCGGGAGGCCGGGCTGTGGATGAGTCCGAGCTTAGCGTCTGCCGCGACGGACTTGTAGGGTGGAAAACGGCGCAGCCTTTTCCACGCGGATGGTCCAGCCCCGTCGAGGCGGCTGACTGAAAAGCGCTTCGCGCGTTCCCCCTACGACGCAGCGCTGGCGGCTACCTGATAGGCGGTGAACTTGCGGATGTTGATCACCCCGGTGTCGAGAATCAGGTACTGGCCCTTGATGCCCTTGAGCGTGCCCTCGACCACCGGCGTCTTGTCCAGATCCAGGCTGACCACCTTGGTCGGGTACGCATCCACCGGATAGCGGATTTCCACCACTTCGGCATCGGCCAGCGGCTGAATCGCCTGCAGACCGAAACGCTGCTGCAAATACCGCAGCCCTTCGGCGCAGGCATCGAAGATGTGCTCGCGCGTCTGGATCAGGTCGAGCGGCTCGGCATCGCCCTTGAGCAGAGCACGCCAGTTGGTGCGATCGGCAACCTGGCTACGCAGCAGGTCTTCCACCAGACCCGACTGCTGGCGGGTGGCCACGCGCATGATCGGCAGCGCCTGGCTCGCGCCCTGATCGAGCCAGCGCGTCGGCAGCTGCGTGGCGCGGGTGATGCCGACCTTGATGCCCGAGGAGTTCGCCAGATAGACCACATGATCAGTCATGCAGAACTGCGTACCCCAGTCCGGGTCGCGACAGGTGCCCAGCTCGTGGTGGCACCTCTCGGGGCTGACGATGCAGGTATCGCACTGCGGCAGTTTCTTGAAGCAGGGATAGCAGTAGCCCTGGCTGAAGCTCTTGTTGGTCTTGCGCCCGCAATGAGTGCAGTGGATGGCGCCCAGGTATTCCAGGCGAATCTGCCGACCGATCAGCGGGTTGACCGGCACCAGCCCTTCGCCGAGGCGGAAGGCATATTGCACCGGCACGCCAGATTCGAGCTGGACCGCCATCTTCTCCAGCGCGCCGCGTCCGAGTTCCCGCATCAGTGGCGGGTTCCCGAAGCCGGGGCGAACAGGCTGGTATCGATGGGGGCCTCGGCCTTCTTGCTCTTGGAACCGCACTCCTGCCCGCCCATGTAGCCGGTGCGTTCTTCCTCGGGAAGGTTCTTCATCTCCCAGGCGATGATCGCCTGCATGCAGGTTTCCTTCTGCTCGGGAGTCAGCTTGCGGCCGTCAGCCCATTTGCCGAGCTCGATGGCCTGTTTGAGGCTTGCGTAGATTTCGGGGGTGATGTTTTCGGCGGTTTGGATAAAGGACGACATGGCCAGCTCCCAGGGAAACGAGCGGGCATTCTACCGGAATTGGCCGCCGGCGACCCGGCAGCAGCGGCAGTTACCGCCTGCTGCGCGCCAGCAGCCCACCGACAGCACCGGTGGCACACCCGGCAACCAGGCCGCCGACATGCGCGGCATTGGCGATGGCCAGGGTGCCGAAGCTCAATACGTCGATGACGCCGCTCAGACAGATCACCAACCAGACCAGCATCAGCCCTACCACGCCCGGTGGCAGCCGGTAGGCCGCGTTCGGCGCGAAACGCTGGAACAGCCAGCAATGGCCGAGCAGACCGTAGAGCACACCGGACAGACCGCCAAAGATGCCCGGCCCGCCGAACAGGTACTGCGCGAAATTGGACACCAGGCCGAACAGCACGGTCAGGGCCAGCAGCATCCAGGCGCGCTGACGGGCTTCGATCCGCCGCCCCAGCTCCCAGAACCACATGCCGTTCATCGCCAGATGGAGGATGCCGAAATGCACGAACATCGGCGTGAGCAGCCGCCACCACTGCCCCGCTGCCAGTGTCTGCTCCAGTGTGGCGAAATAGGCGTACTCGCCATCGATGCGAAAATCGACGAAATTCAGCCAGCGGATGGTCGCGAAGTTATCGCCAAGCTGGGTAATCAACGCGGTCAGCAGCGTGACAATCAACACTACCGCCGTGAGCGGGCTGGCACGCAAGGCGGCGATGAAACCACCGCGCCGCCGCGGCGGCTCCGCCACCGGCACGGCGCCGCCGTCGGGATAGCGCGCATAGAGTTCGCGCACTTGCTCGACCGCTGCGTCCGGCACCCGCAACACCTGCTGGTCGCCCTCCACCGAAACCCGGCACGGCACCCGCAGATGGCGCAGCAGCCCGACGAACCCACTCAGATCCTGCGACAACGGCAGGCGCAACGCCTCGACCACGACACTCATGTACGGAACACCGCGCAGACGTCGACCCAGGCGAATTTCGCCGGGTCCAGACGGGTTTCCTGATCCAGCCGATACGCCACCAGCTTGCCCTTCTTCACCGCGCTGTAATCCAGGCAGGCCAGGTTGTCGCGCAGCGGCCCCGGCTGCCCGCGCCGCCAGTAATGACCGACGAACAGCAACGGCTCGTCCGGCCCGTAGAGGAACAGCCGGCTCTTCTGCTGCGGGGACAGCGGCAGACGCGCCGCATGGTCCGGCAGGCCTCCGGGCTGGAACACCACATCGCCGTAGGTCTGCGGGTTCTCCTCCCAGAACTTGGTGCGGAAGAAGGTGCGCACGAAACCTTCCTCACTGGTCAGCGTCATGCCGTGCGGCAACGGCATGTCGGTGCCACGCAGCAGCCGGTCAAACGCCTGACAGATGAAACTGCCGGGCAGTCCCGCTTCGCGCAGAAGCGCCGGGTTGATCCGCCCGTCGTTGAGAAATGGCTGCAGGCGGGCGATCACATCGGCATCCCAGCACGCGTGCACCGCGCGGAAACGCTCGGTCTCCAGGTACAGCGGCAGCTCGTAGAACCAGTCACGAAAGGCCTGCCATTCGGCGGCGTGGTGTTCGAATTGCTGGAAAGTTTCCTGCAGCAGGCGGGCGAAACGCGGCGAGCGATCACGTACGAACTCCCGGCCACTGCCCGGCGGCGCCCGCATGTACCAGCCCAGCGCATTGAATTCGTGGTTGCCCATGATGCAGTGCGCCTGCTGGTGATCGACCATGTCGTGCACCAGATGCAGCGCTTCGCGGATATGCGGCCCACGGTCAATGATGTCACCGAGGAAGATCGCCTGTCGGCGCGGGTGCCGCCAGACACCGCCCTGCAGGCGATATCCGAGCCCATCCAGCAGGCGTCCCAGCGCATGAGCGCAGCCGTGAACGTCGCCGATCAGGTCATAACCGCGTCCGGGATCGAGCTCCATCAATCGCCTCCGCCGAGGCGACTGCCCCAGCCGAGCTTGGTCCGGCAGACTTCGTAGTAGTTATGATCCAGCGGGTGGATCAGGTGCAACTTCTGCGATTTCTTGCGCACGGTGACGGTATCGCCCGGTGCGCAGGTGAAATGGTTCTGCCCGTCGCAGGACACCTGCGGATAGATCTGCATGTTCGACGACACGACGATCTTCAGTTCGCTGTTGCCGTCCACCACGATGGGTCGGCTGGACAGCGTGTGCGGGTACATCGGCACGATGACGATGGCGTCCAGGCGCGGATGCATGATCGGCCCGCCGGCGGAGAGCGCGTAGGCGGTGGAGCCGGTCGGCGTGGCGACGATCAGGCCATCGGCCTTCTGGCTACAGACGAACTGGCCGTCGATGAACAGCTCGAACTCGATCATCCGCGTCGACTTGCCCGGATGCAGCACCACGTCGTTGAGCGCATCGCCCGCGCCGATGGTTTCCTCGAAGCGCCGCGCCTGGGCTTCGAGCAGGAAGCGGTTCTCCAGCGTGTACTGCCCGCTGAGCACCTCGGCGACCTTCTCTTCCAGCTCGTCCGGCTTGATGTCGGTGAGAAAGCCCAGACTGCCACGGTTGATTCCCAACACCGGTACGCGATGCTTGGCCATCGCCCGTGCGGCACCGAGCAGGCTGCCGTCGCCGCCCACCACGATCACCAGGTCGCAGGCCTCACCCAGGCGCTGGCGCGAGGAGGTCTGCATGCCATGGCCGGGCAGGACCTCGGCGATGTTTTCCTCGAGAATCACGTGCAGGTGGCGCTCGACGAGAAACTTCTTCAGCCGGCGGATGGTATCCAGCACCTGGGAACTGCCCAGGCGGCCGATGATGCCGATATTGCGAAATTGCTCCATTGAGGCTCCCAGGTGTGCATGGCGGGACGGGGCAGGCGAACAGCGCCGGCGAAGCAAGCGCCGGGTACGGCCTCACATCGCTTGGAACACGCGCAGGCGCATGTGATCCACCGGCGCGGCGATTATGGGCGAAACCGCGAACCAGCGGCAAACCAACCTCGGCTATGCTGCTGGCATGTCTATTCCCAGTCTGTACGACTTGCCGGCACGACTCCTGGACCCGCAGATACGCGACCTCGCCTGGGCCATCGTCTCGCCGCCGCTGCTCGACGGCGGCCCCTGGGCGCAGCGCCATCCGCTGGCGGCGAGCCGATGGCTGGCCCAGCCGGAGCTGCTGGCCGACTGGCTGTTGCGCCAGGACCGCGATCCTTCGGCGCTGCACGGCTGGCTTGCCAGCCGCAGCATTCGCCGGCTGGGGCTGTATTACGAGCGGCTCTGGCAATTCGCGCTCTGCCAGGTGCCGGATGTCGAACTGCTGGCGGCGAACCTGCCGATCCGCCAGGCCGGGCACACGCTGGGCGAGCTGGACCTGCTGCTACGCGATGCCGAAGGCGTGCATCACCTCGAACTGGCCGTGAAGTTCTACCTCGGTCTCGATCGGGCTGAAGGGCATCGGCACGATCACTGGCTGGGGCCAGGCAGCCTCGATCGGCTGGACCTCAAACTGGCGCATCTGCGCGAGCACCAGTTGCCGCTGGCGGGTGCGGAACCCGCCACCGCCCTGCTGCGCGAGCTGACCTGCCAACCGGTACGCAGCAGTTTCTGGCTGGGCGGCTACCTGTTCCGACCGTGGCCATCCGGCTGCGCGCAACCCGCCGACTGCAATCCGCAACACCTGCACGGGCGCTGGTTGCGCCAGGCGCAATGGCCCGACCTCATGCACTCGCAGCCGACTGCCCACTGGCAGCCGCTGGCACGCCAGCGCTGGCTGGCACCGGCGCGCATCGATGCGGAGCAGCTATGGACGGCGGCAGGCTTTGCCGCTTGGCTCGCCAGCGCGCCAGTCGCAACGCAGCCCCGATTGCTGGTGCGTCTGGAAGCCGACGCTAATGCCTGGGTCGAACAGGAGCGCCTGTTTCTGGTTGGCGATGACTGGCCGAACCCGGCGCGGTGAGCTACTTCAGCTTGTCATGAAGTCCGACTAAGCTGTCCGGCCGCCAGCCTGCAACGCTCTTCGCACGTCAGCCAACGGACCGATCATGACTGCTCAGCAACACCCTGCTGCCACCTCGCAATCCAGCATCTGGGCGATCTTTCTGGTGTTTCTGCGCCTAGGCCTGACCTCGTTCGGCGGGCCGGTTGCGCATCTTGGCTTCTTCCGTAACGAATTCGTCGAACGCCGCCGCTGGCTGGACGAACGCAGCTACGCCGATCTGGTCGCGCTGTGCCAGTTCCTGCCTGGTCCGGCGAGCAGTCAGGTCGGTCTGGCGGTGGGTCTGCTGCGCGGCGGCTATCGCGGCGCCCTGGCGGCCTGGGCCGGCTTTACCCTGCCCTCGGCCATCGCCCTCGCGCTGTTTGCCATCGGCATCCGCTCGTGGGGCGATGCGCTACCCGGCGGTGCGCTGCAGGGCCTGAAGATCGTCGCCGTCGCGGTGGTGGCCCAGGCGGTGTGGGGCATGAGCCGCAGCCTCTGCACCGACCGCCTGCGCATCGGCATCAGCGTTCTTGCCGCAATCACGCTGCTGGCGCTGCCCTCGGCCTGGACGCAGGTGGCGGTGATCATCGTGGCGGGTCTGCTCGGTCTATGCTGGTTCCGCACCAACGGCGCACCGGCCACCACGGAGCTGAGGGTCACGGTCGGGCGGCGCAGCGGATTGGTCTTGCTGGCGCTGTTCTTCGCCCTGCTGCTCGGCCTACCGCTGCTTGCGCAGGCCTCCTCGAACTCCCTGCTGGCGATGGTCGACGCGTTCTATCGCACCGGCTCGCTGGTGTTCGGCGGCGGTCACGTAGTGCTGCCGCTGCTGCAGGCTGAAGTGGTGCCGACCGGCTGGGTCGACCAGGACGCTTTCCTCGCCGGCTACGGCGCAGCGCAGGCCGTGCCCGGCCCGTTGTTCACCTTTGCGGCATTCCTCGGTGCCTCGATGAACATCGCACCCAGCGGCTGGCTCGGCGCGACCGTCTGCCTGCTGGCACTGTTCGTTCCGTCGTTTCTGCTGGTCATCGGTACCCTGCCGTTCTGGCAGCAGCTGCGCCAAAGCTCGCGCACCCAGGCGGCGCTGGGCGGAATCAATGCAGCGGTCGTCGGTTTGCTGCTTGCCGCGCTCTACGATCCGGTGTGGACCAGCGCCATCGGCGGCCCCACGGACTTCGCTGCCGCCCTGCTGGCGCTCGCGGCACTGATGGTCTGGAAGCTGCCGCCCTGGCTGGTCGTCGCGGCAGGTGGAGTCGGTGGCTGGCTGCTCGGTCTCGCTGGCTGACCACACCTGCGCAACCGGCGCAACGCGCGAGCTGCTCAGCCACGCAGGCGCAACAACTGTTCCTCGGCGGCGCGGCGTCCTTGCAGTCCGCCGGTATGGATGAACACCAGCCGGCTGCCGACGTCCCACTCACCCGCGTCGATGCTCGCGCGCAGCGCCAGCAGCGCCTTGGCGGTATAGACCGGATCCAGCGGCAGTCCGCTATCGCGCTCGGCCTGCAGGATGAACATGGCGAGTTCGCCATCGAAGCGGCCGAATCCGCCACGGCTGGCATCCACCAGTCGATAACCGGCATCCGCCGTGCCGGCCTCGTCCAACAGCCGTCGCACGTTGTCCGGCACCGCATGTGCCGGCGGCCCCGCCAGCGCACCGATCACCGGATGGTACCCGGCTTCGCCGATCACCAAGCCGGCAAGCGTGGTTCCGGTGCCGACCGCCAGCCAAAGCGCCTCATAGTCATCCCAACCGATCTCGCCCAGCCGCTCCCTAATCTGCGCCACCAGCGTCACGCAGCCTAAGGCGCCGGCCAGTCCGCCGCCGCCCTCGGGTACACAGTGATAATCCGGGTAAAGCGCCCGCCAGGCGTTCCAGAACTGCGGCTGATGGCGTGCACGGTAGCCACCGTAGCCCAGCCAGTGCAGTCGCATGCCGAAACGCTGCAGATCGCGCACGGTCGGCGTGTCCTGCTCGGTGCCGCGCAGCAGGCCGACAGTCGCCAATCCGAAGCGCTGTCCGGCCGCAGCCAGTGCGTGCAGATGGTTGGAATGCACGCCGCCGAGGCTGATCAGGCCGGGAGCCTGTGCTGCGTGGGCAGCGGCAAGGTGATGCGAGAGCTTGAACCACTTATTGCCCGACAGTTCCGGATCGACCAGATCCAGACGCAGCACCGCCAGACGCACGCCGCGCAGCCAGTCGAATCGCAGCTCCTGCAACACCACGTCGGCTGCGAACGAATCCGCGACAACCATCAGCTGCCAGTGCGTTCGCGGCTCTCGGCGCGATGGCGCGAACAGCAATTGGATTGACCGATGACAAAACGGCTCGGGGTGTCGATCTTGTCCAGGGGAATGGCGCAGCGCTCGCCGCTCGGCAGGCGCCCGACGCAGGCAGGCTGCTGATAATGCTCCAGCCACTGGCGGTACTGCTCCTCTGAAACGGAGCACTTGGCAGCGGCATAGGCCAGCGGGTTGGCCTGGTAACGGGCCATGTCCTGCAGGGCGATGGTGAGATGCCCAGCCCCCGGATGGTAGGCCATGAACTGCACGCCCTGGCGTGCCAGCTGTTCGAGAATCCGATCAT
>JAANMV010000667.1_pt1 | contig 42259 bp, 36 predicted proteins | sample 7279661 | NCBI WGS metagenome assembly JAANMV01 (sample SAMN14094540, study PRJNA606508) | bioreactor metagenome | isolation source: A lab-scale SPAN reactor treating ammonium-rich wastewater day 121 | place: Ireland: Galway | collected 2017-05-16
CCGACCCGCACGAATGGCGTAACGAGCGGAGCACTGTCTCAACGAGGGACCCGGTGAAATTGAAGTACGCGTAAAGATGCGCGTTACCCGCAGAAGGACAAAAAGACCCCGTGGAGCTTTACTGTAGCTTGGCATTGCGTTAGGGCTTGGTTTGTAGAGGATAGCTGGGAGACTGAGAAGCTGGGGCGCTAGCCTCGGTGGAGTCGTCAGTGGAATACCAGCCTGGCGAAGTCTTGGCCCTAACCTGCGTCCGTGATCCGGCGTGGGAACAGTGCCAGGTAGGCAGTTTGACTGGGGCGGTCGCCTCCCAAAATGTAACGGAGGCGCGCAAAGGTACCCTCAGGCTGAATGGAAACCAGCCGAAGAGTGTAAAGGCATAAGGGTGCTTGACTGCAAGACCTACAAGTCGCGCAGAGACGAAAGTCGGCCTTAGTGATCCCACGGTTCCGAGTGGAAGGACCGTGGCTTAACGGATAAAAGCTACCCCGGGGATAACAGGCTAGTCTTGCCCAAGAGTTCACATCGACGGCAAGGCTCGGCACCTCGATGTCGGCTCGTCGCATCCTGGGGCTGGATTAGGTCCCAAGGGTTGGGCTGTTCGCCCATTAAAGCGGTACGCGAGCTGGGTTCAGACCGTCGTGAGACAGGTCGGTCTCTATCCTCTGTGGGCGTAGGGAATTTGCGAGGAGCTGCCCCTAGTACGAGAGGACCGGGGTGGACTGACCTCTGGTGTGCCAGTTGTCGCGCCAGCGGCATTGCTGGGTAGCTAAGTCGGGCAAGGATAACCGCTGAAAGCATCTAAGTGGGAAGCCTGCCTCAAGATAAGATTCCCCACCAGGTTAACTGGGTAAGTGCGCCGGGAGACCACCGGCTTGATAGGCGGCACGTGTAAGCACAGCAATGTGTTCAGCGAAGCCGTACTAATGCACGAGGGCTTAACCTTCTTCTAAAAACGTTCCAAACGAAGTAATATATCCTATCCTGTTTTTAGGGTGTCAGCGTGCACCTTTTCTTTGTGAATAAAGCTCTCTTGGTGATTCTAGCGAAGAGGAAACACCCGGTCCCATTCCGAACCCGGCAGTTAAGCTCTTCAGCGCCGATGGTAGTTGGGGGGTAACCCCCTGCAAGAGTAGGTCATTGCCAAGGGAGCTTTTTCTTTTGTTTTTCCGTGGCTTTTTGTTCTGTGTCTGTCCAAACCTATGACCGCCTGGCTTGATCTTTGGGTTTGTGGGCCTGGCGGGCCTCTGGGCGCCACATGCAGGGAAGGGGTGTGGCTATGAATCTGGCTGTTGTCATCCTGGCCGCGGGCAAGGGCACCCGCATGTATTCCTCGCACCTCCCTAAAGTGCTGCACCCGCTGGGCGGGCGGCCGCTCGTCGCCTACAGCGTGGACCTGGCGGCGCGGCTGACACCGGACCCCCCTGTCCTGGTGATTGGGCATGGCGGCGAGCAGGTGCAGGCTTTTTTGCAAGACCGCGCCCGTTATGTGCTGCAAGCCGAGCAGTTGGGTACCGGCCATGCCCTGTTGCAGGCCGAGGCCGCGCTGCGCGATCAGGCCGATCTGGTGTTGGTGTATGCCGCGGATATGCCTTTGCTGACAGCAGCTTCTCTTCGCCGCCTGGTGGCTGTGCACAGCCAGCACCCTGGCCCCCTGACGTTGCTGACCGTGATCGCCGCGCACCCGCGGGGGTTCGGGCGCATTTTGCGCGGGGAGGGGGGGGGAGAGGTGCTGGGCATTGTCGAGGAGGCCGAGGCCACCCCGGCCCAACGCCAGATCCGTGAATTGAATGCCGGCGTCTATTGCTTTGCCGCCGAATGGCTGTGGCCAGCGCTGCAGCGCCTGCGCCCCAGCCCGCGCAAAGGAGAGGTGTATCTCACCGATCTGGTGCAGATGGCTGTGGAGGATGGTTTTGCCGTGCACGCAGTCATAACCGAGGATGAGACAGAGACGTTGGGCATCAACACCCGTCTGCATCTGGCCGAGGCGGAGGCGACCCTGCGCCGGCGGATCAATCAGGCGCTGCTGGAAGGGGGGGTGACGATGATCGATCCGGCCACGACCTACATCCAGCCCGATGTGGTGGTGGAGCCGGATAGCGTGCTGTGGCCGGGCGTTTGTTTGCTGGGCCGTACGCAGATCGGGCAGGGCTGCGAGATTGGGCCACATGCTTTGCTGCAGGATGTGGTTGCCGGCCCCGGTTGTTACATCGGGCCTGGCGTGGTCTTGCGCAATCAGGCTTTGCCCCCTGGAACCCGGATCGAGCCGCCCCAGATCGGGATGGGATAGGCGCAGGATTGCGCCTGAACGCAGGATATGTTATGTTGGATGTTATCCTCTGTTAGCTGCCTCATCGGACGGCTGTTGCGAATGATCCCTGTCAGAAGTGAGATCGTAGAATCGATATGGACGTACCTTTAAGTTCGGCCATTGCCGCGTTTTCTCTTGCGTTGGCGTTGATGGCGTTTGTTGCTCTGGCCGAGGTTTCATTGGCGACGATCAGCCGCGAGCATGTGCGGCGCCTGGGTGAGGAGGGGGTCTCCTCGGCCCTGTTGGTCGAGCAGGTGCTGAAGGATGTGGAGCGTTTTTTGGCCGGGATCTTGGTGCTGCGTACCCTTGCCATCGGCGTGGCCATGGCCGCGGCTACCTGGCTGGCGCTGCATCTGCGGGATGGTGGGTTGTTTCTGGCGCAGGTGCTGGTGGTCGCCGGCATCTTCCTGTTGCTGTTGCAGGTGGGGGGCCGGTTGCTGGCGGTGCAGCACCCGCTGGGCGTGGCCCTGCACGTAGTGCGCCCCCTGCGGTGGTTGCTGGTTGTGGCGGCGCCGCTGACCTGGCCGCTGCTGCGTCTGGCCCGCCGCGCCGGCAGCGAGGAGGCCAGCGCTTCGCGCAGCATTTTTCTCACCGAGGATGGCCTGCGTTTGCTGCTTAATTTCGGCGAGGAGGAGCGCTTTATCGAGGCGGAGGAGCGGGAGATGATCGACAGTATCTTCCGCTTCAGCGAAACCACGGTGGGCGAGGTGATGATCCCCCGCGTCGATGTCATCGCCCTGGATCGCCATGCCTCTTTGCAGGCCGCGCTGGATACGATCGTAGAGGGGGGGCATTCGCGCATCCCCATTTACGAAGATACGATCGATCATGTGATCGGTGTGCTTTATGCCAAGGATTTGCTGGGTTGTTATCGAGAAGGTATGCAAAATGTGAAAATCACCGATCTGATGCGCACGCCTTATTTTGTGCCAGAATCGGCGATGGTGGATGATTTGTTGGGCGATCTGCAACATAAAAAGGTGCATTTGGCCATCGTTGTCGATGAATATGGCGGCACAGCCGGCGTGGTGACTATCGAGGATTTGCTGGAGGAGATTGTCGGCGAGATCCAGGATGAATATGATTCGGAAGCGCCGTTGATCCAGCGGCAGGCGCCGGGTGTGTACCTGGTGCGCGGGCGGGTGGATATCGATGATCTGAACCGGGAGCTGGGCCTGCATCTGACCGATGCGGATGAGAGCTATACGCTGGCGGGGGTCATTTTCTCGCATTTGCAGCGCGTGCCTGATGTGGGCGATACGCTCGATCTGGATGGGGCGCGGATCGAGATCCTGGCGGTCAATGATAATCGCATCGAACAGGTGCGTTTGAGTGTGGTGGCCGCGCAGGAGGGGCCGACGGGCGAAGGGGCGAGCGGGGAGGGGGCGTTATGACACTCACTGCCGGCGAGGAGGCTGCCCTGGTGCAGGCCGCGATGCAGGCCAGAAAGCAGGCCTACGCACCCTATTCGCGCTATACCGTGGGCGCGGCGGTGCTGACGGCCACAGGCAAGGTGTTCAGCGGCTGTAATATCGAGAACGCCGTCTATCCTGCTACCTGCTGCGCCGAACGGGTGACGATCTTCAAGGCGGTTTCGGAGGGGGAGCGCCGATTGCGAGCCCTGGCGGTGGTAACGCACAATGGCGGCAGTCCCTGTGGCATTTGCCGGCAGGTGATGCGTGAGTTCGCGCCCGATCTGCTGGTGCTGATTGCGGACGCGGCCGGGCATGTCCGCCGTCTGACTCTGCCCGATCTGCTGCCCGACTCGTTTGGGCCAGAAGATATCGGCTACGTTACCGGCGCCGAGGGGTGACGCATGCCCCGTGAACGCACGTATCGCACGCGCGCTATCATCCTCAAACACCGGGATCAGGGGGAGGCGGATCGGGTGATTACGGCGATCACGCCGGCCCAGGGCAAATGCACGCTGATCGCCAAGGGGGTGCGCAAGCCGGCCAGCCGCAAGGCCGGGCATCTGGAGCCTTTTACGCATGTGGCGCTGCTGGCGGCCAAGGCCCGCGGCTGGGACATCATCACCCAGGCCGAGAGTATACACAGCTTTCCCGGCCTGCGCGCGGATATCGATCGCATGGCGTTTGCCTATTATTTCGCCGAACTGGTCGACGCCTTCACGCAGGAGGAGGACAGCCAGCCGGAGGTGTATGATCTGCTTTTGCGGGCGTTGGGCTATCTGGAGCAGGGGGAGAATCTGGAGATGGCGGCGCGCTGGTTCGAGTTGCGGCTGCTGCGACTCAGCGGCTACCAGCCGCAGTTGTTTCAGTGCCTGGAATGCGGCGAGCCGCTGCAACCGGTGACGAATTATCTCAGCCTGGAGCGGGGGGGGATGCTGTGCCCCCGCCATGGCGAGGGCGTGGCCGGGGCGGAGCCGCTGGGCGTGGGTGTGCTGAAGATTCTGCGTTATGTGCAGTCGCAGCCCTACGCCGTGCTTGCCCAGTTGACGCTCTCCCCGGCGCGCGGCCGTCAGGTGGAGGGGCTGCTGGCTTCTTACATTCGTTACGTGCTGGAGCGCAAGCTGAAATCACCCCAGTTCATCCAGCAGGTCACACGCCTGCGTTGACGATAGACGAAAGACCAAAGACGCCCGCCCCCCGATCCCTGCCCCCTGCCCATGCACATCTCCGATTACCAACAGTGGATTGATGACTATGACGCGGCGCGTGATTTTGATCGCGTGCAACCCAGCCAGACCCTGGCTCACGCCCTGGAGGAGCTGGGCGAGATCGCCCGTGAGGTACTCTATCTCGATGGCTATCGCGACGCCGATGATGAGGACAAACGCCGCGCCATGCTGGCCGAGGAGCTGGCCGATTGCATGGTCTTTCTGTTCAAGCTGGCTTCGCAGTTTGGCGTGGAGATGGAGGAGGCGCTGATCGCCAGCAAGGCCAAGGCCGAGGGCCGTTTTTCGGTCGCCGAGGGCCGTGCTTTGGCCGCCCGCTATCTGGCCCGGCAGCGCCAAAGCCGCGCACGCTGGCTAGGCGAAACAAGTGGATAGTGGGTATTGGATATTAGATAGTGGATATTTGGTATTGATTCTTGCTGATTAGGTATACTTGTCAGCATCAATACCTAATACCCAATACCCACTATCTAATATCCACTATCTAATACCCACTATCTAATACCCAATCTAGACCTCGCGCAGGGCTGCCCCGATCTCCTGCTGTAGCCGCTGCACAATCTTGCGGCGCAGCTTGGCTGTGTCCTTATCGGTCAGGGTTTTGGCCGGGGATTGGAACGTGAGGGAAAAGGCCAGGGATTTCTTGCCCGCGGGGATGGCCGGGCCGCGGTAAAGATCGAACAACTCCACCGCGGCCAGTAGATCGCCCCCGCCCTGCCAGATCAGCGACTCGACCTGCCCGGCCGCGATCTCCTCATCCACGATCAGGGCGATATCCTCTTTGACCGGCGGGAATTCGCTGATCGCCCGCACCCGCGTGGCCTGTTGCGCCGCGGGCAACAGCGGATCAAGGGCCAGATCGGCCAGCGCGATCGGCTGTTGGGGCAGGTCGAAGGCGGCGCGCACGCGCGGGTGCAACTCGCATGCCAGCCCAATCTCGCGGCCATCCAGCCGGATGCGGGCGGTGCGCGGGCCGCCAAAAGGCGCGGTCGCCGCCTCAAAGGCAAGTGGCCCAGCCTGCAAGTGCGCGAACAGCGCCTCCAACGCGCCCTTGAGATCGAAGAAATCCAGCGCCGCAGCATCGCCGCCCAGCCAGTTGCCGGGCTGCCGCGGGCCGGTGAGGGCGATGACCAGCCGCCGTTCCTCCGCCGGCAGCACGCCATCCCCCTCTTCGGGCAGGTAGACGGCGCCGATCTCGAAGGCGGCGTAACGCCCGCGGTGGCGCAGGTTGCGCTGCATATCCTCCAGGGCGCTGACGATGAGGCTGCGCCGCATCACCACCCGGTCGGAGGAAAGGGGGTTGGCCAGGGTCACGAACTGATCGGGCAGGGGCGCCTGATCGGGCCGGTCGGGATAGAGGCGGGCGTGGTTGGCCACCGTGGTCAGGGGATAGTTGATCGTCTCTTGCAGCCCGGCAGCCAGCAGCAGATCGCGGATCCGCTCCTCCTGCTCTACCGCCCAATTGCGCCGCAGGGGCGGCAGACTGTCGGCCAGCAGGGTCATGGGGATGGCGTCGTAGCCGTAGATGCGGGCGATCTCCTCCAGCAGGTCGGCGGGGATGGCGATATCGAGCCGATACCAGGGCTGAGTGGCCCAGATCGTCTCCCCTTCCAGGCGTGTGCTGAACTCCAGCCGGTGCAGGATGTCCAGGATCTGTTCCTGGCTGAGGTCGATGCCGAGGACGCGGCGCACTTCGGCGGCGCTGATGGGGACTTCGATCTGCGGCTGCGGGCGGGGGTAATCCTCGACGATGCCGGAGGCGATGCTGCCGCCGCCCAGATCGGCCATCAATTGCGCCCCGCGAATGTTGCCGATGGGGTCCAATTCTGCCGGCAGGCCGCGGCTGAAGCGATAGGCTGCCTCGGAGGGCAGTTTATATTTCTGGGCGGTGCGGCGGATGTTGATGAAATCGAAATTGGCCGATTCCAGCAGCACGTTGCGCGTCTGCGTCGAGATCTCGGTGTTCTGGCCGCCCATCACCCCGCCGATGCCCACCGGCCCTGCCGTGTCGCAGATCATCAGGGTCTCGCTGTCGAGGAGCCGCTCCGCATCATCCAGGGTGGTGAAGCGCTCCCCATCCTGGGCGCGTTTGACGAGGATCGTCACCCGGTCATCGCCCACGCTGCGGGCGCGCGCCAACAGGGCGTCGTAATCGAAGGCGTGCAGGGGTTTGCCCCATTCGAACATGACGTAATTGGTGATGTCGACCAAGTTGTTGATCGGACGCTGGCCCACCAGGCGTAAGCGGCGCTGCATCCAGAAGGGAGAGGGCTGCACCGTCACACCGCGGATGATCGTGGCGGTGAAGCGGTAGCACAGGTCGGGGGCCTCGATGCTGACATCGACGTACGCGCTGGCGGGTGGATCGCTGGTCTGCCAGGTGGGCATGGGGAGGTGCAGGGCCGCGCCGGTGATGGCTGCCACCTCGCGGGCCACGCCGATGATGGAGGAGATACGGATCATGTTGGGCGTGATGGCGATGTCGAACACCACGTCGCCCAGGTAATCGGCCAGGGGCATGCCCACGGGCGCGTCGTCGGGCAGGAGGAGAATGCCCTCGTGCTCGGCGGAGAGGCCCAGTTCGCGTTCCGAGCAGGCCATGCCTTCGGACTGGATGCCGCGGATCTTGCCCGGTTTCAACTTCATGGTCTTGAAGCTGTCGGCGTAGGGGTCGATCAGGGTGGCGCCGAGGGCGGCGAAAGCGATCTTCTGGCCGTGATTGCCGGCCTTGAGATTGGGCGCGCCGGTGATGATGGTCATGGGCGCGGGCCCCCCGTACTCCACGGTGGCGAGCAGCAGACGATCGGCGTTGGGGTGCTGTCTGGTCTCCAGGATTTGGCCGACGACGATGGCAGCGCGATCCCAGGCAATGCGGCCTTCGCCGGTGACCGGGGTATCGGGGGCAAGGCCTTTGCGCGCCCGTTCGCCTGCGGGCAGGGGCAGACCGATGTAGTCGATGCTTTCGACTTCCAGCCCGGCCAGCGTCAGCTTCTCCGCCAGCTCATCCGCCGGCAGGGTGATATCGACAAATTCTTTCAGCCAGGATAGGGGTACTTTCATGGTTGGTTGGTTGGTTAGTTGGTTGGTTGGTTGGTTGGTTGGTTAGTTGGTTGGTTGGTTAGTTGGTTAGTTGGTTAGTTTGTTAGTTTGTTAGTTTGTTAGTTTGTTAGTTTGCTTGTGCTTGGAAGCGATATTTACCAATCTACCAACAAACCAACCAACCAACTAACAAGCCAACCAACAAACCAACTAACCAACTAACAAACCAACCAACCTACGCGAATTGTTCGAGGAAACGGATGTCGTTGGAGTAGAAATAGCGGATGTCGTCGATGGCGTGGCGAAGCATGGTGATGCGTTCGGGGCCCATGCCAAAGGCGTAGCCGGTGTAGAGATCGGGATCGTAGCCGCCGTTGCGCAGCACCGTGGGGTGCACCATGCCGCAACCCAGGATCTCCAGCCAGCCGGTGTATTTGCACACCCGGCAGCCGCCCCCGCCGCAGATGATGCAGTCGATATCGACCTCGGCGCTGGGTTCGGTGAAGGGGAAATGCGAGCAGCGGAAGCGCAGTTTGCGGCCCTGGCCGAACATCTCGTCGGCGAAGGCTTGCAGCGTGCCCTTGAGATCGGCGAAGGTGATGGCGCGGCCCACGGCCAGCCCCTCGACCTGATAGAACATCATCTCCGAGCGGGCGGTGACCTGTTCGTAGCGATGGCACTTGCCCGGCAGGATCACGCGGATCGGTTCGGGGTGGTAGTCGCGCATCGCCCGGATCTGGCCGGGGCTGGTGTGGGTGCGCAGCAACACATCCTCCACCGTGGTGTGGAAGGTGTCCTGCATCTCGCGGGCCGGGTGGCCTTTGGGGAAGTTCAGCAACTGGAAGTTGTATTCATCGGTTTCGACATCGCGGGCCGTGTAGATCTGAAAGCCCATGCGCCCGAAGCTGGCGTAGATATCGCGCAGGGTGCGGCTGATGGGGTGCATGCGCCCCACCTGAGGCCGCCGCCCCGGCAGGGTGACGTCGATACCTTCGGCGGCGAGTTCGGCGGCCAGACTGGCATCGTGCAGGGCCTGCTGGCGATCGATGAACGCGTTTTGTACCGTCTGCTTGAGTTGATTGACGGCCTGCCCGTAGGCCGCGCGTTCCTGCGGCGGCAGCACCGCGATCTTGGCCACGGCTGCGGGCACCAAACCCTTGCGGCCCAGGTATTTGATGCGCCATGTTTCCAGGGCGGCATCATCCTGGGCTGCACCCAGTTCGGCTTCGGCTTGCAGTTGCAGTTGCGTGAGGTCGGTCATGCGATTGCCTCGTGATGAGATTGGGTATTGGGTATTGGCTATTGGGTATTGGGTATTTTTGGCGATACTATCCAATATCTACTATCCAATACCCAATATCTAATATCCAACAAAAAACGCTTCGTCCTGAAAAAAACAGGGACGAAGCGTGTGGAAACGATTCGCGGTACCACCCTGATTCCTCGCGGGGCGAGGCGCTCAGTGCCATCGGCCTGGCGGCGAATGGCGGCCCTGGGTAACGGTTGGCATCCGGAGCAGACTACTAGGCCACGAGGGGGCCATTCCCCTGCTCAGCTCGGGAGGGAACTTCGGTGGGGTTCGACACAGCCGGGTTTGCAGCCTGGGCCCGGCCTCTCTGGGTGTTTCCACCCACTTACTTTCCTCCGTCCTCGCTGTTACGGTGGGATATGAGGTTGGCTGGTATTATGATCGGGCGGCGGGCCCTTGTCAAATACCCCCGCGCAGGAGGGATGGGGGCATCGCCGGCGCAGGGGGGGCGCGGTCTTTCCAGATGGCCGGGGGATAGTCTACAATGGCCGGCATGAACACCACCACCCGCATCCTGCACGAGGGCGAAGACCGCGAGACGCACTTCGGCGCCCTCAATCCCCCCATTTACCACGCCTCGACGTTCACCCGCCCCACCATGCAAGCCTTTTTGGAGGGCATGGCCGAAGGGTCGCAGGCGTACATCTACAGCCGCGACAGCAACCCCACCGTGCGGGCGCTGGAAAAGAAGATGGCCCTGCTCGAAGGCGCGGAGGATGCCATCGCCGCCGCCTCTGGCATGGCTGTGATCACGGGCGCGCTGCTGACGTTCCTCAACGCCGGCGACCATGTTCTGGTGGTAGATGCTTGTTATGGGCCGACGCGGCGTTTCATGAACATGGTCATGGCCCGGTTCGGCGTCGAAGTCACCTATTACCACCCCGATCTGCGTGATCTGGAGCCTCTCTTTCGCCCCAACACCCGGCTGCTCTATCTGGAATCACCGGGCAGCCACAGTTTTCACATCCAGGATCTGCCCGCGCTGGCGGCGCAGGCCCAGCGCCGCGGCATCCTCACCCTGGCCGACAACACCTGGGTGACGCCTCTTTATCAGCAGCCGCACCGCTGCGGCGTGGATATCGTTGCGCACACCGGCACCAAGTACATCAATGGCCATGCCGACGCGGTCGTGGGCTTGCTCACCGCCCGCCGGGAGCTGATTCAGCAGATGCGGCCGGTGTTCAGGCTGATGGGCGCCACCCTGGGGCCGGCGGAAGCCTATCTCACCTTGCGCGGGCTGCGCACCCTGCCCCTGCGCATGGCCCAGCACCAGGCCGCGGGTCTGGCTCTGGCCCGCTGGCTGCAAGCGCACCCCAAAGTGCGGCGGGTGCTGCACCCTGGCCTGCCCGATTTCCCCGGCCACGATCTGGCCCGCGCACAGATGTCGGGCTGGGGCGGCCTCTTCGCCTTCGAACTGCTGCCCCCGGCCACCCCGGCAGATCGGCATCATTTCCTCGACGCCCTGCAAGTCATTTCCATGGGCGTCAGTTGGGGCGGGTTCGAGAGCTTGATCATTCCCCTGCTGGCGCGGGATGAAGCCACCGCGGCCCAGCACCGCCGCGTGGGCCTGACCGATGATTGCTATCGCCTCAGCGCCGGCCTGGAGGCGGTCGAGGATCTGATCGCCGACCTGGAACACGCGCTTGATCAGTATTCAGTGGTCAGTATTCAGTAATCAGTGGTCAGTGGTCAGTGGTCAGTATTCAGTAATCGGTGGTCAGTATTCAGTATTCAGTATTCAGTATTCAGTATTCAGTATTCAGTATTCAGTATTCAGTATTCAGTATTCAGTATTCAGTGTTCAGTGATCGGTGATCAGTATTGGGTATTGACTATTCGATAATTAATGGCAATACTCAACATTAAATACTCAATCAGCCGCTAACTACTAACTACTGAATACTGACCACTGACCACTGACCACTGAATACTGAATACTGACCACTGACCACTGACCACTGGCCACTGACCACTGACCACTGACTACTGACCACTGACCACAGGCCAGGGCCGGTAGTCGTGCAGGATGGAACCACCGATGAACTCGCGCAGGATCGAGTCGCTGGGCACGTGCTCGCTGTCTGTCTGCTGGAACCATTGCAGCCGCGCCAGCAAGCGGTTGGCTTCGATCCATTCCACCGTGTTTTGGTCGATCTGGCGCAGGATCGGCTCGACCAGGGGCCGCAGCACCGCCAGTTCGTAGGTCAGGGCCGAGTTGAACATGGCGTCCGCGCGCTCCTGGAAGGGGAAGATCCAGGCGCGCTCGCCCAGGCGCACGCTCTCCCAGCGGGCGATGGTGTCGGCGGCACTGTAGCCGCGCGTGCGCGCATCCCGCACAATGCGGCGGATGAGGCGGGTGTCGGTGGTGGAGATGCGGTTGTAGCGGTCGAGGTTGAGCTGGGTGAGGGCGCTGACGTAGATACGGTAGCAGAGGGCGGGATCGACTTCGGGCAGCAGATCGGGGTTGAGGCCGTGAATGCCCTCCAGGATGAGCACGTGATCGGGGCGGATGCGCACGCTGGGGCCGGGCAAGCGCTGGCCCAATTGAAAATCGAAACGGGGCATCTGCACCGGCTCGCCGGCCACCAGTTGGTTGAGTGTGTGGTTGAGGAAGGGGAGATCGACGGCGTAGAGGGATTCGAAATCGTATGCGCCGGAGGCGTCGCGGGGCGTGTGGGCGCGGTCGTGGAAAAAATCGTCGATGCTGATGGCGAAGGGGTGCAGGCCCAGGGCCAGCAGGCGCACGGCCAGCCGCCGGGCGGTCGTGGTCTTGCCCGAAGCGGAGGGGCCGGCGATGAGGATGATCCGTGCCTGTTGGCGGCGGGATGCGATCTGCGCGGCCATGTCGCTGATGCGTTGCTCGTGCAGGGCCTCGGTCACCAAAATGACCTCGGTCAACCGCCCGGCGGCGATGGCGGCGTTGAGGCCGGACACGTTGCGGATGCCGAGGGTGTGCAGCCATTCGCTGTATTCGGTGAAGACCGCAAACATGGGGGGCGAGATGCTGAGGGGCGCGATCTCGGTGGCTGCGCCCTGACGGGGGAAGCGCAGCAGAAAGCCCTCTTCCGCCGGTTCCAGGGCGAAATAGCGCAGCGTGCCGGTGCTGGGGGCCATGTAGCCGTGGAAATAGTCCTGGGTATCGAGCAGTTTGTAGACGATGAGGGTGGGTTTGCGCCGCTGCTCGAGCAGCGCCACTTTTTCATGGTCGCCGGCGGCACGGAAGAGGGCCACCGCCTCGAGCAGGGGCACTTCCTGGCGTGCGATCGGCAGATCCTGATCCACGACCGCGGCCATTTCTTGGGCCAGCGTGGCCAGTTCCGCCGGGCTGAAAGGGGGGCGGCCGGTGATGCGGCAGTAATAGCCGCCGCTGGTGATCGAGTGCTCGACATAGACCTTGGCCGTGGGGAAGCAGCGCCCGGCCACGGCGATGAGCAGGAAGGTGAGGGAGCGGCGATAGATGCGGGCGCCGTCGGCGCTGTTGATGCGCACCAGTTCGGCCTGGGCGTCGCGGCGCACGGCCCGGGCCAGCTCGGTCAGTTTGCCGTCGAGGATAGCGGCAATGGCCGGGGGCTGGTCATCGCCGGCCGTGGCGGCCTCGACATAGTCGCGCAGGGGCGTCCCCACAGGCGCGGAGAAGACGCGGCCATCTGCGAAGGTGATGTAGGCGGTACGGCGGGGCCGGGAAACGCGTACGGGCATAGGGGGAAACGAGGGGGGGGGTGAGGGGGTGAGGAGAAAAGCCTTTGCGCTCTTCGCGTTGAAAAATGAGGCGGAGAGGCAAAAAGCCTTTGCGTCTTTGCGTCTTTGCGTTGAAAGATGCTGGCGCCGCCGATCATACAATCCCCCTGGATAAACGACAAAGGCCAGCGATGGGGCGCTGGCCTTGTGTGTGTGGGGGGATGTAACAGTCAACAGTCAACAATCAACGGTGAACGGTGGACTTAGAAGGGGATTTCTTCTTCTTCTGTGGGTGGGGCCTCGCGCAGGCTGCTGGATTCGTATTCGCCGCCTTGGGTCGCGCTGCTGAGGAAGCGGACATCACGGGCGGTGACCTCGAGGGCGGCGCGTGGCGCGCCATCCTGGGCGGTGTAGGCGCTGGCGTCGACTTCGCCGGTGATCATCACCTTGGCTCCTTTGCGCAGGTATTCGTTGCAGAGTTCGGCTGTCTTGCGCCAGGCCGTCACCCGAAACCAGGTAGTTTTCTCTTGCTGCGCGCCATCCTGCCCCGTCCATCGCTTGTTCACAGCAACGGAAAAGGTGGTGACGGGCACACCGCTGGGGGTGTAGCGCATCTCCGGATCTCGGCCCAGGTTTCCAATGAGCATGAGTTGTTGGTACATGGGTTTACCTTCCTTTGCGTTTTTGCACGCACTGAACCTTGAGAGAGAGGGTTTGAGTGGGTGGTGCTCGTCACCGAGCGAATCAATAGACGCAGTATACGCGATTTTGGCAACGCTGTCAAGAACAAATGTTCGTTTTTGGTAACACACGCTGCATCTCTTTACCAGCTAGTGCATCGTGCGTCTGCACATGGATCTCCCTTGGATCTCATGCATACACAGCCACTTCACGGCATCACACGCGCTCGGCCGCCAGGAAGTGGGAGATGCCAAAGCTGCGCAGGGGCGTGTTTTCGAGGGTGTAGGTGGCGGCCCGCACCACTTTCCCCAACCGGGGCCAGCGATAGATGATGTTGTCATAGCCGGGGTAGACCTGGCTGTGGTGGAGGATGCGCAGAGGCAGGGGCGCCAGCAGACGCCGCAGTTGGCCGGTGGTGTAGGCGCGCACGTGCGGGGCCAGCCGCCGCCGCCAGCGATCGGGCAGCCAGTTGATCAGGGGGGTGTTGCCGAAGTGGTAGCGGCCCCGCCAATAGTGCCCGTGCGTCTCGAAGGGATAGAGGCGATTGGGCAGGAAGAGGATGAGGCGGCCGCCAGGGCGGAGCACGCGGGCGATCTCGACCAGGGCCGCGGCGTCATCGGCCACATGCTCCAGCACCTCGTGCGAGAGCACGGTATCGAAGCTGGCCGCGGAAAAGGGCAGGGCCTCGCACGCGGCCACCAGGCAGCGCCCGGCCGCGGCCTGAGCCACGACCATGCTGGCGTGGTCGATGTCCAACGAGGTGACGCGGGCGCCGGCCGCGGCCAGATGGCGGCTGTACATGCCCACGCCGGCGCCATCTACCAGCACCTCGGCCCCTGCCACCTGCGCCCAGCGCTGGATCATGTCGAAGCGGCGCTGCTGGCCGGCCCGCCACACATAGGAGGGATGGCCCAACGCCGCGGCCTGATCTTCGCTGCGCCGGCCGGCCGCGAGAGGGGAGGGTGGGGGGCAAGTGTCAGGTGTCACGTGTCACGTGTCAGGCTATCGTCCATCGTCTATCGTCCATCGTCCATCGTCAGATCAGGAACTCGCGCGCCATTCCTCTTTGTGCCCAAAGCCCAGGGTGTTGTCGATCAGACGCATCCAACGGGGGGTGAGCTTGTAGAAGCGGGCGCGGGCCAGGGGGCCGGCCAGGATGCTGGCCGCCGCCACGAAGGGAAAACGGGCGGCGTAGACGCGCCGCGCCTCTGCCTCTTCCCCCGCGGGGCAGGGCGCGGCCCAACCGTGCAGTTGCAGCCCGCGGATGCGCTGCCACTCCTGATTGTTCTCTTCGATGGTCGCGGCCACCTCCGCGCCGGCGGCGATGTGCCGGGCGTGCACGGTTTTGGCCTCGGAGAGGAAGTAAAGCGCGGCGCCTGCCCCCACCGCATAGAAAACCGCGGCGGCATGCACCGCCTCCTCAGGCCCGCGGGTGGCCAGGGCAAGGGTGTTGTGGGCAGCGAGGAAGGAGAGAAAGGACTGTGGCGGCACGGTACAAACCAAAACAGAAGCAATGGCCTGCTATTCTACCACACACCCTTGACCCCCGCCCTCGCTGGCAGTAGAATGCGGCCACCATCGCAGTCCGTCCCCCCCCGCCCTGCCAGCGTGGGCCATCACATTCAGGAGGTCAACGTGGACCGAGTTGCCATTTATCTGCAGGACGCGCATCCCATTCGCGAGGGCATGGCCCTGGCCCAATACGCCGAGAGCCGGGGGTTCGAGGCGGTGTGGCAGGCCGAATCGCGGCTGGTGCGCGATGCCATCGTGCCCATGGCCGCGTTTGCCGCCGTCACCGACCAGATCAAGGTGGGCAGCGGCGTGATCAACAACTGGACGCGCAACATCGGCCTGCTCGCCGCCACTTTTCTCACCCTCGATGACCTCGCCCCCAACCGGGTGATCTGCGGGATCGGGGCCTGGTGGGATCCGCTGGCCCGCAATGTCGGCATCGACCGCCGCAAACCCCTCACCGCCATGCGCGAGACGGTAGAAGTGATGCGCCGCCTGCTGGCCATGGAGCGGGTGACCTTTCACGGCGAATTCCATCAGGTCGAAGGCGTCGAGCTGGATGTGGTGCATGGCCGCCGCGAACCCCGCCACGTACCGGTTATGATCGGCGCCACCGGCGACAAGATGATGGAACTGACCGGCGAGATCGCGGACGGCGCGGTGCTCAACTACTGCGTGCCGCCCGCATACAACGACCTGGCCCTCAAACACCTGGAGATCGGCGCCAAACGAGCGGGGCGCAGCCTCGATGACATCGACCGCCCGCAATTGATCGTCTGCTCTGTCGACCACGACCGCCAACGGGCGTTGGATGGGGCGCGCGGCCTGCTGACGCAATACCTGGCGCAACAGCCGCACATTGCCAAGGCCAGCGGCGTCAGCGAGGAGGTCGTGCAACAGATCCAGCGCATCCTGGGCTGGCCCGCCACCAAAGAACAGATCCGGGCAGCCATGCCCCTGGTGCCCGATGATCTGGTGCAGCGCATCACCGCCAGCGGCTCGCCAGAAGAGGTGAAGGAAAAAGTGCAGGCCTACATCGACCGCGGCTGCACCTGCCCCATCCTCTATCCCCTCGGCGACCCCCGGCTGATGATCGACCTCTTCGCCGTCAGGTGAGGTCAGCCCCCCGGCCCCTCCACCCAATAACTGCCATCCGGCCCCACCTCCTTTTTCCAGATCGGCGCGATCTGCTTGAGCCGTTCGATGGCGTAGGCGCAGGCATCGAACACGCCCCCGCGATGCGCCGCCGCCACCGCCACCATCACACTCGATTCCCCCACCTGCAGCCGGCCCACGCGGTGCACGATGGCGATATCGCTCACCTGCGGCCAGCGCTGCTGCACTTCCGCCGCGATCTGCGCCAACGTCTGCACCGCCATCTCCGCGTAGGCCTCGTATTCCAGATGATCGGTGGCCTGGGGGCCGGTGAGGCCGCGCACCGTGCCGGAAAAAAGGGCAATGGCCCCCCGGTCGGGCGCGGTGACCCGCGTTGCCACCTCATCCAACGACAGCGGCTCGGCTGTGATCCAGAAGCGGGGCGCGTCCTCGCCGCCGCTGACCGGGGGAAAGACCGCCACCACATCCCCTTCGGCCAGGGTGTGATCCAGCGACGCGTAGCGCTGGTTGACCGCGACATGCAGGGTGGCAGGCAGGGGCCGGTCGCCCAGCTCGCGGCGCAACTGCGCCAGTACATCGGCCACGGTGGCGTCGCCGGCCACCTCCCGTACGATCACAGGGGCGGCAAAAAGCTCGCGCAGCGAGGCAAAGAGTTTGATTTGGATGTTCATGCCGATTCCTCCGTCGATGGGGGCGATTCCGCCTGAAAAACGCCGCTTTTGCCCCCCTCTTTGAACAACAGGCGCACATTTTCGATGTGCATGCCCTTTTCCACGGCCTTGGCCATGTCGTAGATCGTCAGGGCCGCCACCGTCGCCGCGGTCAGCGCCTCCATTTCCACGCCGGTCTGGCCCTGGCAGTGCACCGTGGCAGTGATGTCGATGCCCTCCGCGACGTATGCAAATTCTACCGCTGCCTTGGTCAGCAGCAGGGGGTGGCAAAGGGGGATCAGTTCATGCGTGCGTTTGGCTGCCAGGATGCCGGCCACGCGGGCGGCGCCCAGCACATCCCCTTTCTTGATATCGCCGGCGCGGATGGCGGCCAGGGTTTCGGGGCGCATGACCACGCGGGCCGCGGCGATAGCGGCGCGGGCGGTGCTGGCTTTGTCGCCGACATCGACCATGCTGGCCTGGCCGGCGCTGTCGAGGTGAGTGAGTTCGGACATCAATAAACCATGTCTCCATGTAGAAATGCAGCGGTGCGGGGGTGCTGCGGGCGCTCGAAGAAGTCCGCGGTCGCGGCCGTTTCCAGCAATTCGCCTTCATAAAGGAAAGCCACGCGCTGGGCCAGCCGCCGCGCCTGCCAGACATTGTGCGTGACCAACACGATCGTCGTGCCTCGCTGGCGGTTGGCCGTGGCCACGATCTCCTCGATGGCGCGCACATTGCCGGGGTCGAGATTCGCCGTAGGCTCGTCCAGCAGCAGCAGATCGGGGTCGAGCACCAGGGCGCGGGCCAGACTGACCCGCTGCGCCTCGCCGCCGCTGAGGGTGCGGGCGCGGGCCGGGGCCAGATGCGCCAATCCCACCGCCTGCAGGGCCGCGTCCTCCTGACCATGGCCGTTGCCCCCCGTGCGCAGCCGCAGGCCATAGGCCACATTGGCCCGCACGCTCATATCGAGCAGGATCGGCTGCTGGAACACGGTGGTGATGCGTCGGCGCAGGGCCAGGGGCAGGGTCTGCGGGGTGTAGGGTTGGCCGCGAAAGTGGATCTGCCCGGCGCTAGGCGCTTCCAGAAAATTCAGCAGGCGCAGCAGCGTGCTCTTGCCCGCGCCACTGGGCCCCACCAGGGCCAGGATCTCCCCCGCCTGCACCTGCAATTGGGGGATGCGCAACACCGTGCGGGCGCCATAGCGGTGTTCCAGATCAGAAACGAGCAGCAGTGGGGTCATGGCGGCTACATGCGGGGGTCGAGCCGGCCTTGCAGGCGCAGCAACAGCCAGTTGGCCATGAAGGCCAGGCCGAGCAAGACAACGCCCAGCGCGATCGCTAGATCGAAATTGCCTTTGCGCGTCTCCAGCACAATGGCGGTGGTGAGCACGCGCGTCTTGTGATCGATATTGCCCCCCACCATCATCACCGAGCCAACCTCGGAGATGATGGCCCCAAACCCGCCCACGATGGCGGCCAGCACGCCGTTGCGCGCCTCGTACAGCAGCGTGAGGTTGACCTGCGCAGGCGTGGCGCCCAGCGCCCGCAATTGCAGGATCAACTGAGCCGGCAGCGCGGCGATGGCGGTCATCGTAAAGCCTGCCACCATCGGCAGGGCCAGGATCACCTGGGCCAGGATCATGGCCGTGGGCGTGAACAGCCAGCCCAGATCGCCCAGCGGCCCCTGCCGCGAGAGGGTGAGATAGACGGCCAGCCCCACCACCACCGGCGGCAGGCCCATACCGGTGTAGATCAGGGCCACCAGCAACTGGCGACCGGGGAATTGGCGCAATCCCAGCCACACGCCGACCGGCACGCCCATCACCACGCTGATGGCCAGGGCCGCGCCGCTGACCCATAGCGACAGGCCCACGATCTCGCGCAGATCCGCATCGAAAGAGAGCAGCAGTTGCAGCGCCTCGACCACCCCGCGCAGGATCGTCTCCATCGCCCGTCAGTCTCCGATCGCCTGCAACAGCAGGGCGCTGACCACGCTGCCCGCGGACAGATGGCCGCTGCCGGGCGGCAACTCTAGCAGGGCATTGGCCCCCACCATCGACAACAGCCGCCCGGAACCTTGATGCCCGGTGCTGCGGGCCAGAAAACGCCCCGCTTCGACGTAGATGGCCGCGCGCTGATACTCGGTGCGGTGGGCGTCGTGCTCCAGATCGTGCGCCAGCGTCACTTGCAGGCGAGGCCGCCGCCAACCCCTATCCCCCTGCATCTGGCGCAGGGCCGGGCGCACGAACAACTCGAAAGAGACCAGCGCCGAGACGGGGAAGCCGGGCAGGGCAAAGATCGGCTTCCCCTGCACCGTGGCAAAAGTGACAGGCTTGCCCGGTTTCATCATCACCCGGCCAAAATGCACCTGGCCGTGCGCCTCCAGGATCGGTTTGAGCAGATCGAGCTTGCCCATGCTGACGCCGCCAGAGGTGAGCAGCGCATCATGGTCGGCCAGGGCCGCCAACAGGGCCTGGCCCAGCGCTGCGGACGAGTCGATGGCAATGCCCACCGGCGCGGGCGCGCCCCCTGCCTGCGCCACCGCCGCGGCCAGGCTGAAGCGGTTGGAATCGTAGATCTGGCCGGGCAGCAGGGCCTCGCCCGGCTCGCGCAACTCATCGCCGGTAGAGAGGATAGCCACGCGCGGGCGCCGGTAGACTGGCGCCTGCGCCAGCCCCACTGCGGCCAGCAGCCCGATCTCCGCCGGGCCCAGGGTGGCACCGGCCGGCAGCAGGGCCTCGCCGGCGGCGATATCCTCCCCCACCGGGCGGATCTCGTTGCCGGCTGCCACCGCGCTCTCGATCTCCACCCAGTCCCCCTGCGGCGTGGTCTGTTCCACCATGATCACCGCGTCCGCGCCGGGGGGAATGGCCGCGCCGGTAGTGATCTGCACCGCTGCGCCGGGAACGACCGTTAGATCGCCCACGCGGCCTGCCATCTGTTCGCCCAGCACCTGCCGCCGGCGGCTGGTATCTGCAGCGATGACCGCGTAGCCATCCTTGGCCGCGGCGGGAAAGGGGGGCACGTTCACCGGCGCGGCCACATCCGCGGCCAGCACCCGGCCCAGCGCCGCGGCCAGGGACACCGATTCGACCGGCAGCAGCGGACTGTGCGCCAGGATAGTGTGCAGCGCGTGATCGATATCGACCAGACGATAAGGTGAAGAAACGGGCATGGGACAGTGTTCAGTATTCAGTATTCAGTGGTCAGTATTCAGTATTCAGTGGTCAGTATTCAGTGGTCAGTATTCAGTATTCAGTGGTCAGTATTCAGTGGTCAGTATTCAGTGTTCAGTGTTCAGTTGTTGATTGTTATTAGATATTAGGTATTAAAGACGCGAAAACCAATCTACTAACCAACCAACCAACCAACTAACCAACCAACCAACTAACCAACTAACCAACTAACCAACCAACCAACCAACCAACCAACCAACCCCCTACTTCCTCGCATTGGGGAAGAAAAGGGGCTGGCCGTAGAGATCCACGCCGAACTGACCGATCAGCGCCTGCGTTTCGGCGCTGGTGAGCCAGTTGACGAAGGCAATCGCCCCGCCGTAGTTCAGCTTCTTCGCCTTTTCAGGATTGATAGGCAGCACGCCGTAGGGATTGCGCAGGGGGGGATCTTGCTCGATCATGATCTCTAAGTCAAGTCCGGCGCCCAGCCGCGCCAGATAGGTAGCGCGGTCGCTGAGGGTGTAGGCCTGCTGCTCGTCGGCCATGGTCAGCACCGCGCCCATGCCCTGGCCGGCGCTCTGGTACCAGTCGCCCTGCGGCGTCACCCCGGCCAGCGCCCACAGTTCATTCTCCTTGAAATGCGTGCCGGAGTTATCCCCGCGGGAGATGAACAGGCCCTGCTTCTCGGCCAGGCGGGTGAAAGCCTCGGCCGCGGTCGGCAGCCCGCGCAGGCCGGCGGGATCGGCAGGCGGGCCGACGATCACGAAATCATTGTACATGACATCGAAACGCGCGGGCGCGTGCCCTTCGGCCACAAACTGGTCTTCGAGGGGGCGGGCATGCACCAGCACCACATCGGCATCGCCGGCGCGGCCCAGTTCCAGGGCCTGACCGGTGCCCACCGCCACCACCCGCACGCGGATGCCGGTCTTGCCCTCGAAATCGGGCAGGATGGCGTCGAGCAGGCCGCTATCGTAGGTGCTGGTGGTGGTGGCCAGCACCAACTCATCGCGCACACCCGCGGCAGGAGTCGTTTCGGGCAGGGGGATGGGAGTGGCCGGCGGCGCGCAGGCGGCCAGCAGGCCACCGATCAGCAGGATCAAGGCCCACAGTAACCAGACGCTATGTTTATTGAACATAGCCAGGGGCAAAAAAAGGGCGGATCGGGAAGAGCGGGGAGCATCGAGAGAGTTCATGGCAACTCCGAAAGGGGTGTGAGAGGGATGGGATGAGGGTGTGGTTCCGGTCAGGGCGCGTCGGAGGGGGTGGGGTGGAACTGCGCGGCGTAGTGCTCGGTGGCGCAGGCGTCGATCGCCTCGATCATGGCGGTGAACTGGGCGATCAGGGCCTGCGCCTCGGCGGTGAGGGTGGAGCCGCCGCCCCCGCGCCCGCCGGCGCTGGCGTGCACCAGGGCGATGCCCAGCCGTTCCTCCATCTCGTGGATGCGCTGCCAGGCCAGACGGTATTGAATGCCCATGCTTTCGGCCGCGGCGGAGATGGAGCCGGTGCGATCCACCATCTGCAACAGGCGGATGCGCCAGCGGCTGAGGGCGACTTCGTCCTCAACCTCCAGCCAGACGTTGACTCTGGGCTTGAGCGGGGGCAGCGCGGGCATGACAGGGAAAAGGGGATCAGGCGCTTTCGGCCAACAGGGTCTGGCCCCAGATCACGGGGTTGCCCTGGGCGTTCAGCAGCAGGGGGCGGGCGTTGTGGCGGATGGCGTCGGCGTTGACCACGCAGCGCACGATATCTTGGCGGCCTGGGATCTCATACATCGCTTCCAACAGGGTGCGCTCGACGATAGTGCGCAGGCCGCGGGCGCCGGTGTCCTGGCGCATCGCCTCCTGCGCCACCACCTCCAGCGCTTCGGGGGTGAAGTGGATCTCCACGCCATCCAGGGCGAACAGGCGCTGGAACTGGCGGATGATGGCGTTCTTCGGCTCGGTGAGGATACTGATCAGCGCTTGCTTGTCCAAGGGGTGCACGCTGCTGATCACGGGCAGGCGACCGATGAATTCGGGGATCAGCCCGAATTGACGCAAGTCCTCGGAAGTGACCTGGGTCAGCAATTGGGTGCGGCGTTTTTCCAGGGCGGGCAGGGCCAGGGCGCTCTGAGTGAAGCCCAGGCGGCCTTTGGCCCCGACCCGTCGCGCGATCACTTCCTCGATGCCGTTGAAAGCGCCGCCGCAGATGAAGAGGATGTGGGTCGTGTCCAACGATACCATCTCTGCCTGCGGGTGTTTGCGCCCGCCGCCAGGGGGGATGTTGGCCACGGTGCCTTCGATGATCTTCAGCAGGCCCTGCTGCACCCCTTCGCCAGAGACATCGCGGGTGATGGAGGGGTTATCGCCCGATTTGCGCGCGATCTTGTCGATCTCGTCGATGTAGATGATGCCGGTAGCCGCGCGGGCGGTGTCCCAATCGGCCACTTGCAGCAGCCGCACCAGGATATTCTCCACATCATCGCCCACATAGCCTGCCTCGGTGATGCTGGTGGCATCGGCGATGGTGAAAGGCACGTCGAGGATGCGGGCCAGTGTCTGGGCCAGCAGGGTTTTGCCGCAGCCGGTGGGGCCAAGCAGGAGGATGTTGCTTTTCTGCAACTCCACATCGGCGTTATCCTGGCCGGAGGCAATGCGTTTGTAGTGATTGTAGACGGCCACCGAGAGCACTTTTTTGGCGTGCTCCTGGCCCACGACATACTCATCCAGGCGGGCGACGATTTCCCGCGGGGAGGGCACGCGGTCGAAGGTCAGCAACCGTTTGCTCTCCTGCTCCGCCTTTGCTTCCTCTTCGATCAGGATTTCGGCGCAGAGATGAATGCATTCGTTGCAGATGAAGACCCCGTTGGGGCCGGCCACGAGGCGTTCGATTTCATCTTCCGAACGCAGGCAAAAGGAGCAGTCTGAAGGGGCCATGCGCGTCTACTCTTCTTCGGTGCGGGTCATGTAGGGATCTGGCTCGCCGTAGATATGGTCGACCAGCCCATATTTCAGGGCTTCGTCCGCGTACATGTAGCGATCGCGCTCGAAATCGGCCTCGATCTGCTCGAAGCTTTGTTGGGTGTGCTGGGAGAGGATGTGGAAAATGCTGTTCTGCACGCGTTCCAGTTCTTTGAACTGGATGCGCACATCGGGGGTGTAGCCCTGGGTGCCGCCGCCGGCGGGGTGCATGTGAATGGTGCTGTGGGGCAGGGCATAGCGCTTGCCTTTGGCGCCTGCGGCCAGCAGCACGGTGGCCATGCTGGCGGTGACGCCCACCGCCCAGGTGGAGACGGGCGCGGGGATCATCTGCATGGTGTCGTAGATGGCCAGGCCGGCGTAGACGGATCCGCCGGGGGAGTTGATATAGAGTTGGATGTCCTGCTCCGGGTCATCGTGGTTGAGGAAGAGCAACTGGGCGACGATGACATTGGCCACCTGGTCGTTGATCGGCGTGCCCAGGAAGATGATCCGTTCCTTGAGCAGGAGGGAGTAGATATCCATGGCGCGTTCACCCCGCCCGGTCTGCTCGATGACCATGGGGATGAGAGAATGAGGTTGGGGATTCATGGCTATTTGATCCGTGGTGAGGGGGGGATGGGTATGGGAACGTTCAAACGTTCAAATGTTCATCGGACGGGGGCGCTTCCTCGGCTACGTGCTCGCCGGACGGGGGCGCTTCCTCGGCTACGTGCTCGCCGGGCGCGGGCACCTCCTCGCCCTTGGCCAGAGCCAGCACCAGTCGCTCCCCTTTTTGCTGCAACAGGGTGTCCATGAGAATGGCGCGGTAGCTGATATTGTTGTCAAAACGTTCTTTCAGTTCAGTAAGTGTTTCATCATCGAATTCCGCGGTCTGAAAAGAACGCTGCAGTTCGTAGTCACTTACCACCAACTGTTCGCGTTCGATGATGGCCTGGATGACCAATTCCAGTTGCAGCCGTTTCTCGGCGTTGGGTCGCAACTGTTCCCTGAACTCTTCCTGCGATTGCCGGGTAATGCGCAGGACTTCTTGCAGCGACTGCAAGCCCAATTCGCGATATCGTTGATCGATCTCAGCCAACATCACGTTCAACTGATATTCGACCGCCACAGACGGGTAGTTGCACGTCGCCTGTGCCAACAGGGCATCGAAGACGCGGTTCTGGTATTCGTTATCGACCTCTACCTGCATCCGCTGCCGCAGTTCATCGTGAATGATCTGGCGCAGCGCCGCGGCGGTGGGCAGATCTGCCGCCTCTTGCGCCAGATCATCATCGAAGGGGGGTATTTCCCAACTTTTGACGCTTTTGACCTCGACCTCGAAGTGCCCTTCCTCACCGGCCCAGGCGCTGTCGCCATCTGCCGGGAACAGGGTGCTGAAGCTTTTCTGTTCCCCGGCGTGCATGCCGATGAACGCGGCGTCAAAGATGGGTGTGAGGGTGTAGTTTTGGGCGTTGGGGGTGATGTCCCAGTCGTCATTCTCCAGCACCACTTCCCCGTTCACCCTGACTTTCATGGCGATGGTGACGAGATCGCCGTACGCCACCGGGCGGTCAACAGGTTCCCAAATCGCGTGCTCTTGGCGGATGGCGTCGATCTGCTTTTGCAGATTCTGCGCCAGTTCCTCCTCATCCACGCCGGTGTAGGGCAGGCGCAGGCTGCGGTAATCGCCCGGATCGGCCTCCGGCGGCAGCGGCACCTCGAAATGGAAAGTGAGCGGGTCCCAATCGATCGAGGTGAGCGTGCCCGGCCCGTAGGCTTTAATCTCTGCCGCGATCATCGCTTCGCTATACAACTCATTTCCCATCCGCTCTGCTGCCTCTTGCAGCAACGTTTCGCGGCCCAGTCGCTGGACGATGATGTGATAGGGCGCTTTGCCGGGCCGGAACCCGGGGAAAGTGTATCGTTTGGCGGCATCTTTGGCCGCGGCGCGCATGGCCTCTTCCACGCGCTGCGCAGGCGCTTCCACGCTGAGAAGCGCCTGCCGGTTTTCTAAGATTTGTTGGGTGATTTTGAGATCGGTCATGAGAAAGAGAAGGTCTTTTTTAAGGATGGCGCTGGGATTTGTTTGGAAAAGTGATGCAACTGTCTTTGACAGAAGAGGCATTCTACCACAAGCCTTTCAACAAGGTGCAACGCACTTGGGACGCGTCAGGGTCTGTGGTAATATTCACATAGTTCCTTTCCTCCCCCGCCCTTTCCCGGCCCCGCACACTCCCCAGCCATGATCCCTGACAAAAGCTCCCTCGAACGCATCTCTGCCACGGCGGTGGTGGAGTCGAACCTGGAATGGATCCTGGGAGATGACCTGGAACTGGTGCGCCAGCGCATCCAGCAGGCCTGCCGCAGCGCCTATCCTCTGCTCGATGATCTGATCGCCGCGCACCTGCACACGCACTATCCGCGCGCCATCATCGTTTTGGGCACCAGCCGCCTGGGACACACCGAGCGAAGTCAACGGGTGGCGCTGGCCGCAGCGATCGAGTTGCTGCACCTGGCCATGAACGTGCATGACGCCATCCCCCGCGGCGAGGTGGAACGTTCCGAGCGGAATCGCCTGCTGCTGGGCGCGGCGATCCTGGTGGGGGATTTTTGCTTCAGCCAGGCCTCGCGGCTGGCGGCGGAGACTGAATCTCCGGCGGTGGTGACTGCGTTTGCCGACGCGCTGGCCCGGCTGTCGGAGCAGCGGGTGCGGCATTTGTTGGAGGCCCCGCAAGAGGCGCACCGGGATGACGCGGTGCTCTACGTCGCGGCTGCTGAGGCCGCGGCCCTGTTGGTGGGATTGCCCCGGCCCATCCGCTATGCCCTGCGCGAGGCTGCGGCGGCGTTCGGCGAGGTGCTGACCGATTCGGAGACGGCGCTGGCCGAAGCCATCGCCCGGCTGGATGCGCTGCTCAGCGATCGGCCCGTGGCCCGGCCTTTGATGAACTGGTTGCGCTCGCGCCGCCCCGTCTGAATCAGAAAGACTGATGATTGATGATTGATGATTGAAATGTTCTTTACGAGACAGATTCTTAATCATTAATCATTAATCATCAATCATCAATATCTAATCGTTGCCCACAAAAAAGGCCCCTCGCACAGGCAGGGGGCCTTTTTTGTTTTTGCTGGCTGCGAAACTTACATGTTGAGGGCGTCGTATCCGGGGCCTTCGGCATAGAAATCATAGTTCGGCTTGATGTCATCGGTCAGATCGATGACTTCGCCGCCCTCAGCAGTGACCGGTTCGTCGCTGCCAAAGGGACGATGCTGCTGTCCCTCCGCCAGTTCGAACTCATCCGGCACATCTTCTTCGGGGAAGATTGCTTCGAAGGGGCACTCGGGGACGCACGCGCCGCAGTCGATGCACGTGTCCGGGTCGATGAAGTACCACGGCCAATCGCTTTCAGGCTGGCCGGGGACGATGCATTCGACAGGGCACACTTCGACACAAGCGCCGTCGCGCAAGCAGAGGCTGGTGATGATGTGGGTCATGGACAGTAACTCCTTTTTTTGTCCGCCCTCTCGCGTTACGCTAGCAGCGACGTATGCTTGAGGAAAGGACAGCGGTCATGGATAGAGGTGAGCCTCTTGGATGAAGAAAGGGTGATGGGCACGTTGTAGCAGATATTGGCGCAGAGATCAAATCTTGCTGGCGGAGAGTGTAAGCGTCAATGCGCGCCAGCCAGCATCGGGCAGATACAGGGGGCCGGGGGCAAGGGATAGGGGTGTTTCATCCATCTGCGCTGCTTGCAGGGTGTGGCCGTGCAGGTGGATCTCCAGGGTGTCGTAGGGGGGCTGGTAGGCTCCGTGCAGGGTGCGGATGAGGGTGAGGCGGCCCTCTGTCCAGGTCATATCGAACTGGCTGAGGCGGTAGTGGCCCTGTTGGTAGGCGAGGGTGTCGCCGTCATCTTCGTAGAGCAGGCTGCGGCCCTGGCCGGGGTAGAGATGAAGTTGCATGGCCGCGGCAGGGGATTCGTGGGCGAACTGGCGCAGCGGGCCCAGGGGCAGCACCGCGCCCGCCCGCACATGCACCGGCACCACATCCAAAGGCGCGGGCCGGTCGATCTGGGCCGGGCCGGTCAGGCGTTGGTCGCTCCAGAAGTCGTACCATGCGCCCGGCGGCAGGTGCAGGCGACGCGTGGCGGCCCCCGCCTCCAGCACCGGCGAGATCAGCAGGTGATCGCCCAGCAGCCATTGGTCATCGCAGGTGAGGTAGGCAGGGGAGGTGGTATCCTCGAAGAAGAGGGGCCGCATGATCGGCAGGCCGCTCTGCGCGCACTGCCACAATGCCGTGTACAGGTAGGGCAGCAGGCGGTAGCGCCAGCCGAGATAGGCGCGGGCGATCTCTTCCACCTCGGCTCCGTAGGCCCACGGCTCCTGCGGCGGGCTGTCTTTGACGGTGTGCGCGCGGTAGAAGGGGGTGAATGCGCCCATGCTGATCCAGCGGGCGAAGAGTTCGGGCGTGGGCGCGCCGCCAAAGCCGCCCACATCGGGGCCGATGAAGCCGAGGCCGGACAGCCCCAGGTTCATGAGCATGGCCGGGGTGATGGCCAGGTCCTCCCACTCGCTGCGGTTGTCCCCCGTCCACGAGGTGGCGTAGCGCTGCACGCCGGCATAGCCGGAGCGGGTGAACACCCAGTTGCGGCGGTCGGGGCGCAGGCGGGCCAGGCCTTCGCTGGTGGCCCGCACCATCTGCATGCCGTAGATGCCGTGCAGGGCCGCGTGGTCGCCCCCCAAGCCCTCCCGATCGTGTTGCACGGCGTTGGGGAAGGTTTTGGTATCGAAGACTGTAGGCTCGTTCATGTCGTTCCAGAAGCCGTCGATCCCCAGATCGACCAGAGCCTGGTACAGGTCGCCCCACCAGGCGCGCACGCGCGGGCTGGTGAAATCGGGGAAATAGCATTCGCCCGGCCACACGGGGCCGTGGAAGAGGGTTCCGTCGGGCAGTTTGCAGAACATGTCGCCGGCCACGCCAGCGGCGCAGACCGAATAGGCGGGATCGACCTTGATGCCGGGGTCGATCATGGCCACGACCTTGAAGTCCTGCGCGTGCAGATCGGCGACCAGGCCGGTGGGGTCGGGGAAGGTTTCGGGGTTCCAGGTGAAACAACGGAAGCCGTCCATGTAGTCGATGTCGAGATGGATGGCGTCGCAGGGGAGGCGGCGGCGGCGGAATTGGGCGGCGATCTGGCGCACCTCGGCCGCGGTTTCGTAGCTCCAGCGGGATTGTTGGTAGCCGAGTGTCCAGCGGGGCAGCAGGTGCATGCGCCCGGTGAGGGCGGTGTAGTGGGCGAGCAGGGCGGCGGGTGTGGGCCCGAGGATGCAATCGAAGCGCAGGTGGGGGCTGGCGATCTGGTAGCGCAGGGAGTCGGGATCGGCGGCGCCGAGATCGAGCGCGCCTTGGGCGGGGTTGTCGTAGAGCAGGCCGAACATCTGCCCCCCATGCCAGGCGACGAGGAAGGGGATGTTGATGTAGAGGGGGTCGTCGCCGGGCGCGTAGCCCGCGGGGTCTTGGGTGTAGAGTTGGTAACGGCGTCCGCGTAGGGTCAGGGGGAAGGCGCGTTCGCCCAGGCCATAGCAGTGCATGTCCGCGGGCAGGCGTTGGGCGCACTGTCCTCCCGCCGGCGTCCAGCCCAGATCGGTGATGGCGCCGCCCAGATCGCGACCCTGTGCATCCTGGAAGTGCAGGGTCAGGGGGTTTTGGGTGATGCGTAAACGCATCGCCGGGGTGCTGACCTCGATAAACGCCGGTTCCTGGCGGCAGGCAGCGGCGGTGGGGGCCGGATCGAGGAGGACAGCGTAGGAGAACGCGTCGATCTCGACGCCGGCGGGCGCGGCCTGCACGCGGATGATGTGATCGCTGACGAGGGTGATGTGGGCGTCGCCGCCGGCGCAGTGCAGGTGCAGGGTGGGGCTGCGCCAATCGCTGGCCAGCACCGGGCCAAGCAGGTGCAGGGCGGGGGATTCGGTGGAATGTGTTGGCATGTCTGGGGGCTGGGGCAAGGAGAGGGGGCGGGTGGGAAAGCGGCGATCGTACCACGCCAGCCGCAGGGTGTAGGTCAGGATGCGCAGGGCCGAGCATAGGCCGATCCGGCGCAGGCCGCCATAGGCGCGGCGCAGGCGAGACAAAGGGGTGGAGGACATGGGCAGGGCAAGGGGAAAGGGCGGGTGTGCAGGTGATTGTAGTGAGCCTCAGCGGGAATGGCAACCGCGTCCTTGCCGCGTGCGTCGCTCCCTCATTCCCCCCGGCTTTGACAAACCCGCCCGCTCTCCCGTATGATCATGCCCCCCGCATCCCGGTTTTACCACGAAACGAGCCGTGGCCCTGCCCCGACTCGTTTCTTTCATGTTTGGCTGGAGGCAATTTTGCTCCGTTCTTTTTGGCAAGCGTGGCTGCACACAGCCCGGCACATCGGCAATTTCCAGGCCCGCGCCCTGATCACGCTGATCTATTTTACGTTGATCGCGCCCTTCGGTCTCTTTGCCCGCCTTTTCAGCGACCCGCTGCAGATCAAACCTGCCCAGAATGCCAGCGCCTGGCACAGTCGCCACACCTACGACAGCGCCATCGAACACGCCCAGCGGCAGGGGTAGTGGTCAGTGGTCAGTGGTCAGTATTCAGTATTCAGTATTCAGTATTCAGTGGTCAGTGATCAGTGGCTATTTGGTATTGGGTATTGATCGTTGGACGCCTAATATCCAATATCCACTATCTAATACCAAATAACAAATTCCTGTAATTAGAACGAATAAATCGCATCACGCATGTACATACTTGGCGTTTCTTGTTTTTATCATGATGCCGCGGCGGCATTGTTGAAAGATGGCGAATTGATCGCCGCTTCCGAAGAAGAGCGGTTCAGCCGCAAAAAGCATGATTCCGGTTTTCCGCATCACGCCATCGCCTATTGCTTGCGCGCCGCCGGCATCACCGCCGGCGATCTCGATTATGTGGTCTTCTACGAGAAGCCGTTGCGCAAATTCGAGCGCATCCTGCGCAGCAATTTGGCCACCTTCCCGCGTTCCTGGCTTGTGTTCCGCGAGGCCCTGATCACCTGGATGAATGAGAAGCTATGGATCAAGGCCCTGCTGCAAGAACATTTGCCCGAGGTGCCCAGCCAGCGCTTCCTCTTCGTCGAGCATCACCTCTCCCACGCGGCCAGCGCCTTTTTTGCCTCGCCTTATGAAGAGGCGGCGATCCTCACCATCGATGGCGTGGGCGAATGGACGACCACGACCCTGGGCCAGGGCTGGGCCGACTGGAACGGCGGCGGCGAAAACCGCATCGAACTCTTTGCCGAGCAGCGCTTCCCCCATTCCTTGGGCCTGCTCTACTCTGCTTTTACCGCCTATCTGGGCTTTCGCGTCAACAATGGCGAGTATAAAGTGATGGGCATGGCCCCCTACGGCGAGCCGCGCTATGTGGATCGGGTGGAGAAAGTGGTGCGGCTGCAACAGGATGGCTCCTTTTGGCTGGACATGGACTATTTCGAGTTTCACCGCTCGGCGGAGCGCACCTTCAGCGACAAGTTCGTGTCCTTGTTCGGCCCCCAGCGCGTCTCCGAGTCCGAATTCTACACCTACACCACCCATCCCCGCCGCGATCATCCGCACTGGAACGAGGAAAAGGCCAAGACCAACCAGCACTACGCGGATATTGCCGCCAGCATCCAGCAGGTGACCGAAGAGGCGGTGCTGAATCTGGCGCGGGAAGCCCACGCCCGCACCGGCAGCCAGAATCTGTGCATGGCCGGGGGCGTGGCCCTGAATTCGGTGGCCAATGGCCGGCTGCTGCGCGAGGGCCCCTTTGCGCATGTCTACATCCAGCCGGCCGCGGGGGATAGCGGCGGCGCTTTGGGCGCGGCCCTCTACGCGCATCACGCCCTGCTCAAACAGCCGCGGCGCTTTGTGATGGAGCATGCCTACTGGGGCGAGGCCTTCGGCGATGACGAGATCCGCGCCTTTCTCGACCGCGAGGGCATCCCCTACGAGTACGCGCCCGACGAGCAGACCCGCGTCGAGCGCGTGGTGGATACACTGCTGCGCGGGGATGTGGTCAGCCTGTATCAGGGCCGCTGCGAGTGGGGCCCGCGGGCATTGGGCAACCGTTCCATCCTGGCCGACCCCCGCCGCCAGGACATGAAAGAGATCGTCAACACCAAGATCAAGTTCCGCGAGCCTTTCCGCCCCTTCGCGCCGGTGGTGCTGGAAGAGGCCGCGTCCGATTTCTTTGCCATCGACCATGCGGAGCAGGACTATCTGGCCCGGTTCATGCTGATGGTGGCGCCGGTGCACGAGGATAAATGGGATGTGGTGCCCGCCACCACGCATGTGGGCGGCAGCGGCCGTTTGCAGACGATCCGCCGCGCCTGGAACCCTCTCTATCATGGCATTGTGCGCGGCTTTGGTGAGGCCACCGGCGTGCCGGTGGTGCTGAATACCAGCTTCAACCTGCGCGGGGAGCCGATCGTCAACTCCCCGGCCAACGCTTTCAACACTTTCAGCAACAGCGGTATCGATCTGCTCGTACTCGATAATTTTCTTGTTAGTAAGAGGGATTGGTAGGTTAGTTGGTTGGTTGGTTAGTTAGTTAATTGGTTGGTTGGTGTATTGGTGTTAATAGGCAATATTCGTGTTTTTAGTATCCAATACCAAATAACAATTAACAGTCAACAATTAACAATCAACGACTGAACACTGAATACTGAACACTGAACACTGAATACTGACCACTGAATCAAGGAGTTTTTCCATGCGTATCCTTCGTCGCCTTGGTATCATCGGCGAGTTTTTTGGCTTTTTGTGGCAGCAGAAGCTGTATTGGATGATCCCCATGGCCGTGATCATCGTTGCCGTCATCGCTATCAGCCTGCTGGGCCAGACCTCGGCCGTTGGCCCGTTCATTTACACGCTGTTCTGATTTCAGTATTCAGTATTCAGTGTTCAGTGTTCAGTGACTGGTAGACTCGGTCGCGCCGCACTGACCACTGACCCCTGACCCCTGACCACTGAATACTGACCACTGAATACTGACCACTGAATACTGACCACTGAATACTGAATACTGAACACTGACCCCTGCCGTTTGATCTCCGCTCATTCCCTGCGTTATACTTGCTGCATCCTCCTGCTGTAATCATGTGTGAAACCGCCTTATGGCACAAGATGGCCGTTCCAAAGCCCTAGAATCCACTCTGACTACCCTCACCAAGCGTTTTGGCGAGGGCACGATCATGCGTCTGGGAGAGGCGACCGCGCTCAGGGTTGAGTCTATCCCCAGCGGCTCGCTGGCCCTTGATCTGGCCCTGGGTGTGGGAGGCTATCCCCGCGGCCGCGTCATCGAAATCTTCGGGCCCGAATCATCGGGCAAGACCACACTCTGCCTGCATGTGATCGCCGAGGCGCAGAGACTCGGCGGTTATTGTGCTTTCATCGATGCCGAACACGCACTCGACCCCGCCTACGCCGTCAAGATCGGCGTAGATGTGCACAACCTGTACGTCTCGCAGCCCGACACCGGCGAACAAGCGTTGGAGATCGCCGAAGCCCTGGTGCGGTCGGGCGCGCTGGATGTCGTCGTCATCGATTCGGTGGCCGCGCTGACCCCGCGCGCCGAAATCGAAGGGGAGATGGGCGATAGCCACGTGGGTTTGCAGGCCCGGCTGATGAGCCAGGCCCTGCGCAAACTCAGCGGCGCCATCAAACAATCGAACACGATCATGATCTTCACCAACCAACTGCGGCAGAAGATCGGCGTCATGTTCGGCAATCCCGAGACGACTCCTGGCGGCATGGCCCTCAAGTTCTATGCCTCCGTCCGCCTCGATATCCGCCGTATTCAGTCGCTGAAGGCGGGGAACGAGACCGTGGGCAATCGCACACGGGTGACGGTGAAGAAGAACAAAGTGGCGCCGCCCTTTCGTTTGGCCGAGTTCGACATCATGTTCAATGAGGGCATCTCCCGTTCGGGCGAGGTGCTGGACATGGGTGTGGAGATGAACGCGATCGAAAAACGGGGCGCCTTCTACGCCTACGAGGGGACACGTCTGGGGCAGGGACGGGAAAACGCCAAGGATTTCTTGCGCGACCACCCCGATTTTCTCGATGCCATCGAGAACCAGATCCGCGTGCTGAGCGCTTTGCCACAGCGCGCGCCAGTTCCGGCAGCTTCCTGAGACGCGGCGCCGGCGGTTTCACGCACCTGTTTGTAGCTTCTGCCCGCGCAGCGCATGCTGCTGTGCGATCCGTGCCCGCTGTCATCGCAGCCCATCATTCACTGCGGATCGCTTGCAGCCTGCCGCGCCGAGACGCTACAACAGCCGTTGTAGCGTTTTTTGTCCATGACAGGCGTCATCACCCGCATCGTCTACCAACAGCGCAACCGCCAGCGTGTCAATGTCTTTGTGGACGGGGCCTTTGCCCTGGCCCTGCCCGACGCCGAAGCGGCGCGGCTGCAGGTCGGCCAGACTCTGACTCCCGCCGACATCGCCCGCCTGCGCCAGATCGACGACGCAGCCAAGGCCTACGACAAGGCCTTGCGCCTGCTTGGCAGCCGGCCCCGCTCGCAGCAGGAGATCGCCCAGCGGCTGAACCGGGCCGGATATCCGCCGGAGATCGTCTCCGCCGCCCTGGCCCGGCTGCAGCAGCAGGGGTATCTCGACGATGCAGCCTTCATCGCCTGGTGGATCGAGAACCGCGCTCGTTTCAGCCCCCGCGGCCGGCGGGCGCTGCAGCAGGAACTGCGCCAAAAAGGCCTCGATCCGCAGATGATCGACCAAGCCCTGGCCATGATCCCTGACGAAGACCAGGCCCTGGCCGCGGCCCGGCAGCGCGCCGCCCGCTGGCGGGGCCTGTCCCAAGAAGCATTCGACCACAAACTGCTGAGCTTTTTGCAGCGCCGCGGGTTCGATTTCGAGACCGCCCGCGCCGCCGCTGCCCAGCTTTGGCAAGAACTGGGGGCCGGGCAGGAATAACCGCCCCGTCCCCTCACCACTCAGACCTCATCGACCAAGGATACCGTACAATGAACCCCATCCCCCCCGTCCTCGCCCTTTTTCTCGCCCTGCTCCTCTCCCTCGTCGCCCTGGGCATCGGCATGCTCGTGGGCAGTTGGCTGCGGCAACGCGCCGACGCCCAGAAAATCGGCGCGGCGCAACAGCGCGCCGATATGATCCGCAGCGAAGCCGAGGCTGAAGCGCAGCGCATCACCCTGGAAGCGAAAGATGCGGCTCTGGCCGAGCGCAATGAAGCCGAAGCCGAACTCAACCGCCGCCGCCGCGAACTCAGCCGCCTGGAGGAACGGGCGCAGCGCCGGCTGGAACAATTGGAGCAACGCTCCGAAGCGCTGGAAGAGCGCGACCGCCGGCTGAATAAGCGCCAGAGCCAGATCGACAAGCGCTTCAGCGAACTGGAAGGGGTCGAAGCCGAGTACGCCGCCACCCTGGAGCGCATCGCCGGCATGACCCGTGAAGAGGCGCGGGAGGAACTGCTGCGCCGCACCGAAAAGAGCGCCCGCGCGGATATGGCCCGCATCATCCGCCAGGTGGAGGCGGAGATCGCCGAGATCGGCGACCGCCGCGCCCGTGAAGTCGTCACCCTCGCCATCGAGCGCCTGGCCTCCGACATCGTGGCCGAGAGCACCATCACCTCGGTGCCCCTGCCCGCAGATGACATGAAAGGGCGGATCATCGGCCGCCAGGGCCGCAACATCCGCGCCATCGAGAGCGTCACCGGCGTCGATCTGGTGGTGGATGACACGCCGGAAGCGATCATCATCTCCAGCCACGATCCGGTGCGCCGGGAAGTGGCCCGCCGCGCCCTGACCAAACTGGTGCAGGATGGCCGCATCCACCCCACCCGCATCGAGCGGGAGGTGGAAAAGGCGCAAGAGGAGGTGGATCAGGCGATCCGCGAGGCGGGGGAGGAGGCCGGATTCCAGACCGGGTTCCAGGGCCTGCATCCTGAGATTTTGAAATTGATCGGGCGGCTCAAATTCCGCACCAGTTACGGCCAGAACCAGTATTACCACGCCATCGAGACCAGCCATCTGGCCGGGCTGTTGGCTACCGAGTTGCATGGGGATGTGCGCGCGGCCAAGATGGGCGGCCTGCTGCACGACCTGGGCAAGGCTGTCAGCCACGAGGTGGAAGGCCCGCACGCGTTGGTGGGCGCGGACATCGCCCGCCGCTACGGGGTGCCGGCCAAGGTGGTGAATATCATCGCTGCGCATCATGGCGAGGCGGAGCCGCAGTCGCTGGAGGCGATCCTGGTGGCCTCGGCCGACGCCATTTCCGGCGCCCGCCCCGGCGCCCGCCGTGAATCGCTGGAGAATTACATCAAGCGCCTGACCGAGTTGGAGGAGATCGCCCAAAGTTTCGAGGGCGTGCAACAGGCTTTCGCCATCCAGGCCGGTCGCGAGGTGCGCATCATCGTCCGCCCCGAACATGTCGACGATTTCGGGGCCATCCAGCTCTCACGCAACGTGGCCAAGAAGGTCGAGGACAGCCTGCAATATCCCGGCCAGATCCGGGTCACCGTCATCCGCGAGATGCGGGCGACGGAATACGCCAAGTAGTAGATAGACGATAGACGATAGACGATGGCGGATTCGCGAAAACCATCGTCCATCGTCCATCTCAAGTCCATCGCTGCAAAAGCCATGGGCTCAATCCTATGAACGACCTCAACGCCGAGGAACGCCAGCGCCGCGACGCCCAGATCTCCGCGCAGTGGGGGGTGGATTCGCCCGCCACGCGCGAATTCAACCGCGCTCGCACGCGCTCCTTTCTGCACGATATCGCGGCTTTTTTCGGCGGTTACCGCAACCATTTGCTCTCTTTTCAGGATCTGAACCGCATCGCCACCATCGGGGAGGGCGTGGACCTGGGCGTGCAGCAGATCCCGTTGCACGCCGTGCGCGGCAGCGTGGATCGCTACCGCGATTTCGATCTGGCCTTCCTGCCCAAACACAGCGGCCTGCGCGACCGCTGGGAACGGGTCGCCGCCGCCCGGCAGCACGGCCTGCCCATGCCGCCGATCGAAGTCTACAAGCTGGGCGATATTTACTTTGTGCGGGATGGGCATCACCGCGTCTCCGTTTGCCGTAATCGCGGCGATCAGACGATCCAGGCGCGGGTGATCGAGCTGACCTCGCGCGTCCCCCTGCATCCTGACCTGCGGCCCGATGATCTGCCCAAGGTCGAGGCCTACGCTGATTTTATCCGCATCACCGAGGCCAATATCCACCTGCCCGATGTGGACCTGCAACTGACTTACCCGGCCAATTATGCCCGGCTGCTGCGTCATATCGCCCTTTTCCGCTATCTCAACCGCGGGCCGGGCGAGGAGCCGCGGGAATGGCCGCAGGCGGTGCATGCCTGGTACGCGCAGCTCTACCGGCCCATCCTCGATATCATCGCCGCCAATGAGATCATGAAGCATTTTCCCAACCGCACCCCCACCGATCTCTATCTGTGGCTGGCCACCCATTTCCGCCAGCTGCACAAACGCATGCCCCGCCCGCACGAATTGCCGGAGATCGAAGATAATTTGCAATACTATCTGGCGCCTTTCTGGAACGCCTGAGGCGATCACGGCGTGCAGACGTCGTAGGGCAAGCGTAGGTCAGGCGTCCGGCGCTGCCCTGCCATCCTCTGTTATAGTGCCAGTCAAGAGATGGCAATCTCTTCTTCTCCTCCTTTTGATAGAGCGCTCACGGTCGGGCAACCGTGAGCGCTCAAGGTTTTTAAAGGGGAATTGCATGGGGCGTGGTGGGTGTTGGCGTTCGGCCAGCGTGTGCGGGCTTGGCAAGGGCTGCCCGTGGGAGTTCGATCCACGGGCGGGCGGGCGTCTCAGACAATGATAAGTTGTCTGCATCGACCAGGACTGCTACAATCGACTGGAAATGACCTTTGCGGCCCTGCCTGGGACGCTCCCGCCGCCCCTCCCCATGACACGCCCCGCCATGCGCCACATCCTCCGGCTTTTTCTCCTCTTCCTCGCCCTGCAACTGGCTGCTTGCGGCGGCGCCGAGCTACCCCTGGGCGCTACGCCCACCCCCACCCCCGCGGATACGCCCACCCCAACGCCCACGCCCACCCCGGTGCTGCCCGGGGCCTACGGCGGCCTGGCCCGCATCCTGCAGCGGGGCGTGCTGGTCGTCGGCTTCCCCGGCGATGCTGACCCCCTCTTTGTCAGCCGCGACGCGCAGGGCACTGTGCAGGGGGTGGATGTGCAACTGGCCGACGCCATCGCCCGCCGCTGGCTGGGCCGCCCCAACACCCTGGCCTGGACTTTCGAGGCCACCGTCGCCGATCTCCTGGCCGGACGGGTGGATCTCCTGATGGGCGGGCTGCCGCACACGCGGGCGCTGGAAGCGGAGATCGACTTCAGCCAGACCTACTGGCAGCAGGAGGAGACGCCGATCGCCATCGGCCTGCCCCCCAGCGACAGCCTGCTGGCGGACGCGGTCAACGCCACTTTGCAGGCTCTGGTGGCCGAGGGCGTGTGGGATGAGGTGGTCAGATCTGCCGCCGCCCCTGCCACCTTCAGCCCGCAGCGCTGGCCTGGGCCGCTGCCCACCCTGGCCGAGCTGGCCGCGGCCAGCCAGCCCCCTGGCCCCAGCCGCCTCAGCCCTGACCGGTCCCTGACCATTGCCTATCTGCTCACGCCCGATTTCGTCACCGTCGGCAACGACACCGCCGGCTATTTGCCCGACCTGGCCCGCGCCCTGGGCCGCCGCCTCACCGGGGATGACGCTATCACGCTGGCGCCCCTGACCGAGCCGCCCCCCCTCGATTTCGCCACCTTCGACCTCTATCTCGGCCCACAGCAGCGCAACTGGCCGATGGAATTGCAGGCTGATTTCTCGCAAGATTTCTATGGCGATGGCTTGGCCCTGGTGGCGCGGCCCGGCAGCAAAGTCGAAGGCATCGCCCAACTCGACAGCCGGCCCACGGCCCTGGTGGAGACGCCCAACAGCCGCCTGCTCTACGATCAGGCGATCGCCGCGGCCGCGGTGACGCCCCGCCTCTTTGCTGTGGCCGACGCCGACGCCGCCATCGCCATGCTCGCCGACAACAAAGTGGACGCGGTGCTGATCCAGGGATACCCCGCGGCCCGTCGTCTGGCTGCCCGCGTGCCCGCCGCCATCCTCACCCCCGGCCGTCACGGCCCCATCCAGCCCTTTGCCGTGGCCCTGCCTGCCAACGACAGCCCCCTGCGCGATGCCGTCAATCTCGCCCTGCAAGATATGCGCACCGATGACACCCTGGCGCAGTTGCACAGCCGCTATTTTGGGGGCGATCCCCCTTATCCCATCACCATCTGGCCGCACCGTTGAACATCGACGCCGAACCCGCCGCCCTGCCTGCAGACACGGACGCGCCCGCGCCCAGCCGTCGCCGCCTTTTTGGGGCGGGGCTGCTGCTGGCCGTGCTGCTCTTTGCCATCATTTTTGCCGCCAGCCGTTGGCTGGGCCGCGGCGCGGCTCCTGCCAGCGCCATTGCCTTTGCCCCGGCCCAGGCCGATGAGTTCCTGATCGTCGTCGCCCCCTTTCGCCGCGGCGGCGGCGACCCGCAGCCGATCGGGGGCACCCTGGCCAACGACCTGCGCCTGGCCCCGGCGGCGGAGCATTATCGCGTCGAGCTGCTGCCGCGAGCGCCTGATCCGGCCGAGATCGCGGATCTGCTGGCGTTCTATGCCCCGCATCTCCTCGTCAGCGGCCAGTATGACGCGGTGGACATCACCCTCGACGTCAGGCTGATCCCGTCGGCGCCGCCGCCGCTGCCCGCGGCCGGGCTGGGCAGCGCCGCGCTCAGCCCCGCCCCGACCCCGCGAACCTACCAACTCTACGCGCCCGCGGCCCTGGAGCGGCCCCTGCGCTATCTCGATGCCTGGATCATCGGCCAGAGTTACTTCTGGCGGGGGGCTTATGACGAAGCCCTGCCCCTGCTGACCGAGGCCCAGCGCCTGCTGCCGCGACAGGCTCCCATCGACCGCCGCCAGGCGATGGATCGCTTTGCCGCCGACCTCAACTGGCAGCTCGGCTATATCGCCGGGCCGGCCCAGGGCAACTGGCAGGCCGCGCGCGATCTGTTTCGCGCCGCCCTGCGCCTGGCCCCGCATGACCCGGCGCCCGCGCTGGGATTGGCCGCGGCCCTTGCCCAACTCAACGACATCCCCCAGGCCGCGGAGATCCTGCGCCAGACTTTGCGCAGCCGGCCCGACGCCTGGCAAGTCCACTTCGCCCTGGCCGAGATCGCGGCGCAGCAGGGGGATAGCGGCATCGCCCTAACCAATTACGAGCAGGCCATCACCCTGCTGGCAGTCACGCCCGGCGCCGAACACTCCCTGGCCGACATCTATCTCAGCCGCGGCTATTACTGGCTGGATCTGGACGACCCGCAAAAGGCGCAGGCCGATCTGCAACAGGCCGTGGATCTGGGGCGCGAGGATGTGACCCTCTACGCCAGCCTGGGGTGGCTGGTCTACGAGGCGGGCGATTTCGAGAGCGCGGTGCGCCACAGCGCCGCCGCCCGCCAACTGGCCCCGGATCGGCCTGATCTGGCTTTCAACGAGGCCCTGCATCTCCTGGCCGCCGGCCAGATCGACGCGGCCCGCATTGCCTATGCCGAGGCGATCGATCTCACCCTCACCTTCGCGGATGTGATCACGCGCAGCACCTATTTCGGCGGCGCGTACTACGATCTGGCCGATCTGGCGGCGCGGCAGCCTGAAAAGGCCGAGATCATCGCCGAGTTGCAAGAGCGCATCGACCTTGCCAATGGCTGAGCCGCCGGCCCCTGCCGCGGCCGCGCATCCCCACCTGCCGACCTGCCACCATGTTGACTCCCGGCGATTTCGTAGGCCCCTACCGCATCGAGCGCGAGCTTGGCCGCGGGGGCATGGCTGTGGTCTATCTGGCCTATCACGAGCGACTGGAGCGGGCGGTGGCGCTGAAGATCTTGCACCAGAATCTGCAAGGGGACGCGGGGTTTGTGGCCCGTTTTCTGTACGAGGCCCGCGCCGCGGCCCGGCTGGATCATCCCAACATCGTGGCCCTGCACGATGCCGGCCAGATCGATGGCATCGACTACATCGCCATCGAATATGTGGAGGGGGAGTCGCTGGCTGAGATCATGCAGCGCGTGCGCGGGCCGCTGCCTCTCGATTTCACGCTCAGCGTGATCGGCCAGGTGGCGGCGGCGCTGGATTACGCGCACAGCCGCGGGGTCGTGCACCGTGACATCAAGCCCAGCAACATCCTGGTGCGCCACACCGGCCACGCCCTGCTGGCCGATTTCGGCATCGCCCGCGCCGCCAGCATTGCCAGCCTGACCCACACCGGCTCGGTGATGGGCACGCCGGAATATATGTCGCCGGAGCAGGCAGAGGGGAAAAGTGTGGACGGGCGCAGCGATCTCTACAGTCTGGCCATTGTGGCCTATCGCATGCTCACCGGCAGCGTGCCTTTCCGGGGGGAAAGCCCGCAGGCCACGCTCTATGCCCACGTGCATCATCCCCTGCCCGATCCGGGCGCGGCCAACCCGGAGCTGACGCCGGCGATCAGCGCCATCTTGCGCACGGCCACCGCCAAGAAGCCGGAGCAGCGTTTTCCCACTGCCGGCGCTTTTGCCCAGGCCCTGCGCACGCCCGCCGCGGCTGCGCCGCCGCCTGCCGCGCCGCCCCCGCCCCGGCCCGATCCACCCGCCCGGCCCGCAGGCCCCGGCATCTGGCTGTACGCGGCTCTGGGCTTTTTGTTGGGCGTGGCCTTGCTCAGCATCGCGGCCTGGGCGCTGCTGCGGGATCAGGAGCCGCCCCCCCGCCCGCCCGCGGCCACGACGCCGGCCGGGGGCGGGTTGTCCACGTTGCCCCCTCTGCCCGCGGCTGCTACCGCTACCGCCACGCCCAGCCCTTCGCCCACGCTCACCGCCACGCCCACCGAGACGCCGACGCCGACGCCCACCCCGACCGCCACGCCCGATCTGCCGCCCCGGCTGGCCTATGTTTCTAACCGCAGCGGCGCCCCGCAGATCTACACCATCTTCGCGGATGGCAGCGGCGATACCCAGCTCACTTTCGCCGGGCGCAACGACCGTCCCTTCTGGGCGGCGGATGGCAGCCAGCTCTTCTTTGCCAGCGATCGCAGCGGTCAACTGGCGTTGTGGGCCATGCGGCCCGATGGCAGCGAGCAAACCGAAGGCTTCGCCGCGCCCGCGGCCCTGAATTACAGCCTCAGCCCCGATGGCCAGTACATCGCCTATGCCGGCGCCGCGGCCGGCGATTTCGATATCTATCTGGACAACAGCATCTGGGCGGCCCTGCCCGGCGATCAGATCGAGTATGTGTGGGCGCCGGACAGCAGCCGCATTCTGTTCGAGAACGCGGAGGGGCCGCAGGTGCTCTACACCATCGCCCGCGGCGGCCAGCCCCTCCAGATCACGGAGGAGAGCTACGGCAGTTGGAACCCCACCTGGGCGCCCGATTCCCGCCGCCTGGCCTACGCCTCCACGCAGGATGGCAACGCCGGCATCTATACCTTCGATCTCAGCGGCGGCGCGGTGCAGCGCCTGACTCCCATGGATGTGTGGAGTCAGGCGCCGACGTGGGCGCCTTCGGGCGCGGCCATCGCCCACATCAGCGGCGAGGGGGATGGCAGCTGGGGGTTGTATCTTGTCTCTGCCGATGGCAGGGGCCGCATTCGCCTGTTCGGCCCGGTTTTTCCAGAGGCCCCGGCAGCCTGGTCGAGCGACAGCCGCCTTCTGGCCTTCATTTTGCATGATGGCGATCAGGAGTTGGCCCTGATCGCCGGCGATGGCAGCGGCTTTCGCCGGCTGACGGACAACAGCGCCGATGACTGGAATCCGGTCTGGCAGCCGCGGTGAGCGGCGGAGGCAGGGCCTGGCCCGCGGCGCAGCCAAAACAACAGCGCCGGAAGAGTTTCCGGCGCTGTGTTTGGTGTCATGCCCCCGCTCCGACTTGAACGGAGACGCCCTAAGGGCACAGGCCCTCAACCTGCCGCGTATGCCAATTCCGCCACGGGGGCAAACAGTGGAGGGTATTATACGCGGCCCCGCCGCGGTTTGTCAATCTAAGTTTGTAGTTGATGGACGATGGTCAATGGTCAATGGTCAATGGTCAATGGTCAATGGTCAATGGTCAATGGTCAATGGTCAATGGTCAATGGTCAATGGTCAATGGTCAATGGTCAA
>JAANMV010000668.1_pt1 | contig 42256 bp, 38 predicted proteins | sample 7279661 | NCBI WGS metagenome assembly JAANMV01 (sample SAMN14094540, study PRJNA606508) | bioreactor metagenome | isolation source: A lab-scale SPAN reactor treating ammonium-rich wastewater day 121 | place: Ireland: Galway | collected 2017-05-16
GGCAGGCATTCCGTATAGCATGAATTTCACCGTGCGCTGTTATATCAGTGCTGGCCCAAACGATATTATGGTCACATGCAATTACTTCATCACCCTTCACTATACAGGCAGCAAACGGGGTCTGACCCTTATCAACTCCCTGGCGGCATTTATCAATTGCCATCTGCATGTATGTTTGGTCTTTGTTCATTATTTATGCTGATTATGTTACAAAAATACGGAAAATTGGGGAAATAATCAGTGAAATAAACGATTACCAGAAGCTTAAAAGATAAGATTTATAAAAAATAAACTACAGAGTAACAGAGAATCAGAGAAATCTTAATTGAGATGGTGTTCCTTTTTTCATTATTCGTGTCACGATTATCTTTTCTTCAGTCCTGATATAATATAACATGCCGCTCCTAAGGAGCTCATAATTTTTGGGAATTCCTGGCTACAAACATTACGCTCCTAACGGAGCTGCATTTCTTACTTTTGCAAATACGACCTGGTTCCAAGCCGCAGATATGGGTGGGTTGACTAAAATATTTGAGTTGCCACGACCTTCAGGTCGTGGATTAATTGCAAAAAAAGACAGGGGCTTTAGCCCTGATTGGGATAAAACGTGCCGCTCCTACCCCAAAGGGGTCCCTATGGGACGGAGCTTTGATTTCCAAAAAAATTATTATCTACAAACATTACGCTCCTAACGGAGCTAGAATAGTCTACCTCTGTAGAAACGACCCGCTCCAAAGGAGCCCCTTTGGGGGTGTGTCGTCTCAAGTATAGTAAGACCCCACCCCAACCCCTCCCCAAAGGGGAGGGGCATTATTAAATGAATTTTCATCCCGCCGGGACGTCTCTGATTTAGTAAACCAAACATGCACATTAATTTACGGGAAACTTCATACCGGTTTTTTATGTCATATAATTATACAATATACCGTATATTTGAGCCGTCTGTAATAATATGAATAATACGAATTTTCCGTTTAAAACTACGTTTTCTCTGAATAAACTTATTGATTTTTGGAGAAATACAGCAAATAATGCCGAAGAGTGCATTGGGACTGAATTTGCCCGAAAGCTTGTTAGCGATGTTGAAAAAATCCCCGAATTGAACGGTATTATTACAGATCTTACAGTACTGGATAAACACCGAGAGCTTGTGGATGCACTTATGTCTGCAATTTTCCCGCCGGCTTACCTGAACACAAATATGACATCAATCAGCCTTCCGCTGATAAGTACCTCAATTTATTCCACTCAGCGATTTAAGGATTATTTTGAAGATGAGAACCGGAGCTTCACATTTAATCTGAATGTATCTCCGGAATATTTTGATGTTGGCAAGATAATAACAGTATATGCAACTGTTCTGAAACGTGTTTATAATGTTGATATGACCGTAATTGTTCCTTTGATCAGAACGATTACAGATAAAGATACCGGACTTGAAAGATATTTTAAGCTTAACCTGGATGACAGGTTCATCGATGTTCAGTTTCACGGAGAGCTGCCAGAAATTACGCAGGAGCAGATAACACTGCTTTCAGAAAATATGTTCAATGTTCAGCTTTGGCAGGAAATTATTAATCCTGAACTGATTGAGTTCAGGGGATTTCTTGTAGTAAACATGTTCGAAGTAACAGACCAGGAGGCGCTCTCAAAGCTTAAATTTGACCTGCTTGATAAAAATATACTATCCGGGCAAACCGGATTTACAGTGCTTGAAAACAGGATTAGAACAATGTTCCGCAATCCTGACCTAAAGCTTGGCATAGCATCATTTTCAGATGATAAAACACGGTTCATACGTACCGGCACAAAAATTGGCTCAAGTTTTATTTTAAGTGAAAGTTGTGCAGCTAAATGTACCGATTATGACGATTCAATTTACGAAAAAGCAGTAAATACAGGTGAGCCGCAGATATTATATGACCTTAATATACTGCCTAACTGTACAAAAGTAGAAAAAGAGATCCGGGGACTTGGTGTCAGAAACCTGATGGTAGCCCCTCTGATTTCAGAAGGAAGAACTATAGGGGTTATTGAGCTGGGTTCATCAAAACCCGGTGCGCTTAATTCAATAAATGCCCTGAAGCTGATAGAAATTCTCCCATTGTTCTCGCTTGCGCTAAAGCGCAGCCTTGAGGATATGGAAAGCCGGATACAATCAGTTATAAAAGAAAAATGTACGGCAGTGCATCCTGCAGTTGAATGGCGTTTCCGCCGTGCTGCACTTAATCTCATCGAAAAAGAGAACTCCGATGAATTTGCGCAGATGGAAGAGATTATTTTCAGGGATGTTTACCCCCTGTATGCGCTTTCTGATATAAGAAATTCATCTTTGATCAGGAATAAGTCAATACAGAAGGATCTTCGTGATAATTTAAGGCTTGCAAGGGAAATAATACTAGCAGCATCTGCTGTTAAGCTGATGCCGGAGTTTGAACATATTATTTACAAGATAGATAAACATATCTATATGCTTGAAGACGGGCTGCAGACAGGCGACGAAGCCAATGTTGCATCCTTCCTTAAAAAAGAAATTGAACCGCTGTTTGAAAGTATTGTTAATCTTAGCGCAGATGTTAACACAGCAATTGATAAATATAAAAATGCCGTTGATAAAGATCTGGGGCTGATTTACAGGAAAAGAAAAGAGTACGACCAGAGCGTTAAGCTGCTGAATGAAAATATTTCTTCGATTGTTGATGATGAAGAAGAATATGCACAGACAATTTATCCGCATTATTTTGAAAAATACAAAACCGACGGCGTTGAATATACAATGTATATAGGTGATTCAATAAGTGAAAAAGAAAGATTCCACCCGGTTTATTTACGCAACTTAAGGCTGTGGCAGTTTTTGCTGATGTGCAGGGTTGCTGCAATGGCAGAAAAAGTAAAGCCTATGCTTAAGATAAAGCTGGAGCTTGCACATTTAATACTGGTGCAGAACATGCCGCTATCTATCCGCTTTCACCATGACCAGAAGAAATTTGATGTTGACGGCACATATAATGTGCATTATGAAATAATGAAAAAGCGCATTGATAAGGCTGAAATAAGGGGCAAAGAAGAACGTCTTACCCAGCCCGGAAAAATTGCCATTGTTTATACGCAGCAAAATGAAGCAAATGAATACCTGCAGTATATTGAATACCTTCAGGCGAAAGGTTTCCTTAAAAAAGATGTTGAGTTCATGGAACTTGAAGACCTGCAGGGAGTATATGGATTAAAGGCTTTGCGCGTCAGCGTAGACCTGGAGTCAGCAGTATTTGAAAATTCGCTTAAAAGCGATATAAATTACGATAAAGAGCTTAAGGAGTTTATAAAATCATAAAAATGAAATTCTGGCAGAAATTACTGGTAGGCATAGGCGGAATGTTCGTTGCAGTATTGCTGATGAACTTTGTTGTTATGCCGTGGTATGTAAGACATGATACACTTGTAAAAGTGCCTTCGGTTGTTGGGCTGAATTTTGAAGATGCAAAAAAACAGCTTGATGATGCAGGGCTTGAAGGCCTTCAGGGTGATATACGCTATGACCCCTCCAAACCGATAGGTACTGTAATTGAACAGAACCCGATGGCTGAGGTGACAGTGAAGGACGGAAGAAGGATATATCTTGTTATAAGCGGCGGGGAGCAGCTATACGACGTTCCAAACCTTGTTGGCAGAACTCTTCGCGAAGCAAAATTTATCCTTAACCAGCGGAACCTGGAAGTTCAGGAAGTTGAATACAAACCCTCGGCGCAGTATCCAACAGGAATTGTACTTTCACAGATAGAAAATGCAGGCTCTAAAGTAAAGAAGGGTACGCATATTGGTGTTGTGGTTTCAACCGGAATGGATGCAGGCGATATTAAAGTGCCTGACCTTACAGGAAAGAACCTGGAAGAAGCCAAAAAACTGCTTGCAGTTAACAAGCTTACGCTTGGGAAGGTAAGTTACCAGCCATCGACAAATGTTCCGCTGAATGCAGTTATTGACCAGTACCCCAAAGCCAATATGATGGCAAAGGAAAACCAGAAGATAGATGTATTTGTTAACAGGGAAAATAAAAAGAAGATTATTATCGAAGGTGAAGAAGACGGTTTGAAGGAAAAAGAAGAAGAAATACAGCCAGATGACAGTGATCTGAAGGATGACAGCAAAAAAGACGATAAGAAAAAGGATGACAAAAAATCGGATAAAAAAGATGATGTAAAAACCAAGCCGCAGGATAAAGACAAAAAAACTGATACCAAGACCAAGTCTACAGATAAGAAGGATGAGAAAAAAACAACGCCGCAGCCTAAAAATGACAAGGATAAAAAAGACGGTACAAAGAAAAATGACGGCGGCACAAATTTCTGAGTATATTACTGTAATAACATGAAACTAATAGCTCCATCAGTACTTTCAGCGGATTTTTCAAGGATTGAACAGCAGGTAAAAATGATAACAGAAGCAGGCGCTGACCTGCTTCACCTGGATGTGATGGACGGGCACTTTGTGCCGAATATCACTTTCGGACCCAAAATGGTTGCAGATATCAGAAAACTTACCAATCTGCCCCTTGATGTACATTTAATGATAAGCGAGCCTGAAAAGTATGTGAATGAATTTGCTAAAGCCGGTGCAGACTGGATAAGCGTTCATTATGAAGCATCAGACCATCTTAACAGGCTTGTTCAGCAGGTTAAAGATGCAGGCGCAAAAGCGGGAGTTGTAGTAAATCCGGCAACCAATGTTAATGTACTCGAAGAAATTCTGCCGTATGCAGATTTTATCCTTTTAATGTCGGTAAATCCCGGATTCGGCGGGCAGAAGTTCATTGAAAGCTCAACTGAAAAAGCCAAAAAGCTTTCTGCTATGATACAAAGCTCAGGCAGTAAGGCTTATATCGAAATGGACGGCGGAATAGGTACCGGTAATATTAAAATGTTAAGCGATGCAGGTGTAAATGTATTTGTTGCCGGCAATTCTGTTTTCGGTTCAAAAGATCCGGCGGGAACAATTGCAGAAATGAAAAAATTGATCAACTGAACTAAAATTTAAATATATAAAAATTTATGAAACCCGCCTTTACATTTGCGGAAATAAGGGAAGCTGAAAAATCCATTATAGAAAAAGAGGGAATTCCCTCTTTAATTTTAATGGAAAATGCAGGCAAAAATGCATTCGATGTAATTACAACTATCTACCCGGATATTGCCGAACGCACAATTGTAATTGTTTGCGGCAAGGGCAATAACGCAGGTGACGGATTTGTTATTGCGCGCCATTTTCTTATCAATTCAATTCCGGTTGAAATATTTACTTTATCTCTGCCGGATGAACTGAAGGGAGATGCCCTTGTAAATTATGAAGTACTGGTTAAACTTTCTTCTGTGTTATGTACTATATATAATGTAACTGAAAGTGAACCGGACATACTTTATAATTATTTAAAAAGAATTAAAGGGAAAGCGGTAATAATTGATGCGCTTCTTGGAAGCGGAATAAAGGGCAGCGTAACCGGACTGTACGAAAAAATTATTAACCAGGTAAATAAAATAAAGTATAAAAATATAAAGATAGATGTTATTTCAGTTGATGTACCAAGCGGACTGGGGGAAGATAATTCCGGGGGAGCAATAATTGATGCCTGCCATACAATAACAATGGGCGCGGTTAAAACCAATTTATTATACGGCAGGGGTAAGGAAAATACCGGTCAATTATTTGTGGTACCTATTGGTATAACAAATGAGCTGATTGAAAAATACAATAATTATAATAAGTATATTGTTGAAGAAGATGATGTTAAGCGGGGTTTGCCAATCCGTAAAAAAACATCATATAAATATTCAAACGGCAAAGCGCTGGTTATCGGAGGCTCAAAGGGATTATCAGGGGCATTGATAATGAGCTCGCTTGCTGCATTACGGGCAGGCAGCGGTGCAGTAATGGCTGCTTACCCGGGATCATTAAGCGCTCATTTCGGCAGGAAGCTTTATGAAGTTATTAAAACCGAACTGCCAGAAACAGATGAAGGAACGATATCAGCTGAAGCATTTGATAAATTAAACAAACAGCTTGCGAAAGCTGATGCAGTGTTGATTGGCCCGGGTTTATCACTGAACAGCAGTACTGCAGAATTTCTGTTTGAGGTTATTTCCCGCTGCGAAAAGCCGATGGTAATTGATGCTGATGCGTTAACACTGCTTGCGGGGAATTTAAACCTGCTGAAACAAATAAGTAACAAAAATATAATTTTAACTCCTCATATAGGCGAATTTTCAAAATTAAGCGGGTTAACAACGGATGATATTACTGCTGATAGATTTTTAGCTGTCAGAAAGTTTGCAGGAGAATATAATGTAAATATTATATTGAAATCAGAAACAAGCTTTGCCTGTACGCCTGAAGGGAAAATTTACATTAATAACACTGGGAATGAACAGCTTGCTTCTGCCGGTTCAGGCGATATACTCTCAGGAATTGTTGTATCTATGCTTTCGCAAACAAAAGATACTTTATCTGCTATGTTTTGCGGAAATTATATACACGGCAGGATTGCTGAGAAGTATTCCGGTAAATCTGGGAACAGTCAAACCGCACTGCAGAAAGAAATGATAGACCTGATACCCGGGGTAATTACGGAGATCTTAGAGTAAGCTGAAAAATTTTTTTAAATATCATTTTTGGGTGATTGCCTGGGCATTAACTATATTTATTCAATCCAGTTTCCCTGCAATTGAGCTGCCAAAAGTAGAAATAATCAGCTTCGATAAAGTTGTGCATATGGGAGTTTTTGGAGTACTTGCCGGTTTATGCTATATTTCACTGCTTAATATTCACAGCAGGAATATACTGACAAATAATATTTATCTTTCTGCGGGAATTTTATCAATAATATACGGTGCAACCGATGAAATCCACCAGTATTTTGTTCCAAACCGTTCAAGCGAAGTTCAGGACTGGCTGGCTGATGTGGTTGGGATAATTATTGCTTTATTGGTTATCAGGTACTTTTTGTCTAAACGATTTAAATTATTCAGAAATACATCTGCATGATATTATGTTTATATATTTAAATAAAATAAACTTAGTGTTTATTTTTTTATTACTGTTTACTAAGATTACTTTTTCAGAAATTGAGATTAGGATTTCGACGGATAAAAGTGAATATCTGGAGGCAGAACCTATTATTTGTACTCTTAGTTTTATTAACAATTCAGAATTCTCTGATTCAATTGATTACGATAAAATTTTTGGTCTCTATTATATTAAAGTTCATGATCAGAAAAAGAAAAAACTGCAATATAACGGTGGTCATGGTGATTGGATAGGTGGTGCTCGTTATAGATTGATAAAACCAAATAACACAGTCTCAAATTCATTCATCCTGTCAGAACTTTTTGCTAATACAATTTTGTCAAAGAGTATCAACAGCGCACCTGGGTATTTGACAAGCGGAGCTTATTCTATCCAATATAATTATTCTAATAGTTTGCTTTCAAATGAAATTATTATAAATATAATTGAGCCGACCGGTATAGAAAAGATAGTTTTTGATAAACTGGTAACCGCATATTTTATTTATGATATGAATCACAGTGATACAGATAGTATTTTTATAAAGCAAAAATATTATTAAGATATAGCCCGGAATTATCCGGAAAGCGTGTATTGGCAAGAAGCAGTGTTTCGCTATAACCAGGTAAGCAAATGGCTAAATCTTGCTTATACAGATATTTCAGTAAATAAAGAATTTATCATTCGATTTCCAAATTCAATATATGTGAAACATATATTGATTAATCTATGTCAGGCTATATATCATTATGAAGGCGGTGAATCAGTTGTTATTATTTACTTGCAAAATTTAATCGAAAATTACCCAAAATCTAATGTTTCACTGCATGCAAAAGAACTAATGTTAAAGAAAGAGTACCTAAATTAAATTGATTATCACAACAAAATTAAGTATTTTTGTAATTATGGGGACATTTATAAATGTTCTTTAAGGTTCTTTCTCAGTCAAGTAACTGTAAAGCAAGAGTTTCGGAAATAACCACTTCACACGGTTCTTTTCAGACTCCTATTTTTATGCCCGTCGGCACACAGGCAACTGTGAAAGCCATAGAGCAGCGGGAGCTTGAAGAAATTGACACGCAGATAATACTTGGCAACACTTATCATCTTTATTTAAGACCCGGAACTGAGGTTTTAAACAGGGCAGGCGGACTGCATAAATTCATGAACTGGAACAAGCCGATACTTACAGATAGCGGCGGGTTTCAGGTTTTTAGTTTATCAGCCTTAAGGAAAATTACAGATGATGGGGCTGAATTCAGATCACATCTTGATGGCAGCAGCCATATGTTCACACCTGAAAAGGTTGTGAACATCCAGCGTGAAATTGGCTCTGATATTATGATGGTGCTTGATGAATGCCTGGAAAATCCGGCAGCCTATGAAAAAGTAGAAGAATCAGTCAAGCTTACCGGAAGGTGGGCAAAACGCAGCCGGGAAGAATTCATGAGAACTGAAGGGCTGTACGGTTTTAAACAGCACCAGTTCGGGATAATACAGGGTTCAACTTATAATGAGCTTCGCAAACGCTCTGTGCTTGAGCTGGCTGAAATGGATTTTGAAGGCTATGCGATCGGCGGACTAGCAGTAGGTGAAGCTAATGAGGTGATGTATGATATAGTTGAATTCACAACTGAATTTATGCCGGCTGATAAACCCAGATATTTAATGGGTGTCGGTACACCGGAAGATCTGCTGAATGCTATTGAGCGCGGTGTTGATATGTTTGACTGTGTTATGCCGACAAGGAATGCGCGGAATGCTACATTGTTCACCTCTAAAGGTAAAATGCGGTTAAGGAATCTTGAGCATAAATTCAATTTCGGCTCAATTGATGAAGAAGTTTCAAGCTATACATCTGATAATTTTACGCCGGCATATTTAAGGCATTTGTTCATGTGTGATGAAATGCTTGCAGCGCAGCTTGCAACAATACATAATTTAAGGTTTTATCTGAACCTCGTTGAAAAATCCAGGGAAGCAATACTGGAAGACCGCTTCACAGAGTTTAAGAAAAATTTTCTGGAAAAGTATAATTCAGGAATTAATAATAGCTAAAAACAGTTTAAAATTAAGTAATTCATTTAAGGAAGGTATATTAAATTGAACTTTTTATTCATAATATTACAGCAGCAAACAGACGGAATGGCAAGCCTTGTAAGCTCATTATTGCCGTTTATACTTATTATAGCGGTATTCTATTTTCTCATTTTAAGGCCGCAGCAGAAACGCCAGAAGGAAAGAGCCAAACTTCTTGAAGGCGTAAAAAAGGGTGATAAAATAATCACATCAGGCGGTATACACGGTACTGTTGAAGGTGTTGAAGATGATTCTGTACTTGTAAAAATAGCAGACAACGTAAAGGTAAAAATGGATAAAGCTGCAATCGGAACAATTGTTGGCTTAACCGATCAGGCAAAAAAATAATTCAGTTTAACTGAAAATATAGTTTTAATTGTGGCGTTTAAAAAGATCGCCACATTTTATTTATGAAAGAACATACAGCAAAAAAGAAAAATATAAAGATTAAAAAGAATCCGGTTAATCCAGTATCAAACGGGAACAGGAATTCAGACAGGAACGGCAAATATAAGTTCAGCTCAATTGAATCAGCGGTTGCTGATTTTAAAAAAGGTAAATGTGTTATAGTAATTGATGATGAAGACAGGGAAAACGAAGGAGATCTTATATATTCAGCTGAAAAATCAACACCCGAGCTTGTAAATTTTCTTATTAAATACACAAGCGGTGTTATCTGCGTACCTCTGGAAGATGAACGGCTTAAAGAACTGAAGCTGGACATGATGACAGCGCATAATACGGCGCTGCATGAAACTGCTTTTACAGTAAGTGTAGATTATGTACATGGTACTTCAACAGGTATATCAGCTTCTGACAGGAACAAAACAATACTGGGGCTGGTTAATAAAAAAACCAAGCCTGAAGACCTTGGCAGACCGGGTCATGTGTTTCCTTTAAGGGCTTTCCCTGGAGGAGTATTAAGACGTGCAGGACATACAGAAGCAGCAGTTGATCTTGCAAAGCTTGCAGGGCATTACCCTGCAGGGGTATTATGCGAGATTATTAAAAAAGACGGAGAAATGGCAAGAGTGCCGCAGCTTTTTGAGCTTGCCAGAAAACATAAACTAAAAATAATTACAATCAAAGACCTGATTAATTACAGGCTTGAGCGTGAAGTGCTGATAGAAAAAATTGTTGATGTAAACCTTCCTACAAGGCACGGGGTTTTCAGGCTTCACCTGTTCAAAAACATGGTTGATGATAAAGAGCACCTTGCTTTGGTAAAAGGTGAAATTCACCCTGATAAACCTATATTGGTAAGGGTACACTCCGAATGTTTAACAGGCGACCTGCTGGGTTCATTAAGATGCGACTGCCAGGGGCAGCTGATAAAATCCCTGAAGATTATTGAGCACGAGAAGAACGGAATAGTACTTTATATGAGGCAGGAAGGCAGGGGTATCGGGCTTGCTAACAAGCTTAAAGCATACAAACTGCAGGATGAAGGCAAAGACACGGTAGAAGCAAATGAAGCCCTTGGTTTTAAAGCAGATTTAAGGGATTATGGAATAGGCGCTCAGATATTAAGGCATCTTGGCGTTAGAAAAATGATATTGCTGACGAATAATCCCAAAAAAGTTGTAGGCCTTAAAGGTTACGGGCTTGAAATTATTGACCGTATTCCAATAGAAATACCGGCAAATTCAGTAAACGAAAGATATTTAAAAACCAAAAGAGATAAACTGGGACATTTACTTTTAATCAACAAAAATCAGGAGAATTAGATCAACATGGATTCAAACAACAAAGGATTTGTATACTTAACAAAGGACAGGCTTCATGAGCTTGAAACAGAGCTTAATGATCTGAAATCAAGAGGCAGAAAAGATATTGCCGATAAGATCGCCGAAGCAAGGGCGCACGGCGACCTCAGCGAAAATGCAGAATATGATGCTGCTAAACATCAGCAGGAACAGCTGGAAATGCGTATAGGCAAGTTTGAGGAAATGCTTTCACGGGTAAAAATTATTTCACCTGATGATATGCCTAATGATAAAATTTATATTCTCCATAATGTAAAGCTTAAAGACCTTAAAACAAAGGAAGAGTTCACATATAAGCTTGTTTCTCCTGAAGAAGCTGACCTGGAACAGGATAAAATATCCGTAACTTCACCAATCGGTAAATCTCTGCTTGGCAGAAAGAAAAATGAAGAAGTAGAAATTGTTGTACCCGCAGGCAAGCTTAAATATAAAGTTGTTGATTTTACAAAGTAAATCCGGTTATTAACAACTATGGATAAAGATAAAAAAACTCTGTTAAAAGTTGGAATAACAGTAGTAGTATCTATTATAATCCTTTTATGGGGTGTTGCATTCTTAAAAGACCTTAAATTCGGGATGGAAACCAATGACCTGACTGTTTACTTTTCTGATGTGAACGGCCTGAAAGAAGGCGACCCTGTGAGTGTGAACGGTGTTACCAAGGGAAAGATCACAAAAATTGAATTAGCACCGGGTGATTCCGTAAGAGTGGATTTTTCATTATCTAAAGAAGTTACCCTCAGGAAAGATTATGATGTATCAGTTGCCATGATAGAGCTTATGAGCGGCAAACAGATCTATATTAAACCCGGCACATCTAAGGAAAATGCAGATATAACAAAACCGCTTGTTGGTGCCAAAACAAATGATATTGTGGGGCTGATAGGCACTATGAACGAGGTTGGGGAAGATGTAAAGGTTATTGCCAAAAAGCTTGATACTGCAATGACTAAAATGACAGTTACTGTTGATAATATTAATTCAATTGTGGGTGATGACGGGCTTAAAACCAATATTAAAGGTGCAGCGAGCAATTTTAATCTTGCTTCACGCAACCTGAATCTTATGCTGGCAGATACAAGGAACAGTATAAATTCACTTACGCAAAAGCTTAACAATATTGCAACAAATGTTGATAATACTGTTACCGATACCAAGCCGGAGCTTAAGGAAACTATGCAGGATGTAAGAGTGCTTACTGCCAGGCTTGATTCACTTACAATAAACCTGAACAGTCTTGTGCTTGGCGCAAGCGATTCAAATTCAACAGTCGGCAAGCTGCTTAACGAAGATGAAATGTATGATAACATCAACAAAGCGCTGCTAAATATCAACAAGCTTGTAAGGAAAATAGAAAAAGACGGTATCAGGCTCCGCCTGTTCTGATAACTGATTCTGAATTTATAACTTAATTTGTAACTAACTCAATATTTATTTATGGTAAGGAAAAATTTGGGTTTTATTGTTACAACTGCTCTTATAATATTATTTCTTTATTATGCATCACAATTCAATAACCCCTTAAACGGCACACAAAGAAAAAAACAGGATATAAATTTCCGGTCTGATGTTTCAGGAACCAGCGGAATGGTGGTTTCTGCAAGCAGATATGCTTCGCAGGTTGGGATTGATATTTTAAAAAGCGGCGGAAATGCCGTTGATGCAGCTGTAGCAATCGGATTTGCGCTGGCAGTAACATATCCGCAGGCAGGCAACTTAGGCGGCGGAGGATTTATGGTAATAAAGATTAAAGATACCGTTACTGCAATTGATTACCGCGAAAAAGCGCCTGCAGGCTCAACACGCAATATGTTCTTAAACGATAAAGGAGAGTTTCTCCCGGATAAAAGCCAGGTTGGGCATCTCTCAGCGGGAGTCCCCGGCTCAGTAGCCGGGATGCTTTATGCGCTGGAAAAATACGGAACTAAAAAAAGGGAAGAAATAATTGCTCCGTCAATTAAGCTTGCAGAAGACGGCTTTGAAATGGAACAGGAGCTTGCTTCATCATTAAACGGTGAATATGAATTGTTTAAACAATTCCCCTCAACTAAAAAAGTATTTACAAAAAACGGGCTAAACTATACAGGAGGCGAGCTGTTTATCCAGAAAGATCTTGCAAACACTCTAAAGCTCATAAGCATACACGGCAGGGATGGATTTTACAGCGGAGTTACTGCAGAGCTTATTGTTAAAGAAATGCAGAGAGGAGGGGGAATAATTACCTCTGAGGACCTTAAGAATTACAATCCGGTTGAAAGAACACCAATTCATATAAATTATAAAGGATATGATGTTTATTCAATGTCGCCTCCAAGCAGCGGCGGCATTGCGCTTGCGCAGCTGCTTAACATGGCTGAATACGAACAGATACCGGACAGGAACGATGTTTATAACGGAATTAAAGATCATTCAAATTACCTGCACAACATAATTGAAAGCATGAAACGCGTATATGCTGACAGGTCCGAGCATCTCGGTGACCCTGATTTCTGGAAAGTGCCTGTTAATGAGCTTATCAGCAAAGATTATGCAAAGAAGAGAAGGAATGAGATAAGTAATAATTCAACTCCTTCGGGAGAAATAAAGCCCGGTGTTTTTATTAATGAATCAGACCAGACAACGCATTACAGCGTGATAGATAAAGACGGCAATATGGTAAGTGTTACAACAACTCTGAACAACACATACGGTTCCGGAGTAGTTGTTGACGGCGCAGGTTTCCTGCTGAATGATGAAATGGATGATTTTGCTTCAAAACCGGGCGAGCCTAATATGTTCGGGCTGGTTGGAAATGAAGCCAATGCAATTGAGCCGGGAAAAAGAATGCTAAGCTCTATGACTCCCACAATAATATTAAAGGATGGAAGCCCGTTCATGGTTGTTGGTTCACCCGGCGGCGGTAGGATAATTACATCAGTATTTACAACAATTATTAATGTAATAGATTTTAAAATGCCGCTTGATTCTGCTATAGATAAGCCCAGGTTCCACCACCAGTGGCTGCCGGAATACCTTCAGTACGAAGCAGGGGCAATTGATGAGGAAGTACTGGCTAAACTGCAGGAAAAAGGACACCAGGTTAAACAGATCTCAGATTACGGACGAGTAGAGGCAATACTGGTTGACTGGAAAAATCATACTTATTACGGTCACAGTGACCGCCGCGGTTACGGGGCAGCTATAGGTTATTGAGAATAATTTGCGGGGAGCGTATGCGACGTTTATCCCGTTAGGGAAGCAACCTCAAAACATGAACATTTTATCTAAATGAAATCAATAAAAATTGTCATTATTATTTCTCTTTCATTTTTTCTGGCATCATGTTCAGGATACCAGAACTATAAGGGCGATAACCTTGTTATTAGTGCAGGCAATACAGCATCAATAAATATGACCGCAGATGCTTACCGGGGATATGACTGGATTGTTGCTTCTAACACAGATGAAACTATCGCAGTATATGAAGGGAAAGAGACTGTAAACGGTGAAAAAAAATCAGATCCGTCTGAACAAATACTGAAATTTAAAGGATTGAAAAAAGGTAAAACAATTATTACATTGAATTATGTAAAAAAGGGTGACCTAATTGCACACAAAACCAGAACTATTAATATTAGCGTCTACTAATTGATAAGAAAAATTTTATATACAGCTGTTCTAATTTTTTCTGCATATACATATGCAGGAAGCGATACTTCATCATATTCAACAGCCGGGAATTACACATTTATCCGCCAGGATTATTTCGGCCTGAATGATGAATACGAAACTCCTTTTTTTGTGTTCAAAGGTTCCAAACCAGGCCCGGTTATGATACTTGACGGCGGAATTCACGGTGATGAAATAGCTTCTTACATGGCATGTGATTCAATAGTAAAGTATATCAATCTTAAATCCGGCACATTAATTGTAATTCCGCGGACAAATATTTTAGCCTGCAAACAGAATACAAGGCAGGTTAACTTTGATTTTAACCATGCTTTTCCGGGTGATCTTAAAGCAGAACAGTTTGAGTACCGGCTTGCATATGAGTTTATGTGGCTGGTTGATTCAGTTAAGCCCGATATTATCATTAACCTTCATGAAGCCCGGACTAAATGGACTCCGAAAGCTTTAACAGATCCCGAAAAAGCCTACGGGCAGATAATTATTTCCTGTATCCAGCCGTTTGAAGAATTGCTGGTAAGAAGCGTGGATAACATGAATAAAAAGATTCCGGAAGGTGATTTTACTTTTCATACTCATTATTATTCATACAGGGAATACAGCTCACTGGATAATTTTGTATCGAAGTTCAATATAAAATCATACACAGTAGAAACATACCGCGGTTTTGCTGTTGAAGACAGGGTAAAGCTGCAGCTGATTGCTTCCCTTCAGTTTATGAAAGAAATAGGGCTTGAGTTTACTTTCCCTGAAGAGATATATAAGCTGCAATAGTAATCTGGTTTAAGAAATAACATTAAACTATTCATAATATTTTTAGATAATAAAATGAAAAATATAATTTTACAAATTATTTTTATGCTTGCTGGTTTTACTGCATTAACTTATTCGCAGGAAAAAACATATACAATGCTGGATAAAGAGATCTCAGCATCGGTTGGCGAGAATTTTACAGTATCACTTGAATCAAACCAGTCGACCGGTTATTCCTGGTCGGTTGGAATGGTATGCGATAACTCACAGGTTGTTGTAACCGGAATGGATTATGACCTGCCTGAAGGCTCTGTAACAGGGCAGGGCGGCGCTGAAGTATGGCATTTAAAAGCAGTGGCACCGGGGATAGTAAAGCTTATGTTCTATTATTCCAGGTCATGGGAAAAAGATGCGCCGGCAAAAACTGTTTCTTTTAATGTAACTGTTCAGTAGGAAAAGTAAAGACGCCCCATTGGGGCGTCTCTTTTTTAAGTTGTTGGTGATAACACCAACAACTGTGAATTATGATGTAAATTATTCTGCGAGGAACGGAGTTCCGAAGCAGTCTCGTAAATTAATTTTATTTATTTAACTGAAGTTCCTTCAAACTCAAGCCTTGAATCGCTGACACTTAAAATCTCATTAAGCTCATATACATTTTTATAGCCGTATCCGTAAAGGTTCAGGTAAGTCGGTATATTCAGTGCAAGTGTAATTTCCCTGTTTCCGCCGCCTTTTTTATCATTTATCTGAGGCATTGATTTTTTTGTGGGAAAATTCTGAGAGTCATCTGCAAAGTTATTATTGCAGTATATCAGGATCTTGGTATCAAAAGATGGAATGATCTTTGCCAGTTTTTCCTGGGTAAAATCAGAAAAATTCAGGTTTACCGCACCCTTGATATGTTTGCTTTTATACATTGATTCCGAGCGTGCATCAAGGATTATTACATTTTCTTCTTTAGCCATTTCAATATATTCGGGAAGCTCAAGCATTCTTGCTTTCCTGTGCTCTTTTACCTCTGCCATCAGCTTTTCGTAGTCTTCAAAGCTTACAAACGGAGATTTTTCCTGTGCGCAGGCTGAAAATGTATAAATGCTGAAAAATAATATAAAAATTGCGAATTTACCCATAATTTTAAAGAATTTAATTAGTTATTATTCTTTTATATGGTAAAATTCAGATTTTGTTCCCGTAAATTACTTTTTCTATACGTTTATCAGGTATGAGCCACATCAGGGCAACAAAAACATAAATTCCACCTGCAGCCCACTGGCTAATATCAAAATAAGATAAAACAATTGCTGATACATACAGGACAGGTGATGCTTTGCCTTTAAGGTCATTACCTATGGCTTTTTTTAACATGGATTCACTGCCATGCAGTTTTAGGATCATAGTCTGCAGAATAAAATATGCAATTGCCGCCATTAACAGGTCAATGCCGTATAATGTTAATGTAAGCGGCGCAAAATGATTTTCAGCCATCCATCCGGTTGTAAAAGGTATCAGGCTCAGCCAGAATAATAAGTGCATGTTAGCCCACAGAATTCCGCCGGAAATATGTTTAACTGTATGCATCATGTGGTGATGATTGTTCCAGTAAATACCAAGGTATATAAAGCTTAATACATAACTTACAAAATACGGATAGAGCGGAGCCAGGTCTTTTATTTCTGTACCGTGCGGAACTTTAAGCTCCAATACCATGATCGTAATGATTATAGCAAGTACACCATCACTAAATGCTTCTAAGCGGTTTTTAGTCAACTATTAAAATCTTAATTTTTTATGATTGTTTATTATAACCTATTTCACCGAATGGCTTTAAATCATCAAGATATAATAATTCCAGATCTTTCACTTCTTTGGCAAGATCCTGGGTTCCGTCATCTTTCTGCTTTATTTCTGAAATTATTTCAAATGTAAATTTATCTTTACCTATTGAAATCCAGTCAGCCTGAAGTTCAGCATTTGGGTGTGAGCCAAAATCAAGCTGCACTCTGCTTCTGTTCCACATAGCATCCATGTTTACGCTTGAGCCAAGGTATAATTTATTGTTTACAGTATTCCTGATTCCAAAGACTCCCGCTTTGAATTTCATTTGTTTATAGTCTTCTTTAAGCTGTTTTTTTGTTTTCGCTTCCATAGTTTAAATAGTTCTGATACAAAAATAATAAAAATTGTCATTAATCAAATTACCGGCGGGAAGAAACATCTATAGCAGTATTGATTCAATTGCTGAGATGGTAATAAAGCGTTATTTCATACTTTCGGATTATCTGTAGCCATCTTGTATGCTCTGACAGTTTCTTCAATTGGTGTCAAAGCTTTTAGCAAATAATTATAAGATCCTGCAGTAATAATTTCATCTGCTACTCTTTTTATCAAAGCCAGGGTTGATTTCATCAGCGAGGAACCAACGCTGAGCCTTGCGACACCAATCTCTTCAAGCTCTTTCAGCCCGGGTGGAAGCGCTGTTCCGTTGGAAGGATTTGCAAGAATATTAACAGGAGCATCAATTTCTCTGACCAGTGTTGAAATGCTGTTTACGTCTGTAATATTGGGAACAAAAATACAATCAGCACCTGCATCCTTATAAATGTTTCCTCTTTTAATCGATTCATCAAGACGTTTATTAGCCGGACCCGATGAAGTAAGAAATGAGTCAGTCCTTGCATTAATGACCAAATGAATTCCAAGTGAGCCGGATAATTCCCGGACGGCTGCTATTCTATCAGAAAACTCAGACGGGTCAAGCAAATCAGGGCTCAGCTTTACACTGTCTTCAAGATTAATTCCAACTACACCTGTTTCAATGACCTTTCTGATGTTGGTAACAATATCCCTTGTGTTATTCCCGAAGCCGCCTTCAATATCAACTGTAAGGGGAAGTGTTATTTTATCCGCAATATTTTTTATTGCCTGAAGCATTTCAGGAAAGCTTATCTGTTCGCAATCAGGGTATCCCAGCGATGCAGAAATACCCATGCTTGTTGTACCTACTGCTTTAAACCCGCTTGCTTCAATAAGCCTGGAGCTTCCCGGATCCCATGAATTGACTATTACAAGAATTTCTTTGTCATGATGCAGCTTAAGGAACAGTTCGGCTTTTTCTTTCTGGGTCATAGGTCTGGTCTGTAAGTTTAAATTCAGAATATCCGGTTTAAAATTAACCGGTACTTATTTTTTTTGCATCGGAAGGAAAATACCGGAAATGGAATCCGGAGCTGGTGTAGGCTTAAGCTACTTCAATCCCCAGAACCGCATCCTTCAGCCTGCCGTTTGGCTGTTTGTAAAACGGCACCCCAAGCACCCTGTAATTTTTTACCTGTATATCGTAATTTATGTTGCGGATAGTATCGTTTTTCTCAGCTTCAATTGAAAGGAAAATGAACTCTGCGATCTTTTTTGCATCTTCTTTTGAAAAATTGAACCCGGTGAGCTTTACATTGTATTTTTGCGGTGAAGGTACTGCATTCTTTGTTGTATAGCTTACACCGATATTCTTAACAGATTCAATAGGCATCCAGAATGCAGGCACATAGAATTTTACATCGCCTTCTGTTTTGTTTGAGCCGCCGAAAAGATTTGATATCCACCCGCCTGATGAATCACGTGATAATATCTTAACATATGCATCAACCAGCCAGAAGCCCTTATATACAACCTCTCCATCACCCTTAACAAGCGGAGCCGCAAAATTAACATCTATCGGAACAAGTTCATCATTAACTATTTCCCAGCCGTTGCCGCAGCTTGAGCAATATACAATATTGTCATTCATTTCAACGGTCAGGCCGCTGTCACATGATTTACATTTTACCGCTATTAATTTAAAATCTTCCATAATCTTAATCCTGAGCAAAACGCTCGTCTTATCTTTAAGAAAGGATCTCTCAGGAGATCCAAAAATTTAATTTATTTAAAAAATTTCACCGGTATCCTGCAACTTGTAACCTGCAGCTTTATCACCTTCTTAAAATACTTGAAGCAATGCTTGCAACATCAACTACATTGCCAACGCTTGCCATACTTTTCAGGTTATTTACATTCTTGCCGCCAAAAAATCCTTTTTTGGGCGGTGCAACAATACCTGTTCCTTCTTCAACCTCGCCGCCGTACCTGAATTTTTTATAACCCCACAGCATAATTATTATCCCGAAGATAAGCGCAAATGCATACATTACCAGCGCAGCTTCTGCGCTGTCGCTATCGCCAACAATACCGAAAATTCCGAAGAATGTTACAAGGAATGAACCGACTGCAGTGCCGAAAATACCCGCTACAGCACGGTAGAGGTTATTGCCCGGAGCTTTTCCGTAACAAACAGAACCGTCTTCACCGTCAACTACTACCTGGTAGGTTCTGCCCTGGAAAACATATCTTACAACCCAGAGCGGGTAGTAAACTATTGATACATTGGGCCTGACAAGATCGTTATGCTGGAAGGTTATCTGGTCAACCTTAACTGAATTCACTGCTTCTTCTACAAACTGTGATTTTGCTATATCGGTTACTTCTTTTTCCGATGAGATGATATTGAACAACATCCCTTCAGACTGAAGCTCTTCAAAATTTATAGGCCGCATTTCATCGCCTGCAAGGTTTACCTTGCGTACGCCAAGCTCTGCAACATCGCATGCTGCAAAGGTCCTGTCAAACGGTTTCTGGATTTTACGTTCAACATCAACATAATATGTAGTGGTTCTTCCGTTCACAGTCTGTGTCCTTCGTTCCTTGCCGAAAACCCAGCCGATAACATCTGCTCTTACACGCCAGTATGGTATGTAAACCAGGAACGCATCATCAAGCTTTGACTGGTTCTTTAAACCGCGGGCTTTGGCAAGCCCTTTGCCAAGCCAGTTGAACATATTCTGGATAGCAATATTCCGCTGTATCTTGCGCGGAACGTAATATTTAACAACGCCATCAACGCCTTTGGTTAACAGCAGTGTGCCGCAGTATTTGCAGTTGAATGTTTTAACGCCTTCTCTCAGATCAAGCTCGCCGGCGCAGGCGGGACAAGTTATTCCTTTTAATACTTTTTCAGCCAATTTCTATATGTATTGAAAATTGTTAATTGCTACTGTTAATTGAATTAAACTTTCTTTGCAATAAAATATGCCATTACTATCAGCGGTACTGAGACCAATCCGTAGGCAAAGATCTTAAAAAATTCCGCAGTCAGCAGGGCTTCTTCCATGCTGTCATTAAGCACAAAACCAAGCACGTAACAGATTACGCTAGTAATAACAAATGCGGCAATGCTTAATCCGAACAGTATCCTGAACGGAGCTTCGCTTTTTGCCGGATATATATTTGAATAAACCTGGCCTGATGATGCTTCAACCAAAGCTGTATAGCTTTGCCCCCCGAAATTATAATGGAACTGGTAAAAGGGGATATGTACCAAAGCTGCTTCGCTTACTGTATCCAGATTTACACCCGAACCCTGCAGCCAGGACTGTGCTGAATCATACAGCACATCGGGCTTAACTATCTCATGGTCATTATGTACGTTTTTATCGTAGAACTTAAGCGCTCCGGCGGGAATCTGAAGCTTTTTTATCTCTGAAACAGAAGTGCTTGCAGCCGGCTGAAGGTATATCTTATCGCCTGAACCGTCCTTTGTCTTAAAATACCACACGGGGAAATAGTAAAATTCGCTTTTCACTATCTGCGCTTTTTTATCCAGGTCCTTAACGGTGTGGTTGCCGGACATCCAGCGTTTTAAATTGCCTTCTGCCTCGTTTGGCTTAAAGTTTGAATGGATAAGGTAATGGAATACTACTTTTCTTTTATCTAAAAATAATGCTGATGCGCAAAACGGACACTCTATAAAAGTTTCATCCTGTTGTACGGTAACATCAGCCCCGCATTGTGTACATTTTATTTGCATTTATAACCCTGAACGCAGTGAAGGGTCTCACTGCCATTATCGAAAATCTTTAATGAAAATGATGAATGTTTTTGAAAATTGGAATTGAATTTAGTTTTACCCTCACCCCCCTGCCCCTCTCCCAATGGGAGAGGGGAGAGGTGAACCAAAATTTTTCGGTCTGTACCCCTCTCCTTTTAGGAGAGGGGAAGGGGTGAGGTTTTAAATTATAATTTAGAAAGCAGATCTTTTTTCTTGGCGTCGAATTCTTCCTGGGTTAATGCGCCGGCATCTTTAAGCTTGGCAAGCTTTTCAATTGTTGCCAGAACATCTTCCTGTGACTGCTGCTGCTGAACAGGCGGATTCTGCTGGTTGCCCTGCTGCTGCTGGTTCTGCGGCTGCATAGAGCCCATCATCATATTAGCCATTGTCATTCCAGCGCCAAGTCCAACACCCAGACCTGCAGTACCGCCGCCGCCCGGATTTTCAGCTGCTTTTTCCATAGCCATTGCGGTTTTGAACTTCATGTACTGGTCCAGGTTTCCGATTGCGCCCATTGAGCTTCTTTCGTTGATCTTTTCCTGTACTTCATCAGGCGGAACTATTCCGACTATAATTAGATCGGTAAGCTCTATACCCATTGAATTGAAGAAATCGGTAACTTCTGCTTTTATACCGGTTTCAATCTGCGGGTAGTACTGCCCAAGGTCAAAAACTGTTTTCAGGTTCTTGCCAAGCACAGTATTAAGCCTTGATACTATGGAATCCCTTAAATAATCTTCAATTTCGTTGGTTGTATATTTACCCTGTGTTCCTACTATTTCATTGATAAAAAGCTGGGGATCTTTAACTCTCATCGAGAATTTTCCGGAAGCCCTTAACTGCACAAAAGAAAGCTCGCTGTCACGGAAGTTAATAGGTGACTTGGTCCCCCATTTAAGATCGATGAATTTTTTCATCGATACATAATACACCTGTGCCTGGAATGGCGAATTGAAGCCGAAAGGCAGTGAAAGCAGCTTGGTTAAGAACGGAATGTTGGCAGTTGTTAATGTATGCCTGCCTGCCCCGAATACATCCAGAGCTTTGCCGTCTTTATAGAATACTGCTGTCTGGGAATCCTGCACAATAAGCTGCGCACCCATTTTTATATCAGTTGAACCTGCCTGAGGTTCGCGGTGTACCAGCTCTTTTCCTGATTCGTCAAAAAACTGGATTATTTCTAAAGCATTACCCATTTTATTTGTTTCCTTCTATATTGTTTATTTTTACTTGTTTTATTTTTGTAAAATTAATCATTTGCATTATAAAATACAATTATAGAACTGTAAAAATTCCCCTTTGTTTCAGGAAAAATTTAGGGATTTGTTTCTTGTTTAATATTTTATTTTAAGCAATATATTCAAAATTGCTATTATATTTAAACATTTGTATTTTGCAGGGTTAAATTAATACAGTTTATCCATGGAGCAAAATCACTCATTAGCTAAAAGGCTCGGTCTTTTTACTGCTGCTACTATTGTTATCGGGTCTATGATAGGTTCAGGTATCTTCAAAAAGTCGGCGTCAATGTCCGGGGAGCTTGGCGCGCCGGGAATAATACTTGCAATTTGGGCTATTGCAGGAATAATCAGTCTGATTGGCGCATTGACAAATGCTGAAGTTGCAGGTCTGCTGCCAAGGGCAGGGGGACAGTATGTTTACTTCCGCGAAATGTATGGAAAATTCACCGGCTATTTATACGGCTGGGCTATTTTTGCTGTAATTCAAACTGGTTCAATAGCCTCAATTGCATATGTGTTCAGCGGGTATTTTGAATACTTTTTTCCGGCACCGCACTTTTCACCTGAATGGGAGGCATGGGGGTTTTCACTGCAGTGGGGCGAGCAGGTAATACTTGACCTTTACCCGCTTAAGGATATTGGTTTAAAGCTGCTTACGATATTTCTTATAATGTTCCTTTCAACCGTTAACTATTTTGGAGTGGTTTTCGGAGGTATTGTTCAGAATGTATTTACAATTTTAAAAAATGTTGCAATTGCATTTATTGTAGTGCTGGCCTTGACGGCAGGAGCAGGTTCGGTTGCCAATTTCTCACCGTTTGTAAATTCAGCTTTTCAGTATCCTTCAGGCAGTATTCTGGGCGGAATAATCCTGGCGCTGAGCGGCGCTTTCTGGGCTTATGACGGGTGGAATAACATTACATATCTTGGCGCAGAAGTAAAGGATGCACAGCGGAATATACCCAAGGCTATGATTTTCGGTATGTCATTTGTCATTCTGGTTTACCTGCTTGTTAATCTTGCATATTTCTACGTTCTGCCGGCGGATGTGATGAAGGATTCATCTTTCCTTGCTGCTGATGTGATGAAGCGCGCTGTGGGTGACTGGGGCGGTGCATTTGTTGCCGTTGCTGTGCTTGTTTCAACATTCGGCACAACCAACGGAACTATACTTGTAAGCGCAAGAGTGTATTATGCCATGGCAAAGGATGGATTGTTCTTCAAAAAGCTGGAAGATGTTCATCATAAATATAAAACTCCTGGAACGTCACTGCTTATCCAGGGAATGTGGGCAAGCCTGATTACTATGACAGGTACGTTTGATCAACTGACCGATATGCTGATATTTGTTTCGTGGATATTCTACGGTATGGGTGCATACGGAGTTTTTGTGCTGCGCAAAAAAATGCCAAATGCCGAGCGTCCATATAAAGCTTTCGGTTATCCCGTCCTGCCGGCGCTATTCGTGCTGTTCAGCGCATTCTTTGTTGGATTCAGTGTATGGTATAATGTAAGGAATGCAGTATTTGGATTATTGCTTGTAGCAATTGGTATTCCGCTGTATTTTTATTTTAACAAGCAGAAGAAACAGGAAATGACAAGCGTATAAGTCATACCCGCGAAAGCGGGTATCCAGATGAAAATTGAAAATAGTAAAGTAATGTATAAAATACAATTATATCATATATCGGAATAATTATTTTTTCGAACATTAATTAATATAGCAAAGATTAACTACTAGATTCCCGCTTTCGCGGGAATGACAAATCCACTTTCGCCCACTAAGGGTAAACAGGGAATGACATTTCTGCTTGTCATACCCTCGCAAGAGGGTATCCAGACGGAAATTTATAATGGTGCAAGAACATATGAAAAATATTATACCAAATAGCAGAATAAATGTTTTCCATTGTTATATTGATATTACAAAGTTTAAAATCTAGATTCCCGCTTTCGCGGGAATGACAAGCGATAAATTTATACCCGCTGAAGTAGTCATACCCGCGCAGGCGGGTATCCAGACAGAAATCTTAGATTGTTCTTTTATTCAGGAAAAAATATATTATTAAGTAACGGGATTATATTGTATCATGGATTTACAAATAATCAAAAAAATATGACTAGATTCCCGTTTACACGGGAATGACAAGCAATAAATTTATACCCGCTGACGTAGTCATACCCGCGCAGGCGGGTATCCAGACAGAAATCTTAGATTGTTCTTTTATTCAGGAAAAAATATATTTTTAAGTAACGGGATTTTATTGTATCATGGATTTACAAATAATCAAAAATATAAGACTAGATTTCCGCTTGCGCAGGAAATACAAGCGATATGAATCAATTTATTAAATAATATTTATAAGTTTTCAATGAGTGACAGAATAAACCAAAAATATTTTTATATTTATATAATGACAAATAAAAAAAATGGTACGTTATATACTGGAATGACAGATGATCTTTTAAGGCGGGTATTTGAACATAAAAATAATTTATATAAAACTAGTTTTACATCAATTTTTAATCTTCATAAATTGGTTTATTTTGAACAAACTGATGATGTCTCAGCAGCTATTTACAGAGAGAAACAGATAAAAAAATGGAACAGGGATTGGAAGTTAAAGCTAATTGAAGATATGAATCCAAATTGGAATGATTTATATTATTTTTATGGTGGAAAAGAATACGAAAAAAATCTGGATATTAATGAGTTAAGAAAACTATATGGAAATTCATAAAATTTATGAAATTCCGCATGTCATATCCGCGAAAGCGGGTATCCAGACGAAAATTGATAAAGTGTAAAACGTATGAAAATTATTATATCAAATAGCAGAATAAATGTTTTCCATTGTTATATTGATATTACAAAGTTTAAAGTCTAGATTCCCGCATACGCGGGAATGACAAACCAGCTATAGCCCAATAGGGTAAAAAGGGTATGACAAACTAAATTTATTTTAAATTGAAATTACTCTGGAAAATATTATTGTACCTTCAAATACCTTTGTATATTCTGGTAATTAAATTTTTATTATCATTTTTTATCAAGATCGATGATGTTTCTGAACAGATTGATTCAGTATTCAACTTTGTTTTATATATTTATCTTGTCTGTTTTGTATTATCGGGAATAATATCATTAATAATATTATTCAGGTTATACATTAAACAATATTCACCTGCATTGCTAACAGCGGCAATATTGCTTCTGCTGATCGGACTTACATTATTATATAATTATTCAGGTCATTTAATGTTTGTGATTGTTCCTGTAATAGCCGTAATATATCAAATAATTTTAGTTACTGCATATGGCAGAAATATTACAGAAAACGGAAAATATGATTAAGACAATTGAATTTTACTTTATCAAAATCATTTTTTTAGAATCATAAAACTTACCGGCTTTAATGGTATAGAAATATATTCCGCTTGCAAAATTTCCTGCATTCCAGTCGGTCCTGTAGGAGCCGGCAGCAAGCCTTTGGTCTGCCAGGACTGCAACCAGCTTGCCAATTGAATTATATACCTCAATTTTTACATTTGATTCGTCCGGAATATCAAAATCAATGGATGTTTTGGGATTAAACGGATTGGGGTAATTTTGTTTAAGAAGAAATCCTGCAGGAATTTCAGAACCGATGTTATTAATTCCAAATGGGGGAGTGAATTGTAATTTTAAATAAACTATCCTTGCCGGCGATCTTTCTGCACCATTAACGAAGCTGCCTGGGATTGAGTCTTTCTGAGCTAACAAATGAAAATCTTCTCTATCGCTTCTGCCATTCATAGCTGATATAGAAACGTATCTGTAATCGAATTGTGTACCTATAAAATTTGTAAGTTTTTCAGGGGTATTCCAGGAATTTCCTGTAAGATCTGACATAGTGTAATATATATCGAAATAATTATTTGAATCCAGAATATTAGGATTTGCCTTACAGTATGCAACTAGAATTCTGTTCGGTGATATTCCAATTACAGGTCTGCATACAGGCGCATATCCGTCATTTTGTGGATTTTGACCTGTCATTGAATTTGAAGAATCAATTATAACAGGATTGCCGGAATTAACCGAAGGAGACCAAAATTGTATTTGTGCTGTTGAATGTATATCAGGTGTATATGAAATATATTTTACTGTTTCAAATACAACTTTTGGCACTTCACCTGAGTAACAAATATCTATACCGTTGTACGCTCCGTAATTATTATTTTGAAGTGGATCCCATATCAAAACAGGCGTGCTCCAGGTTACCCCATTGTCTGTACTTTCTCTAAAACTGACTTTTCCCGGTGTAATAATTTCATTCATAATATAAGCCATTCCAATCTTGCCGCTTAGACTTAAAGCAAATGCGCATTTGAATGAATAGGATAATTCCGATTGATTAGCATATCCGCTGAATTGAGATTGAGTTATACTTAATCCCCTGTTGAGTAAAGTATTGGCAGCAAAAACAAATTTAGATTGATTAGTAACTGAACTTGTTTGAATACCGTTTGGCCAAAGCGGGAAATTATTGTTTTCACCAGGATCCAATATAATAAATGTTCCTGCACCCGGAGCAATATCAGCGAGCCATTGAGCCCTTTCAATACCTCCATTAAAATTTGAATTAACACCAATTAAAGCGCTGCCATTACTCATAATTCTTATTACAGGAAATCCGGACCTTATACCAGGATATAATGGACCATTGATACTCCAATTAAGCCCATTATCGTTACTAAAACCAAATACTGCTTTTCTGCCGACTATAATACTGTCAATATTCCCTGAATGATTGAAAACTACCTGTAAGTTATCCGGCGTTGCTGGATCCATTTGTATCAAATGTGCACTGCCATTTGATTGAATATCATAATATGTCCTGTAATTTGAATCTAATTCTATAAAATTATAAATTTGTGTAAATAATGCAGGGTTAAATGTTAAACTGATCAATAAAACAATAAACTTTTTCATTGTAAGAAATTATAAAATTATTGAAAAATTGTACAATTAATATAATATTCCAAATTCTGCATTTCAACATATTATTAAAAGCAGGTTTAAAAAACCGTAAAATTTTAAGGAAACTATAAAAGAATTCTGTTTGTTGTGTGTAACCCGGTAAATAAAAATTAAATTTTATATACTTTTCACAATCAATATAAGCTATATTTGTTTAACCCTAAAATTAACGGGTAAACAAATTACTCAATATATGATAAATAAAAAATTATCATCCATCCTCTCTGCAGCACTCTTTATTCTTTTTATTTCACCATTATTCACGCAGTTATTTTCACAGGAAGTGGTTATGGATTCCATAATCACAGGCAATAAGTACCGTTTAACCCTGTTCAATGATAAGGAAGTTATCGGGCGTGTTGCCAAACAGGATTCAATTTACGTTTATGTTGTAACTGAAGAAGGAACAGTAAGGGTAAGATATGATGATATCTTCAGTGTATCAAAAAGCGCTATTCCCCGGGTAATGCTTGCAATGTTCACACTTGGAGGCGGTATTTATCTGAACGGCGGTGATTATAACGACTACCCTTACAATGACGATAATAAACCCGGATTATCAACTCAGGTAACGGGACTTTTTCCATTTGGAGAGAACAAAGCTATCAGGGTTGATCTTGGTTTTAACAGAATAACCCGAAAGGCATATGATTATTATTATTACAGTTCCAGTTATTCTAATTATACAGAACAGAATATTGATATATATAATCTGTATGCTCAGTTTGTTTTCGGAAATTTTAATACTAAAACAAATTTCAGCGTTTACGGTCTTGCCGGGGTTGGTATAATGCATATCAGCGAAGGCAGCTATACAAATACCGGTTATAATTATTATGATTCTTCATACTATTCCTATACATACCCGGGAGAAAATTACACTAACTTCAGCCTTGCAATCGGCGGAGGTTTAAGGTTTAAGCTGTATAAGCAGCTTGGTTTATTTACTGAAGCGCAGTATCATATAAACACTTACCAGGGATTCTTCTGGTTTTTTGGCAGGGGATACTTTCCTGTACGCGCCGGCATTACATATATGCTTTATTAGGAGGTGCTGAAATGAAAAATATTCTTATTCTGGCAGTATTAATACTGCTTGGCGTTTCAGTTTATTCACAGCAAACGGGTGATTCGCTTCGCACAGGCAGAGCCTGTAAAATAGTTCTGTTTAACGGATTCCAGGCAGAAGGCAATATTGTATCCCGCGAAGCAGATACGGTTGTGCTTCAGACTGATATAACAAAGTTATATATTCCAGTAAAGGATATAAAGTTTGTTCTTAATCCTGATGTTGAGCTTTCAGATATTGAACCTGAACCTACAGGAAATTTTGATGAAGATACTGTAACATCTGTTAAATCCGGTTATTCTGATGAATGTGATGTTTACCTTGATGATAAATCAGCATTAGTCAAAGTAAAACTTTCTGCAGATACAGACTCAACTGTAAAAGTATTAAAAGAGGACAGGTATAAAGTTATCAGCATAGCATCAATCCGTAAAATTGAATTCAAGCCGCCTGCGCCATTTGGTAAAGGCTATTTCATTGGTTCCCTGATAGGAGCAGGTTTAAGCTTCGTAACTTTGGTTTCATTCGGTGCAATTGGTTATGTGCATTTTGGTGAAATAATTGCATTTTGCGGTTTAACTTCAATTCCGGCGGGACTTATAGGAGGGGTAGTAGGCATGCTGACTGCAAAAAATGATATTTATATTTTTGAAAAGGGTGACTCCCCTGTAAAATTAAAACGTATACGGTATTTAATAGAAAAGCATATGGATAACTAAATAATTTTGTTAAATAATAATCCATTTAGTATGTTAGCCACGGGTTTTAACCCGTGGCTTTATTATTTACTTCCTTAAATCCCTTAATTTCTCGAACAATTTCTTTTCTTCGGCTGTCAGGTCTTTCGGGGTCTGAAGGTCTATTTTAACAAACAGGTCACCGTACTGTGAATCATTTCCGTATTTCGGCATTCCAAGACCTGCAAGCCTTAATGTTTTTCCGCTTGAGGTTCCTTCGGGAATTGAAATTTTTATTTTCCCCTTTAATGTTTTAACTTCAGGCTTGCCGCCTAGCACGGCTGTGTAAATATCTACAGGCAGGTCCATATAAAGATCATCATCTATCCTGTTATAAAGCGGATGCTTCTGAAGTTTTAATGAAAGCATCAGGTCTCCGTTTGCTCCATTATTATGTCCTTGATACCCTTTACCGGCAAGCTTCAGGGTTTGTCCGTCGTATGCGCCTTTTTTTATTTTAAGTTTTATTGTTTGCCCGTTCAGTTCAAACAATTTATCAGCGCCGTTGTATGCTTCTTCAAGTGTTATCGGAAGTTCTGCGTGCATATCATCGCCTTTAAGCTGCTGCCTTTTGCCCTGGCGCTGTTTTGAGCCGGTGAAGCCTGAACCGGCGCCTCCGAAGAACGCTTCGAAGAAATCACTGAAGCCGCCTCCGCCTTTTCCGAATGCCCCGCCAAGGTCGCCGAAATCAGTATAAAAGGTCTGCCCGCCGTTTGAGCTGCCGTATTGCTGCTGCCCATATTGATTCTGATATTTGCCCCAGTCAAATCCGCCGCTGCCGGTACCCTGCTGGTAATTTTTCCAGTTGCTTCCAAGCTCGTCATACCTTCTGCGTTTTTCAGGGTCGCTTAAAACTTCATTGGCTTCGTTGGCTTCCTTGAATTTAGCTTCGGCGGATTTATCACCCGGATTCTTATCAGGGTGGTATTTGTTTGCCAGCTTGCGGAATGCTTTTTTTATTTCATCCTGCGAAGCTGATTTTGATACACCTAATATTTTATAATAGTCTTTATAATCCATACCAATTTAAAAACGATTTTTAAATCCTTTAAGTTCACTTAATCAAGTGTATCTGAACGCCAGTAGAAATAGCTGTGCATATCATCTTTAAACCAGCCGGTTTTATTGTACAGATTTTTCGCCGGGTGGTTTTCGTTTTGTGTTTCCAGTACCATTCCCGTAGCGCCGGTTTCCCTTACCAGCTCTTTGCTTTTTTCGATAAGCTTTTCTGCAATGCCTTTTTTGCGCGCCATGATATCGACATACAGGTCGTTAAGCACCCACATTCTTTTCATACCAACAGAAGTGAACAGCGGATAAAGCTGTACAAAGCCAAGCCCTTCGCTGTTTTCATCCAGTGCTATGTAAATTACGGATTCATTATTTTTCATCCGTTCATTTATGAACTTCAGTGCGCCTTCAATATCAGGTTCCTGGTCATAAAAAACGCGGTAATCATTGAACAGCTTTGCAGTCTGCTCAAGCTCTTTAGTTGTTGCTTTAATAATTTTCATTTTGTTTTTTCTTGTCATACCTGCGAAAGCAGGTATCTTGTGTTAAATTTAATAGTAACAGAGAATTGATGATATAATATATACTTAAAGAAAAATTACTACATCTTTAATTTGATAAAATAATCAATTTAATACTACATTAATATTCAAAACATCGAAGCTATCAAACACATATTATAAATATCCTGCGGGCTGCACCCGCGGCTAAGATCCATCACGGGCTGCGCAAGCCCTTGAACTATTGGACCCGCTGCAACTGCACCGCCGATCCTTTCAGTAATTTTATATGCAATATTGCCTGAGTTGAGGTCAGGGAAAATAAAAACATTTGCCCTGCCTTTTAATCTGCCTCCCGGATCTTTCCTTTGAGCAACTTCCGGAACAAAGGCTGTATCGAACTGCATTTCACCATCACAAACAAGCGAAGGATCCCGCTTCTGAGTAAGCTTTAACGCTTTTAATACTTTCCCGGTTGAATCATCATTTGCGCTGCCCTTTGTTGAAAAGCTGAGGAATGCTGTTTTCGGCTTTATTCCGGTCAGCCTGAAATAATTTTTCGAAGTCTGTATTGCAATATCGCTAAGCTGCTCTGCAGCTGGATTTGGCAGTACACCGCAGTCAGCAAAAGCTAATGTTCTGCCTGTAAGCTTATGGTTTTTTGGAAAGCTCATCAAAAAGAAAGAGGAAACTGTTTTATTGCCTTTGCTTAATCCTATGGTTTGAATTGCAGTTCGTAAAACGTTTCCGGTCGAATAAACACTTCCTGCAACAACTGCTTCAGCAAATTTATTTTTAAGCATCATACAGGCAAATATTAGCGGATCGGTTAATCTTTTTTCAGCATCATTTAATGTTAATTCCGGTTCTTTGTTTTTTCTGAGCTTTAAATACTCTTCAGCAAATTGTTTAGAAAATGAAATATCGATTATATCAAGATTTTTATTCTCACGTAATTTAATGCGTTTGCCGGTATCTATCATAATAAGATTTGCAGTATTCTTTTTAAGGATTAGCTTTGCTGCTTCAATTACCCTTGGGTCATATGATTCCGGCAGAACAATTGTTTTCTTTTTCCGTTTTGCTGATATTTCTAGTTTTCTGAATATATCCAATATTAAATTCCTGATTCGTAATTCTTAATTTGTAATTTCCTGTATGATACCGCCTCCAATTAAATCATCACCGTCATAAAATACTGCTGACTGGCCCGGGGTAATTGCTTTTTTAGGTTCATTAAAGCTAACATAAATTTCATCTTCACCGGTCTGTTCAATAACTGCTTCAGAGCCGGGGTCTTTATACCTGATTTTTACCACAGCATTGCGGTAATCAAAAATATTTTCATATTTCTGAAGATTGATTTTACGGCATGTAAACCCGGTATTGTAAATTCCCTTTTCATCATCAACATATACTATATTATTGCCTGCATCTATTTTTGAAACATAAACCGGTTTACCCAGGGATACTTCCAGTCCTCTTCTTTGCCCGATTGTATAATTAATATAGCCTTTATGCTTGCCTATAATTTTATCATGATAAACTATATCTCCGCCTTCTATCGCTTTTTTAAGCTCAGGCATACGTATTTGTATTAACTGGCGGTAATCATCGTTCGGTACAAAACAAATTTCCTGGGAATCGGGAATATCCGCTGATTTCATTCCAAGTTTTTTGGCAATTTCCCTTATCTCAGTTTTTTTATAATTCCCCAATGGAAACAAAGTTTTGCTTACAGCAAACTGGGATATCTGCCACAAAGCATAACTTTGGTCTTTAGTCAGGTCATTTGCCCTGCTGATAAAAAACCTGTTTCCGGAATTTCCTGTTTTAGCATAATGTCCAGTGGCAATATAATCTGCACCAAGCTCAATAGCTTTATCCAGCAATGCTCCCCATTTAATAGCTTTATTGCACAATACGCAGGGATTGGGAGTATGCCCGATCAGGTATTCATTTATAAAATCATTTATCACAATTTCATTGAATTTATCGGTAAAGTCCATGGTATAATGAGGGAATTCAAGCTGGTTGGCTACATTCCTGGCGCTGTATATGGTTTCCAGAGAGCAGCAGCCGGAATCTTTTTCAGGTATATCGTCATATCCCCAGGTTTTCATGGTCACTCCAATCAGATTAAAACCTTCATTTTTGAGGATATATGCAGCAACAGAAGAATCAACCCCTCCGCTCATTGCAATAAGTACTGTTTTTTGTCTGTTTTCAGGCATTTGTGTAAAATACCGATAATTTACTAACTATAAAAGATTAAAAAGTGGTTTGAATTTTATTTAAATTCCCTTATATTTGCATTGATTTACTAATTAAAATTACTCGAAAGGGGGGTAATAGATGACCAAAAGAACATTTCTCGTATGGGTCATGATTCTCACTTTTGGTATAGCCAGCCTGCCTGCTATAGGATTTTCTGCAGAAAGCAAGCAAACCGGTAATACCGAAGTAAACAAAAAGAAGCCCAAAAAGAAATTTTCCAAAAAGAAAAAGAAAACTTTTAAGAAAAAGAAAGGCTCAAAAAAGAAGTACTCAAGCGGTAAAAAGAAGTACTCAAAGAAGAAAAAATATTCAAAGAAAAAGAAGTACACCGGTAAAAAGAAGTACAATAAGAAGAAAAAATATTCTTCAAAAAAGAAAAAGAGCTATAAAAGAAAATACTACGCTCCGAAGACCAACAGCAGCAACGTTGAATACCGCAACTACAAAAGATCAAACGATCCTGAAAACAGCGGAAACAACGATGTAAATATCGAAAAGATAGCTCCTTCGAAAGAGATCAAAAAAGAGCCTAAAAAAGAAGGCGAAAACTAAGATCTGAGCATGTTCAGAAATTCCAAACCCCGTAAGTTAAAACTTGCGGGGTTTTTGTTTTTATCTATCCTCTTATTCCATTTTTCCGGCGCAATCATATTAAATTCAGCTCAAAACTCAATAATATCCATCCAAAGAACTTAAAGCATTGATTTTTGGATTTTTGAACTGACGAATATACATTATATTAAGTTATACTAATTGTATTGCCATGAAGGCTGCACATTATAAGCGACATAAAATTCCTGAAGAGGAAATAATGGTGTATTTTCTGAATTTTATGTACACATTAATTCTCAACAGAAATCCTTATATCAAAAATTATATAAATACACTTCACAGAACACCGAATACTTATAATTCATACTTTCTTTTTAACCTAAAGTTTTGCTTAAGGAGTATTCATCATGAAAACTTTTTTTTCAGTTTTTATTTCAATTCTGTTGTTTTCACATCTTAATTTTTTAATTGCTCAATACCAGCTTGGCGAAAAATGGGTAGCAAGATATAACGGGACAGGTAATGGATCTGAATCTGCATACAGTGTTGCGGTTGATGGTTCGGGAAATGTTTTAGTTACAGGAACCTCTGCAAGTTCTAATGATATAGTTACAATAAAATATAATTCAGCGGGGGTTCAGCAATGGATTCAAATTTATAATGGTCCTGGAAATTCGACCGATGAAGGGCGTTTTATAGCGGTTGATGCTTCAGGCAATGTGTTTGTAATTGGAAATTCAAATGGAGGCAGCAGCAGTATTGATTTTGTAACAATAAAGTACAATTCCGCAGGTGTTCAGCAATGGGTACAAAGATATACAGGTATTGTGAGTACAGGAATCGATCGTGCTTCAGCTTTGACATTAGATGCTTCAGGAAATGTGTATGTTTCTGGGAACAGTAATGGAGATTATGCATCGATAAAATACAATACATCAGGTACTGTGTTATGGCTGCAAAGATACAACGGTACCGGGAATGGGACGGATCAGCCATCGGGTATTGTCGTAGATGTTTCTGGAAATGCTTATGTAACAGGATATTCAATGGGATCTGGAAGTGGAACTGATTATTTGACAATAAAATACAATTCTTCCGGTGTTCAGCAATGGTCTCAAAGATATAATGGTGCAGGGAACGGGAATGACAACGCTTATTCAATGGCGATTGATCCTACTGGAAATATTTATATCACAGGCAGCAGTACAAGTATTAGCAATGGATATGACTACTGCACAATCAAATATAATACTAACGGTGTTCAACAATGGATTGTTCTGAATTCGTGGCAATTTGACGATTTAGCAGATGAAATTTTAGTTGCTTCAGACGGCAGTATATATATCACTGGATATAGTCCCGGTTCTACTGTAGGAAATTTTGATGTTATGACAGTAAAGATCTCTAATACCGGTGGTACTTTATGGACAAATAGATACAATGGACCTGGAAATGAAAGCGATATGGGCAACTCTATTGCAATAGATAATCTTGGAAGCCTTTACGTTTCCGGAGTCAGTATCGGGGTTGGTACATCGGCAGATTATATTTTGCTTCGTTATTCTACCTCAGGTGGAAACCCTATTTCTGAAACAAGATACAATGGTCCAGGCAACAATTCTGATGTATCTACTGACAATATTATTGATGCAAATGGTTGTGTTTATCTTACCGGTTATAGTTATGGATCTAACCTTGATTACTGCACAATAAAATATGTTCCTCTTGCTGCTGCACCTGTGCTGGTTTCTCCGGCAAATAACTCAACCGGTATATCCTGTACACCACTGCTCAACTGGAATGATGTTGTGAATGCTGAAACCTATACTGTGCAGGTATCAACCAATTCTGGTTTTACAAGTTTCAATGTAAACCAATCCGGGTTAACAAATTCCCAATATCAGGTTACAACAGGTACATTGCAGAACAATGTGCTGTATTATTGGCGGGCATGTGCAGTTAATGCTGCAGGTACAGGTCCATGGTCAACTGTATGGAGCTTCAGAACCGCGCTTGTTGGAATTCAGCCGGTCAGCATTGAAATACCTGAAGTATATAAACTTTATTCAAACTCACCAAACCCGTTTAACCCAAGTACAGATATACGTTTTGATATACCTAAGGCAGGTTTTGTAATTCTTAAAGTATTTGATGCTTATGGAAAGGAAATTGAAACTATTGTTAACGAAACACTCACTCCGGGAAAGTACAATGCTGTATTTAATGGAGGTAATTTATCTTCAGGTGTTTATTTTTATCATTTTTTTACTGATTATTTTTCAGATACTAAGAAAATGGTCTTAGTGAAGTAATTAATTATTTGAAGTTTATTTCATCGGGACCTATTATTTAATTACAATTTCTATAAAATAGGCGGCTTACAAAGCTGCCTTTTTGATATTTACTATATAAATATGATTTTGCATTTAATATTAATTTTAAAATTGTAATAATTGCATACCATCAAAAAAAAACGGAGTAAAAAATGAAATTCAAATTTCCAATTTTAATAATTCTCTTAATTTTAACTTCATCTGCATTACATTCCCAGTCGCTTGTTTCTACATATAACTTTCCGGCAGCTACAGTTTATAATGGATTCTGGGGCATCACACAGATTAATGATACTTTAAGAATAGGTTCAAGCAGCAACGGTAAGATATACACAGTATCTAAAACAGGCATTATCCGTGATAGTTTAGTTACTCCATTCAGTTTCAATAACGGTCTAGCTTATGACGGCAGCGGATACTGGATAGCTAGAAATGCTTCCGGTACAAATTCCAGGATAATTAAAGTTAACTTGTCGGGCTCACCTGTTGATACAATAAGAATAACTTCACTTTACGGAAATACTACTATAGGCATCGGCGGTATTGCAATGGATGGTCCAAATCACCTTTGGGCTGCTATTTATTACCCAGATTTTGCTTCATACCCGTTTGCTTATGCTTATAAATTTAATCTAACAACCAGAAACATAGTTGATTCAATCCCGCTGCGCGGTAAACAGGTGCAGGGAATTGCAGTAAAAGGGGATACTATTCTTTATGTAACAGACAATTTCCAGGGCGATGCAGAACGCATTTATGCATACCGCAAAGCAGTTGGCGATACAATATTTTCATTTGCTGCACCTGACCCTGATAATGACTGCGACCCGCGGGGATTGTTTTGGGACGGCGCAAATTTATGGCTTATGGCTTACAGAGTCGGTAATAATGTGGCACACTACCGGACATTATATAAATATCTTCTGAACGGTCAGGGGAGCCCTACAATTACTACAAATGTTACATCAATAAATTTCGGCAACGTTCCGGTTGGAACAACGGGTAACCAGCCGTTCACAATAAATAATACAGGTACCGGCAGGCTTATTATCAGTGCATTCAATTTTACCAATCCAAGATTCTCAATTTCTCCTTCGGTTGTTCCGGATACAATTCAGCCGGGCGGCTCAAAAAATTATACGCTTGGATTTTCGCCATTGGTTTATGATACTACATCCGGTTTGCTGAATATTTCAAGCAACGATCTTGCCAATCCCGTAAAAACAATTTCATTATACGGCAAAGGCGTGTTTACCGGAGCATATATCGGGCTATCTGCAAATACATTTAATTTTAATAATAAAAGGATAAATTCACTTACCGGATTTACATTTAATATAACAAACCAGGGTTCACAGCCGCTTACTATTACAGGATGCAATTTTTCTTCAGCAAGATACAGGTTTGATACACTGAATGCAAGATTCCCCATAACAATTGATACACAGCGTACCCGAACATTCAGGATTTGGTTCAATCCGAATGCTGCCGGTTCATTCAGCGATTCAGCTGTATTTATTACCAATGCCGTTAACAGTTCTGCAGGTAAAATTACATTAAGCGGTGCAGGTGTTGATATTCCGCCTGTTTTGGGTGAAATTGTTTGGGAAGGAAATATCCCTGATAATCCCTGCACTTCATCAGATGACCCGCAGCCGAAAGGTTTAAAACAGATTCCCGATGTTAACGGAGACGGTGTTGCCGATATGATATGCGCTACAGAAAATTACTGGACAATCTGTTATAACGGCAACTCACACGGTCCCGCTGATACATTATGGAAATTCAACTCATGCAACGGTACAAATAATACAGGTTCAGTTGACTGGGAAGATGCGCTTCAGATAATGGATGACTTAAACGGCGACGGAATAAAAGAAGTTGTTGTTGGATGCGGCGGGGGAAATGAAGAAGTATACGTCCTTTCAGGCGGAACAGGAAGGATTATATGGGAATACGCAGGCCCGAATACAAATTATGACGGCGATATTATGGGTGTAAGGGTTGACCGTGATTTTAACGGTGATGGCAGAAAAGACGTGCTTATTTCTGCAAGCGGTGAAGGGTCAACAAATCCGGGAAGGCACTCTGCAATTTGCCTGAATGCTGTTAACGGACAGGTATTATGGACTAATATAATTAATTCTGAATTTACCTATGATGTTGTTTCGACAACGGTCGGCGGAGCAATTGCATTTACAAATAACGGCGGTCCCTATGGTATTGTTGGATTCAACGGTTCCGGTAATACTATATGGAACTATCCAATTCCGGGTTCTTTAAACGCTGTATGGAGCATGAAAGAAGTTGCCGATATTAACGGTGACGGCAATACTGATATTAACAGTTTGTATGGCTTTAACGGAACAGTAGTTGCTTTATCAGGCAGTACCGGTTCACAGGTTTGGACAGTAAATATGGGAACAAGTAATAACGGTACTGTTGAATTACTTGATGACCTTGACTTGAACGGATTCAAAGATATTACATGCTCAGGTCCGCAAACTGCTTTCCGTGTAGATAGCAAAACAGGTTCACAGATGTGGGTACAGTCATTCGGCGCTTCATATATCCGTGATGCAGGAATGCTTGGAGATATTTCAGGCGATACTATTGCCGAGGTTTTATATTCTACACAGGCACCCGGAAGGGTTTATGTACTTAACGGAAAAACCGGCACGGTAGTATTCAGCTATGAATTCGGCTCAACTTTAACCTACAGGGCTGACAGGGTTGCAGCGCTTAACAGTGTTGACGGAAATCCGTACAATGAATTTGTCGGCGTTTGCCGCGATGGCAGGATAAAATGTTTTAACGGCGGTCCGGGCGAAATAATAGGTATTACAAATATTAATACCAATATTCCGGATAAATTTGCATTATATCAAAATTACCCGAACCCGTTCAATCCGGAAACCAATATCAGATTTGAGCTTCCCAAAACAGCAGATGTTAAGCTGTTTGTATATGATATTCTGGGAAGGGAAGTTGAAACGATAATTAATAACAGGATGGATGCCGGGGTGTATAATGCAACATGGAATGCAACGCCTTATTCCAGCGGAGTTTATTTCTACCGCTTAACTGCCGGTGATTATACTTCTGTTAAGAAAATGATAGTTATCAAGTAAATTTGTAAACTCATCCGATGACTTCAAGTCATCGGATGAGTGATATGTTTCCATGCAGAGACGACCCGGTAGGTCGTCTCTTTTTTTTATTCACCGGTTGACTTAAAGTTATCCTATGAATGAAATTTAAACCCCAAATTCCCCCTCACCTTAAACCTGTATTGCTAATTCCTGCATATGAAAATATATTAAGCTTAAATATTAACAAAATATATATTTCAGGGGGGAAAAATGAGATATATTTTTATACTTACCGTATTACTGTTAAGCTTTAATACATTTTCACAGCCGATAAGCTGGGTTGAGCAGACAAGCGGCCTGACCACACAGTTAACATCTGTTTCAGTGGTTAATGATAATAACGCATGGATATGCGGCTATGCCGGCAGAGTACTGCGTACAACAAACGGCGGCGCTAACTGGGTGAGCGTAAACGCTGCGCCTATTCCGTTAACACTGGACCTGCACAGTATATTTGCAATCGATTCCATGACAGCTCTTGTTGCCGGTTCAGGCTCATCCTCATTCCTTTTCCGCACATCAAACGGCGGAGCAAACTGGACCCAGGTTTTCACCGAAACCGGAGGTTTCATTAATTCAGTGCAGATGGGTAATGCATTTGCAGGATTCATGATGGGTGATCCCGTTGGCGGAAGGTGGTCTTTATGGGGTACAACCAATGCAGGATTAACTTGGGATTCAACCAACTTTTACCTGCCGCAGGCAGGTACAGAAGCCGGCTGGAACAATGCATTTTTCTTTGAAGTAACCTCAGGTGTCTGGTTCGGCACAAATAACACAAGAGTGTATAAAAGCCTTACGCTTGTTAACTGGACAACACAGCCTACAACCGGACAGGTTAATTCATATGCAATATGGTTCAATACTCCGTTAACCGGATTTACAGGAGGAACGGCATTGCTTATGACAACAAACAGCGGGTTAACATGGGTAAGCCCTGCTTCTCCGCTCCCCGGTACTGCAAACCTGAGCGGTATAACCGGATTCGGTTCCCAGTGGGTTGTAACAAGGCAGGCAACTGCAATTTATTTGAGTCCTGATAACGGCGCTACATGGTCAACAAGCTACACAGCGCCTGCCGGTAACTTCAGGCATGTAGGTAAAAGCCGTGCAAACAATTTGATATATTACGGAGTCCGTTCAAACGGCGGAATTTCAAAAGGTACATTGCTTGTTGGCATTGAGCCTGTATCCAACATAGTTCCGGATAAATTTGAGCTGAAACAGAATTATCCTAATCCGTTCAACCCGAATACAACAATTGAATTTTCAATTGCAAGGAACAGCATAGTTAAGCTTGCAGTATATGATGCACTGGGCAGGGAAGTGAACAGTTTATTAAACAGTGAGCTTAAAGCAGGTGAATACAGCTTAAACTTCAGCGCAGCTGACCTTCCAAGCGGAACGTATTTTTATAAGCTTTCTACGGGTGATTTTGTACAGACAAAGAAAATGATTTTGGTAAAATAAGGCAAAAGTCAAAAGTAAAAAGGCAAAATAAAAGTGAAAAGGCAAAAGTCAAAAGTGAAAAAGCAAAAAATCGTTTTGATGATCCTTTTATAATCTCCCACTGAAAGGGGGAGATACAGAGGGGGTCAATGTTTTGCAGGAGATTTTTTGCCGGATTAAATTTAAACCGCTGTGTGATAAAACACGGCGGTTTTTTTATGTGCAGAATGTTTATCTTTGTAAATGGGAAATACAAATAATACTGCAAAAAAAGAGATCAACACACGCACTTTGGGCGGATGGCTTATTGCTATACAGGTTTTTATTATACTGAATGCAATAAGCTGGGTAACCAACCTGCAGCTATATTATAAGCTGCTGGGTGAAAAAGAAATCCTGATAAAGGAAAAAAACCTCAGCGACCCCTCAATTCTGAACGTATTTTTTTATTATGAGCTGGCTGCAAGCCTGGTTTTTACTTTCCTGGCATTTGTGGTATTTTATTATTTCTTCAAGCGCAATAAGCTGTTTCCAATGTTTATGATAATTTACCTGGTATTTGAGCTTGTTGTTGAAGGTGTATCATACCTGCTTTTTGCGCATTTATCGAATGATCCTGTACTTATGCTGCAGAAAATGGCATTCAGCCTGGTTATTGCAGTCGCAATGATAATATATTTAAAACGCTCCGAAAGGGTTAAACAAACTTTTATTTTCTGATATGTTTATAATTTTAAATTTGACATTGATGTAATTTCTATGTTATCTTTGTATCACAATTTTTAAATGTTCTTTTAATTCCACTGTCACTTTGCAAGTGACGTTTATCAAGAAAGACTTAGGGATAAGGCCCTATCATAGTCTTAGCAACCCGCATTGAGCTAATAAACCGGCAAAAAATGCGAAGGTGCTAATTCCTTCTTCAACAAAGGTTGAAGGCAGATAAACAGGTATTAAGGTTTGCTTCTCAAAACGCCTCTAAAGCCTGCTTTATGAGGTTTTTTTATTTACAAAAATTTCCTCCTGTAAAAAACTTTCCTGTTTATCATACACCTGTTTATCTGCATTTCTTTCCTGATAATAATTTAAAATCTGTACTCAAGTAAAAATATATGAGACGACCCACCGGGTCGTCTCTACAGATGAAAACAGACAAATTTATTTTATACTAATAACAAAACCATAAAGGAGAAAACAAATGCATTTTGAAACACAAGCTATCCATGCAGTACCCGTTGATAAGCTGACAGGCGCAGTATCAACACCAATTTACCAGACATCTACATTTGAGCAGCAGGCGCCGGGCGTGCATAAAGGTTTTGACTACAGCCGCACAAACAATCCGACACGCAAAGTGCTTGAAGACCTGATTGCAGAGCTTGAAGGTGGCTCTCACGGCTTTGCTTTTGCAAGCGGACTTGCAGCAATTGATGCTGTTATTAAGCTGTTAAGCGCAGGCGATGAAGTGCTTGCCGTTGATGATATCTATGGCGGTACTTTCAGGATATATTCGCACATATACAGCAGGTTCGGAATTAATATCAGGTACACCGATACAACCGATATCATAAACGTAGTTGATAACTTAACTTCTAAAGTTAAGTTTGTATGGATTGAAACGCCGACCAATCCAACCCTTAAGATAAGCGATATTGCAGAAATTGCAAAAGCA
>JAANMV010000669.1_pt1 | contig 42224 bp, 42 predicted proteins | sample 7279661 | NCBI WGS metagenome assembly JAANMV01 (sample SAMN14094540, study PRJNA606508) | bioreactor metagenome | isolation source: A lab-scale SPAN reactor treating ammonium-rich wastewater day 121 | place: Ireland: Galway | collected 2017-05-16
TCCATGCCAGTCGCAGCCAGGCGCATGGTTTCGAGATCGGCGGCCAGGAAGCGGTCACCGCCATGCAGTACGACCAGGAGTGGGGCGGGGATTACTACGCGGTCGGCGAACAAGGCCGGAGTTAGCACTACTGGTTGTTGGGCGCGCCAGGCAGCGAGGGTAATGAATAGAGCAAAACCCGCCAGGGCGACGAATAGCGAACGATGTGCGCGCATATCAGGCGAAACGTTTACGCTGCAATGCCCACACCGCCAGTGCCAACAGGCCGACTGTATAGGTCAGGCAGGACAGCAGCAGCCAAGGCCAATCGGCTGGTAGCAACTCCATACGGCCATACAGTGCGACCATGCGCACATCTAGCGCGCCCAGATCGGGCAGCAAGTAGCCCAGCAGCCCGATACCGGAGCGATAGCTTTCGGCATCGGTTACGACAGCGGTATTGCGGGTCAGCAGCTCGACAATCGCTCCAAACGAGCGCGCCACCAGCATGAAACCGAACGTGCCGATCAGGACGAAGCTCGGTGTAGAGGCGACCACTGCGAGCAAGCTGGCGACCGCAGCAAGCAGCAGCAGATCAGCGCCGATAAAAACGATGGTGACCAGATAGTGCTGCCCCAACGCCACCGGTGTGGCTTGCGCATAGCCCCGGCCGATGAGCCAAACCAGCAGCGCCAGCGCGGCGGCCAGCAGCAGCAGGAGTCCGAGCGTTAGGGTGGCAATGGCAGCGAGGCGGCCCAGTAACAGGCTGTGCCGTGAATGAGGATAGGAAAGTGTATTGAGAAAATAGCGTCGGTCGAACTCACGCGACAGCAGCTCCTGAGTCATTAATACCAATATCAAGGGTAGAAGCAGGCGCAGAGCCGATAGGCCGATATCTAGCGCCACGGTGGCGGGTTGGCGACCGCTGAATTGAGAGGCCAGACCTGCTGTAAGGAGCATTACAAGCAGTGCGCAGCCGGACAGCCAGCCGAAATGAGCGCGGAGTGCGAGGCGAAAACCAACTGACGGACTTAGTGCGTTCGACATAAGAGGTGGTCTTGCTATCGAGATAATTACGAAGGCTCGACGTAGGTAATGAGAAAGAAATTATCGGTGCTTTATCGGATCATATTGGTTGAAAGCAACATTGCGGAGTTTCGGGCGTCATTCATTGCCACTGTATCGCTGCTGCGTGCTCGATATTGATTGATCTGCGGAACTGCGAGAGCAACTAGTACGCTAGCTATGGCTAGGGCGATTATGAGCTCAATTAATGTGAAGGCCCGGTTGCCAAAATTCATGGGCAAAAACCTTAATAATGTGGGGCCTTGGCCCCACATTATTCTTATACTTAATCAATAAGCGTGGTTACTGACGAGCTACCACACGCGCCGCCAAGTACATCTTGGCCTACAGAGCCGCCATTACTGCCAGCAACAAAGCCAGAATAGTCAGAAATGGTGACTTTTGAAGTCGCATCTGCACAGCCGGCAGGCAAGAACTTAGTGTTGTCGTTCGGGTCTACAGTGCACTGAACTTCTTTGGGTACGCGGCTTCCGCCCTGGTGGCAAGCGGCCACCTGAATGACGCTAGTTGCCTCATCGCAAGCGTAAGCAGCCCAGACATTCTTCGAGAAGTTCATTGTTACCTGGTCTGCGAGCAGTGCGCACTCAGTGGAGCTAACGACACCCTGGCCTTGAAAGCCAGTGTTTGCGGCTTGATTTGCTGCGCTGGCAGCAAAAGTTGCACTGAGCCCAATCGCAGCGACAAAAGCGAGAACATTCTTTTTCATCGATATTTTCCTCAATATAGGACTCAAAGCTGAGCAGCGGTCATAACACTAATATTATTCTTTACATCCGCTTGGGCAACCGTGTCGTTAGTTTTGGCGCGGTATTCATTGAACTGCGGGATAGCGATGGCAGCCAGAATGCCGATGATTGCAACCACAATCATCAATTCAATCAGGGTGAAACCTTTTTGCTTCTTGATGGACTTCATGGAAAAGCTCCTGTGTTGGTAAGGTCTTGGACCCGGCGTAACAAGAGCAGCTTCTGTGCCAGAGGCGATAGGGCAGCCAAGTGCGAGGTTGTGGGTGTGCGCTGGCTCACTTTTTTGGTCTTGCTGATCTGGATTGGTTTTACGTGGCGGAGGCCGTGTGGCGGCGGTTACCAGTTTTTTTCGTTGTCCTTGTTCGATCGCGGTGTTCCTCCAGGATTCCTTTATAAATCCGGGAGCTGATGCGGGCGAGTAGCAGCCACTACGGCCGCACTCGTCAGCAAGTGACAAAAAACGCCACACGGTTTCCGTCGGTTTGGTTCGTCGTCGGAACTGCGTTATAAGGCAGCGATTATTTCCTGCCTTGGTTCGCTTTCATGAACGAAACTGTTTCCCTCGGTGGTCTCGCGCGGCAATTGGTGCTGGCGGGCCAGTTGGATGAAAAAGCTGCTATGCAGGCGCAGCTGCAGGCGCAGCGCAATCAGTCATCGCTTGTGACGTGGCTGGTACAGAACAAGCTGGTCAAGAGTCGTGTGCTTGGGGAGATCGCCGCCGACCAGTTCGGTGTGCCGTTCTTCGATCTCTCTGCGCTAGATAAAGATACTCAGCCGCGTGATCTGGTCAGTGAGAAGCTGGTGCGCCAGCACCGCGCTCTACCGCTGCAGCGCCGTGGCAACAAGCTGTACGTGGCGGTATCGGACCCGACCAATCACCAGGCCATCAGTGATATCCAGTTCAATACCGGACTCTCGGTCGAAGGCGTGCTGGTCGAGGACGACAAGCTGGGCGAGGCCATCGAAAAGTTCTTCGAATCCGCCGCTACCGCTCTGGATGGTTTGAGCAGCTCGGATCTGGATGATCTGGATGTTGAGGTGGCTGGAGAGGCGAAGGATGATGGTGCGGAGCACAGCGAGGCTGATGATGCGCCGGTGGTGCGCTTCGTTAACAAGATGTTGCTGGATGCTATCAAGGGTGGCTCGTCCGACCTGCACTTCGAGCCTTATGAGAAGACCTATCGCGTGCGCTTTCGTACTGACGGCATGTTGCACGAGGTCGCTCGCCCTCCGGTGCAGTTGGTCAGCAGGATTTCGGCGCGACTGAAGGTCATGGCCAGCCTGGATATCGCCGAGCGGCGCAAGCCCCAGGACGGGCGAATCAAGATGAAGGTGTCGAAAACCAAGTCCATTGATTTTCGCGTGAACACGCTGCCTACGCTGTGGGGCGAGAAGATTGTGATGCGGATTCTGGATTCGGCCAGCGCGCAAATGGGGATCGATGCCCTGGGCTACGAGGACGACCAGAAAGAGCTGTACATGAGCGCCCTAAAACAGCCGCAGGGCATGATTTTGGTGACTGGCCCTACGGGGTCGGGCAAGACGGTTTCGCTGTATACCGGCCTGAACATCCTCAATACCGTTGACGTGAACATCTCTACCGCGGAGGACCCGGTGGAGATCAACTTGGAGGGGATCAATCAGGTCAACGTCAATCCGCGCCAGGGTATGGATTTCGCCCAAGCACTGCGGGCCTTCCTGCGTCAGGATCCGGACATCATCATGGTTGGCGAGATTCGCGACCTTGAAACCGCCGAAATTGCCATCAAGGCGGCGCAAACCGGGCATATGGTGATGTCGACGCTGCACACCAACAGCGCAGCGGAAACACTGACGCGCCTGCGCAATATGGGTGTGCCGGCTTTCAATATTGCGACGTCGGTCAACTTGATCATTGCGCAGCGGCTGGCGCGCAAGCTTTGCCCGGCGTGCAAGAAGGAGGTTGAAGTGCCACGCGAGGTACTGCTCAAGGAGGGATTCCCAGCTGAGAAGATCGGCACATTCAAACTATTTGGTCCAGTGGGCTGCGATAGTTGCAAGGGTGGCTACAAGGGACGTGTCGGTATTTATGAAGTGGTTAAAATCACGCCAGCATTGCAGCGGCTTATCATGGAAGAAGGTAACTCCATCGATATCGCCCAGCAGGCGCGCAAAGATGGTTTCAATGATCTGCGCACTTCGGGACTGGTCAAGGCCATGCATGGCGTCACTAGCCTGGAAGAAGTCAACCGCGTGACCAAGGATTAACCATGGCGGAAAAAGCGTTGAAAACCAGTGTGTTCACCTGGGAGGGCACCGATAGAAAAGGTGGCAAGGTTAAAGGTGAGTTGACTGGGCAAAGTCCGGCGCTCATCAAGGCGCAGCTTCGCAAGCAGGGCATCAATCCGCTAAAGGTCCGCAAGAAAGCCGTTTCGCTGTTCGGTTCGGGTAAGAAGATCAAGCCGATGGATATCGCGCTGTTCACCCGGCAGATGGCAACGATGATGAAGGCGGGAGTTCCGCTTTTGCAGTCGTTCGACATTATCGGCGAGGGTTTCGACAACCCCAACATGCGCAAGCTGGTGGACGAGATCAAGCAAGAAGTGGCTGCGGGTAACAGTTTCGCCGGCTCGCTGCGCAAGAAACCGCAATATTTCGACGACCTGTATTGCAATCTGGTCGAGTCAGGCGAGCAGTCCGGTGCGCTGGAAACGCTTCTGGATCGCGTGGCGACCTACAAGGAAAAAACCGAAGCGCTCAAGGCGAAGATAAAGAAAGCCATGACCTACCCGATCGCGGTGATCGTGGTGGCGATCATCGTTTCGGCGATTCTGCTCATTAAGGTCGTTCCGCAGTTCGAGAGCGTATTCGAAGGATTTGGCGCCCAGTTGCCGACTTTCACCATGATGGTGGTCTACCTTTCGCGTTGGCTGCAGGAGTGGTGGTACGTAGTATTCGCGGTGATGTTTGCCGCAGCATTCGTGTTCAAGCATGTCTACAAGTCGTCGGAGAAGTTTCGCGACTCGCTCGATCGTCTACTGCTCAAGCTGCCCATAGTCGGGGATATTCTCTTTAAGTCGGTGGTGGCGCGTTACGCGCGGACGCTGTCTACCACGTTCGCGGCGGGTGTGCCGCTGGTGGACGCACTGGATTCGGTGGCTGGCGCCACGGGAAATGTCGTGTTTCGCAACGCAGTGACGAAGATCCGTAGCGATGTTTCGTCTGGCGTACAGCTTAATTTCTCCATGCGCACCACTGGAATCTTCCCAACAATGGCCATTCAGATGACGGCAATCGGCGAAGAGTCCGGTGCGCTGGATGAAATGCTGGATAAGCTGGCGAGTTTCTACGAGGCCGAGGTCGATAACATGGTGGACAACCTGACCACGCTGATGGAACCGATGATTATGGCTGTGCTGGGCGTATTGGTGGGGGGGTTGATTATTGCGATGTACCTGCCGATCTTCCAGCTGGGCAGCGTGGTCGGTTGATCGATGATGCTTGAATTTATGGCCAGCCATGCGCTGGCCTTTGTTTTGTGTGCGGGGCTGCTTGGCCTGTTAGTAGGTAGCTTTCTCAATGTAGTCATCTATCGTCTGCCGATCATGATGCAGCGCGAGTGGCGGGCGCAGGCGCGGGAGTTTCTGGAGCTGCCGGCCGAATCGGCTGGGACGGCGTTCAACCTGTTCCTGCCGCCTTCCCGATGCCCGCATTGCGCGCATGCAATTCGGCCATGGGAGAACATTCCGTTACTGAGCTGGATGGCGCTGCGAGGCAGATGTTCGTCTTGCAAGAAGCCTATCCCTGCTCGTTATCCGCTGGTTGAACTTGCTTGCGGGCTTCTCTCGGGTTACGTGGCTTGGCACTTTGGCTTTACTTGGCTGGCAGGCGCCATGCTGTTGCTGACCTGGGGGCTGCTGGCGATGAGCCTGATCGATATCGATCATCAGCTGTTGCCGGATTCGCTGGTGCTGCCGCTGCTCTGGTTGGGGCTGATCGTTAATAGTGGTGACCTTTTTGTCTCGCCGGTAGACGCCCTGTGGGGAGTGATCGCCGGGTACCTGAGTCTGTGGACGGTTTACTGGCTGTTCAAGCTGGTTACCGGCAAGGAGGGCATGGGTTACGGCGACTTCAAGCTGCTTGCGATGATCGGTGCTTGGGGCGGTTGGCAAGTGCTGCCGCTCACCATTCTGTTGTCCTCGCTGGTAGGGGCAGTGCTTGGCAGCATCCTGCTGCGCATACGCCGTGCTGCGCAGAGCACGCCGATTCCTTTCGGGCCTTATCTGGCCATTGCCGGGTGGATTGCGTTGTTGTGGGGTGATTCCATTACTCGTGGCTATCTGCAGTTCGCGCATATGTGAGCCTGCGCCGTTTTAATTGTGGGGCGTAAAGGCTGGCCGCGCCTTGCATTGGCGTGCTGAGTGAGTACTACTGCGAACCCATTGGAATTGCGTGGATGTGTTGATGAAGCCTTGGATTCTCGGTTTGACCGGCGGTATTGGCAGCGGCAAGACTGCGGCGGCCAACCATTTCGCCAGCCTCGGCATACATGTGGTGGATGCCGATCAGGCTGCTCGGTGGGTGGTGGAGCCGGGGCGTCCGGCGTTGCAGCAAATCGTCGAGCATTTTGGCTCGGGCGTACTGCATGAAGGGGCTTTGAATCGAGCGGCGCTTCGCGAGCGGATCTTCCTGGATCCAAGTGAGCGCGTTTGGCTCGAGCAGTTGTTGCATCCGTTGATTCGTGCAGAGGTTGCCGCGCATCTGGCCAAGGCCGAATCGCCGTACGCGATCCTGGTTTCGCCCTTGCTGGTGGAGTCAGGACAGTACCGACAGGTAGATCGCGTGCTTGTGGTGGACGTTCCGGAGGCACTGCAGGTCGAGCGCACCGTAGGGCGGGACCGGGCCAGTGAAGAACAGGTGCGGGCTATTCTGAAGGTGCAGGCTTCGCGCGAGGAGCGATTGCGTCACGCTGACGATGTGTTGCTGAACGATCGCGACCTAGCCTGGTTGCAAGCGGAAGTGGAGCGCTTGCACCGTTTCTATCTGACATTACGAGGAGGTCGGCAGTGACCGCGATCAGCGTTATATGTCCTACCTGCGGGGCGCCGGTGGAGTGGGGGGGGCAAAGTCCGCACCGGCCGTTCTGTTGCGAGCGCTGCAAACTGATCGATCTTGGGGCGTGGGCCGCCGAAGAGCATGCAATCCCCGGTGATGGGGTAGAAGACGAGTTGTTCTCTGCTGATCTGCTGCTGCGTGAGCATTGATCTGGCGCCGGGTAGCAGAACCCGCAGCTTGCAGTGTCAGGCTAGCGTTCTTCATCTTTCCAAGGTGCTTGCAGGTAGCGGCTGCGGTTGAAGCGTTCCAGCCAGTCCGGGCAGAAAACCACCAGTGCGGTGACAGCGGTGCCGTTGATGAAGGCTTCCGGAAACATCACCAGCCAGAGATAACCTGCGAAGTCCTCCAGCCAAGGAGGCATGGGATATCTCCCGTCCACCAGCAGTATGCCCAGCGAGGCCAGCACGCAGAGCATCGCCGTCAGTGCCGCTGGCAAGAATCCGGAAAAGAATATGAAGACGAACAGGTTGCGCGGTTGAGCCCGTTCGACTAGACGTGCGCAGATTACGGTTATCAACACAGGAATAAGAATCAGCAGCGCGCCGTTCATGCCCAGTGCGATCAGATGCTGGTGACCGGTGAGCGTCAGGCCGAGTTGCGCGCTGAAGGCGGCGAGGATGGCCAGCGGCCAATCAAGCAAAAGCGTAACGGCGGTCAGGCCGATAAAATGGAAGGATAGTCCGGAGTCGAAGTCGCGCCGCACCAGCCAGAGCAGGAAGATCGCCAGCATGGCGCCAAACAACAAGTGCTGGCGCCTTGTGTCGCTGAACAGTTCAACCCACGGCGCGCGCCAGGCAGCCCAGAGCAGGGCGAGCGCATAGATCAACCAGCCCGCAAGAAGGCTAGCCGGCGCGAGCAGGTGCGCAGAGATCATTGAAGGCGATCCTCGGTATTTAGTTTGCGTGCATCTGTTTCAGAAGCGCGCAGCTTAGCGACAAGGTGGCGCGGGTGTCATTGGGTGTTCGCGTTCGTCGAAACGCTAACACGATGGGGGCAGATGATATTGCCGTAGGGGTGCATCACAAGGCGCGCCAGGTCGGATGGGCGAAAAGGCGGTTGCTATTTCTACGGCAATCAGGATAATTCCGCAGCCTGTCGCCGGGGATGCCTAGCCTGGTGACGCAAAGAAGGCAGGGGATGCCTAGCCTGCCGAATCACCGCCGTAGCGGACGCGCTGACCCGAGCCCCCGATAGCGTCTGTTTCCGGCTGTCCTGGCCTTGCCAGGGCGAGCACCATTCAGTAAGATTCGCCGTCTTATTTTCAGGGCGGCCCCTGAGGCTATAACGAATGAAGACTTTTACTGCTAAACCGGAAACCGTCAAGCGCGACTGGTTCGTCGTCGACGCTGCCGGCCAGACCCTGGGTCGTCTGGCAACCGAAATCGCTAGCCGCCTGCGTGGCAAGCACAAGCCGGAATACACCCCGCACGTCGATACCGGCGACTATATCGTTGTGATCAACGCGGAGCAGGTGCGTGTTACTGGTGCCAAGACTTCCGACAAGATGTACTACTCTCACTCCGGTTTTCCGGGTGGCATCAAGTCGATCAATTTCGAGAAGCTGATCGCCAAGGCGCCCGAGCGCGTGATCGAGACTGCGGTAAAAGGCATGCTGCCAAAGAACCCGCTGGGTCGCGACATGTATCGTAAGCTGAAGGTGTACAAGGGTGCCAACCACCCGCACTCCGCTCAGCAGCCCCAAGAACTGAAGATTTAACGGAATAGTTCATTATGTCGGCGACTCAAAATTACGGCACTGGCCGTCGCAAGACTGCAACCGCACGCGTTTTCCTGCGTCCGGGTACTGGCAAGATTTCGATCAACAATCGTGAGCTGGATAACTTCTTTGGCCGCGAAACCGCGCGCATGGTGGTTCGTCAGCCGCTCGAGCTGACCGCCACTGCCGAGAAGTTCGATGTGTACGTTACTGTTCTTGGTGGCGGTGTGACTGGCCAAGCTGGCGCTATCCGCCATGGCATCACCCGTGCGCTGATCTCTTATGATGAGACTCTGCGTAGCCCGCTGCGCAAGGCTGGTTTCGTTACTCGCGATGCTCGCGAGGTAGAGCGTAAGAAGATCGGCCTGCGCAAGGCGCGTAAGCGTCCGCAGTACTCCAAGCGCTAACAAGCGCTTCAAAAGAACGCCCGGCTCCGCAAGGTCCGGGCGTTTTTTTATGGGCGAGGTATTCGCTGCGACAGCATGTCGCGCGCCGGAGGCCGCGATCCTGTAGGGCTCCAGCCGATTTGTGTCAGGCTATTGCCTTGTCAGGAGGGGGGCTTTTCTTTACCATTTGGCGAATTTTTCGCGGCCCGATTTACGTAGTAAATGCCTGCTTCCAAGCAGGTCATAAGAAGCTGATGGGAGACGACTGAATGAGCAATGACGGCGTGAATGCTGGCCGGCGTCGCTTCCTCGTAGCCGCCACTTCGGTGGTAGGTGCTGCAGGAGCGGTGGGTGCCGCGGTCCCGTTCGTGGGATCGTGGTTCCCGAGTGCCAAGGCCAAGGCTGCCGGTGCACCGGTGAGAGTGAATGTCAGCAAAATCGAGCCGGGACAGCAGATGGTCGCCGAGTGGCGGGGTCAGCCGGTATTTATCGTGCGTCGCACCGAGGAGGTGCTCGGCAATCTGGAGAAGCTGACTCCTCAGGTGGCCGACCCTGAATCCAAGGCGTCGGTGCAGCCGACATATGTCGATCCGAAGAACCGTGCGATCAAGCCGGAACTGCTGGTGGTCGTCGGGCTTTGCACCCATCTAGGGTGCGCGCCGTCCTTCCGTCCTGAAGTGGCGGCGGCTGACCTCGGTGCCGATTGGCTGGGCGGTTACTTCTGTCCTTGCCACGGCTCCAAGTACGACATGGCTGGACGTGTTTACAAGGCGCAGCCCGCTCCGTTGAACCTGCCGGTGCCCCCGCACACGTACGAAACCGATAATGTCATCATTATCGGCGTGGACCAGGAGAAAGCCTGATGAGCAAGTTCATGGAATGGGTCGATGCCCGCTTCCCCGCGACGAAAATGTGGGAAGACCATCTGTCCAAGTATTACGCGCCGAAGAACTTCAACTTCTTCTACTTCTTTGGTTCGCTGGCTCTGTTGGTTCTGGTCAATCAGATACTGACCGGTGTCTGGCTGACGATGAGCTTCGAGCCTTCGGCCGAAGGCGCCTTCGCGTCCGTCGAGTACATCATGCGCGACGTGGAGTACGGCTGGATCATCCGCTACCTGCACTCCACCGGCGCTTCGGCGTTCTTTGTGGTGGTGTATCTGCATATGTTCCGTGGTCTGCTCTACGGTTCGTACCAGAAGCCGCGCGAGCTGGTGTGGATCTTCGGCATGATGATTTACCTGGCGCTGATGGCCGAAGCCTTCATGGGTTATCTGCTGCCTTGGGGGCAGATGTCCTACTGGGGTGCCCAGGTGATCATTTCGCTGTTCGGTGCCATTCCGGTCATCGGCGACGATCTGACTCAGTGGATCCGTGGTGACTATCTTATCTCCGGCATCACGCTGAACCGTTTCTTTGCACTGCACGTGATTGCTCTGCCGATCGTGATTCTCGGGCTGGTCGTGCTACACATCCTGGCTCTGCACGAAGTCGGTTCGAACAATCCGCTGGGCGTCGACATCAAGAAGACCAAGGACGAAAACGGCGTACCGTTGGATGGTATTCCGTTCCATCCGTATTACACCGTCAAAGACATCGTCGGTGTGGTGGTGTTCCTGTTCGTTTTCTGCGCCATCGTGTTCTTCTTCCCTGAAATGGGTGGCTATTTCCTCGAGAAGCCGAACTTCGAGGTCGCTAACGCATTCAAGACACCTGCGCACATTGCACCAGTTTGGTACTTCACTCCGTTCTACGCGATTCTGCGCGCGGTTCCGGACAAACTGCTGGGCGTAGTGGCGATGGGGGCTTCGATTGCGGTGCTGTTCGTGCTGCCGTGGCTCGATCGCAGCCCGGTCAAGTCCATGAAGTACAAGGGTTGGATGAGCAAGGTCGCGCTGCTGGCCTTCTGTATCGCCTTCGTGATCTTGGGTGTTCTGGGCGTTCTCGCGCCTACTCCGGAGCGCACGTTGCTGGCTCGGATCTGTACTGTTATTTACTTCGGATACTTCGTTCTGATGCCGTTCTACACCCGGCTCGAGAAGACCAAAGTGGTTCCGCAAAGGGTGGATGGCTGATGAAAAAGCAATTTGCTGCATTGATTCTCGCGATTCTGCCGGTCTTTGCGTTCGCGGCCGGCACCGAGCCTCACCTGGACAAGGTCGAGATCGATCTGACCGACAAGGCCGCGATGCAGGATGGTCTGAAGACGTTCGCCAACTACTGCATGGGCTGCCATGGAACGCAGTATCAGCGTTATGAGCGTGTCGCTACCGATCTCGGAATTCCGGAAGACGTCATGATGAAGAATGTCGTCTTCACTGGTGCCAAGTTCGGTGATCATATGAAGACTGGCATGAAGGCCGAAGACGCCAAGGTCTGGTTCGGTGCTCCGCCGCCGGATCTGACGCTGGTTGCGCGCGTTCGTGGCAATGACTGGGTGTATACCTACATGCGCAGCTTCTACGAAGACCCGGCCCGCCCATACGGGGTCAACAACACGGTGTTCCCGAACGTCGGTATGCCGCACGTGCTGGCACCGCTGCAGGGCCGTCGCGTAATGGGTTGCAAGCAGGTGCAGGTCGTTGAGGACGGACGCAAGCAGTTCGATCCGCTGACCGGCACGCCGATCACTCAGGAAGCTTGCGATCAGATGATTGTGGAGCCGGGTACTGGCACCCTGAGCGAGGCGGAGTACGACGAGAAGATCAAGAATCTGGTGACCTTCCTGGCTTACTCGGCCAACCCGGTCAAGCTGGAAAGTCAGCGCATCGGCACCTACGTGCTGCTGTTCCTGGCGTTCTTCTTCGTGTTCGCCTACCTGCTCAAGCGCGAGTACTGGAAAGACGTTCACTAAGTACTCTGCTGTTCAAGCTGCACCTCACGCGCGCCCAATGGGCGCGCGTGTTTTTTCTGCTTTCGGATAACCGCATGAGGAAGGACCTATGGCCGCAGCCAACCGCTTGGCCTGCTATTCCGATCCTGCCGATCACTACTCTCATCGAGTGCGCCTTGCGCTTGCGGAGAAGGGCGTCGCTGTCGAGGTCATTGATGTTCAGGCGGGGCAGTGTCCGGCGAGGCTTGCCGAGCTGAACCCCTACGCTGGCGTACCAACGCTGGTTGACCGTGATCTGGTGCTGTATGAGCCTGGGGTCATCCTTGAATATCTAGAGGAGCGTTATCCGCACCCGCCGCTGCTGCCGGTCTATCCGGTGGCGCGCGCCCACACGCGGCTGCTGGTGCATCGTATCCAACGGGACTGGTGTTCGTTGGTTGACCGCATCCTGGATCGGCGTACCCGTGAAGAAGCGCGCACGCAGGCGCGCAAGGAACTCAGGGAAAGCCTGAGCGGTGTTTCGCCGGTTTTCGCCGAGAAGCCGTACTTCATGAGCGATGAGATGAGCGTTGTCGATTGCTGCTTGTTGCCGATTCTCTGGAGATTGCCGGTGCTCGGAGTTGAGCTGCCGCGAGCGTCCCGACCGTTGCTTGATTACATGGAGCGCAACTTCGCTCGCGAGGCTTTCCAGGCTAGTGTTTCATCCATTGAGCGCACTATGCGTTGAAGGAGGTCTTTCACATGAATTCGAGCCGCCCTTATCTGGTCCGAGCTCTTTACGAATGGATTGTTGATAACGATTGCACACCCCATCTGTTGGTCGATGCTGAATACCGCGGGGTGCAGATTCCGGCCGGTTTTGCCAACGACGGTCAGATCGTGCTGAATGTGGCGCCGAGTGCGGTGCGCAATCTGCAAATGGACAATGAGGCGGTAAGCTTCGAGGGGCGCTTCGGCGGGGTATCGCATTCCTTGTGCATTCCCGCTGGTGCGGTGATGGCCATCTACGCGCGCGAGAATGGACAAGGTATGGTTTTTGAGATTGAGCCGACATCCCCGGACGATTCGCCTGCTGATGGGGGCGGCACAATGGATGGCGAGGGTGGCCAGCGTCCGGCGGGTCGGCCGAGTCTGAAGGTTGTTAAGTAAGGGCGGCGGAATCGGCGGAATCGGGGGCGAGCTTGGCTAGGCGCGCCGAGAGGCGGGAGCTGCTCTGCTGAGGTGCTTGCGGTTTCTCTCGCACTCTGGAAAGCGACCGTTTCGTTTCTGCTCACGTGGCAGCCGAGGTGCTTTGCGCAGCCCGGCCACCTGCTGACTGATCGTTAATCGATGTATTCGAAGAGCTTGACGATGCGTTGCACGCCGCCGACACCTTGCACCACGCTGGTGGCGCGATTGCCTTCCTGGCGGGTCACCAGGCCCAGCAGATAGACGATACCGTTTTCGGTGATCACCTTGATGCGCGAGCCGGGAACGCTGTTGTCGGCTAGCATCTGAGTCTTGATCTTGGTTGTCAGCCAGGTGTCGTTGCTTCGCGCCAGGGCCGATGACGGTTGCAGTACCTGCAGCTCGTTATGGACGCGCTTTACGCGCTGCACGGAACTGGCCGCTTGCTCGGCCATCTGCTTGAGATCGCTGCGCGGGGTTTGCCCGGCCAGCAGAACGACGCCGTTGTAGCTGGCGACGACAATATGCGATCCCTGATCAAGATCGGCGTGGGCCTTGGCGATATTGACCGCCGCCTTGGTTTCGATCAGCGAGTCGTCGATGGTGCTGCCGATAGTGCGAGTGCCGCGATTGTCTGCAATCGGCTCTTCGCGGGTGGCGTTCAATACCGAACTGCAGCCTGTAGCGAGCAGGCACAGGCCGAGGAATGCAGGCAGGCGCAGCGCTTTCATTCTTCACTCCCAAACAGCTGATTGTCGATCAGATCGCACAGACAATGAATGGCCAGCAAATGGACCTCTTGGATGCGCGCGGTAACGTTGGCCGGTACCCGGATTTCGACATCTTCGGGAAGCAGCAGCGAAGCCATACCACCACCGTCTCGTCCGGTAAGGGCCACCACAAGCATCTCCCGGTCATGCGCGGCCTGGATGGCCTGGATCACATTCGCGGAGTTACCGCTGGTGGAAATCGCCAGCAGAATGTCGCCCGGTTGGCCGAGCGCGCGTATCTGTTTCGAGAAAACCTCGTTGTAGCTGTAATCGTTGGCGATAGAAGTCAGCGTCGAACTATCAGTCGTCAGCGCGATGGCAGGCAGGCTCGGGCGTTCACGCTCGAAGCGGTTCAGCAGTTCAGAGGAAAAATGCTGGGCATCGCCGGCCGATCCACCATTGCCGCAGGTGAGAATCTTGCCCTCACTGAGCAGCGCGTTGACCATCGCCTGTCCGGCTTGCTCGATGCTGGGCGCGAGGACGCCCATCGCTTGCTGTTTGGTGTCGATGCTGGCCTGAAAAAGCTGCCGAATACGGGTTTGCATATCCATCGATGGATGACCTTCAATGATGGGCAAGCCAGGGGAGGCTTGCTGTAAGCGTGCTCGAATGCCGCGCTGTGGTAAGCGTTCAGCTGTCAAAGGCGTTGCGGATCCAATGCTGGTCCATGATCGGCCCGCCGGCATCCAGTGCGATGACGTCGAAGCGGCAGGGGTACTTAGCCCAGCGAGCCTCTTGCTGCAGAAACAGTTCGGCGGCTCTGATCAGCTTTTGCTGTTTTCGGCTGTCGACGCTGGCGGCAGCGCCGCCCCAGGCCGCGTGGCGTCGGTAGCGAACCTCGACGAATACTACTGTATCGCCGTCCAGCATGACCAGATCGAGCTCGCCGCTGCGGCAGCTCCAATTCTGTGCCAGCAGACGCAGCCCCTGGCGGACGAGATAATCGTGCGCCAGGGTCTCGGTACTGCGCCCCCGCGCCAGGTGTTCGCTCATGGCAAAGGATTGAGTGGCAGACGCTCGACTTGACCGTCGAGGAATTGCGCCCAAGGCAGCTGTCGTTCGATGCGTTGCTGTGGATTGAGACTCAGTGTGCCAGACAGCCCGTCCAGCTGCGTATTCGGCAGCGCCAGCAGCTGATTCAGTCGCGGGGCGAGCAGGTAGGCATCGGCGCCCATTGCGTACAGACGTCCCAGGCTGCCCGCGGCCTGCGGCCACTGTCGCTCGATCTGTTGGCGCAGCGGGAGCTGTGGATCGAGTAGCCACGGTGTTTCAGCGAAGCGGATGCCGTCGAGATCGAGATACTGGGTACGGTTCTGATTCGCCGCGTGCAGGTGTGATGTGGCGTAAACGGGGATGTCGCCGGCGTACTGGAAGATCAGCGTCGGGCGGACCTGCTGGGCTTGCTGCGGAGTGGCCGCAAGGAAGATGAAGTCGACATCCTGGCGACGCGTGGGCTGACTGCTCACATCCTTGCCGAGCGTGTTCTGCACGCTCTGCGCGCGCGATTCGCTGTTGCGCAGCTGGAGCAGTGCGGCGATCTGGTTGGCCAGTTCCACTGGTTCTGCCAGCGGCTCGGCGGCGACCAGCGTACCGCCGGCATCCTCCCAGCTCTGACGGAAGGCTGCGAGGATGCGCGCACCCCATTCGCCGCGTGGGGCCAAGGCTATGGCGCGGCGATGGCCGTCCGCCCATGCGCGCCGGGCTACTTCGCGCGCTTCGTCTTCGGCTGCCAGGCCGAACTGGAACAGTTGTGGCGGTGTGTTCTGGCCCGCGTCGCTGTAATTGAGCGCCAGCGTTGTGATCGGCAGACGCTCGCGCTCGCTTAGCTGGCGTACCAGATCTTTTTCCAGTGGGCCAATGATGAGCTGGACACCATCTGCTTGCGCCTGCTGATAGATCGCGTCCAACGAGGAAATACGCGAGCTGTCGTACAGTTCGATCCGCAAGTCGGCTGCGCCTGCCTGCTGGGCCTGCAAGTGTGCGGCAAGGAAGCCGTCGCGCAATGCCTGCGCCACGGACGCCAGCTGGCCCTGCATCGGCAGCAGGAGGGCGACGTGCGTAAGCGGCTGATCGGCGAGCTGGCGTAGCTGTTCGAGCGCCGCCGGCAGCTGTTTGGCGGCGGGGTGTTGAGGGTGCTGCGCGACCCAGCTGTCGATCGCTCGTTGCTGCTGCGCGAGGGTGCCGGCCTGTTTCACCGCTGATGCGAGGGATAGCCAGCCGTCGAGATCGGTATCGCCACCAGCACCTTGGCTTTCCCCGGCCGGCAGTGCGGAAAGCAGGGCCCAGATCGCCTCATGGTTATCCTTTGCTGCGGTGTCGCTGAGCAGCGGGGCGGTGAAGATGCGCTCACGTGCCGCGGCCAGCATCTGCCCATTGGCTTCCAGCATCCGTGCGCGAGCCGTCTGGCTGCGAATTTGCTGGTCGACCGGCAGCTCACCGAGGCGCTCGAAAGCCGGATGCGCCAGTGCTTGCTGAGCCTGTTGTGGTTGCCCCTCGCTCAGTGCGATTTCGGCCAAAAGGGTGCTGGCAAAGATCTGTTGGGCGGGCTTCAGGTTGTCCAGTGGCACCTGTTCGAGAATGCCTCGGGCCCGTGCTGTCTCGCCCTTGGCGAGGCTCTGATCGGCCGCTGCCAGGCGCAACTCGGCGGCTTTCGCAGGATCGCTCTGATCGGCCTGCTGCAACAATTGCTGCGTCGTGGCCTGCGGTGTGCGCGGCAGCTCACCCAGCGTGGATGAGGGGGAACTGGCGCAGGCCGTGAGTAGTGCAACGAGGCCGAGAATCAGCAGCGGGCGTAGGCGAGCCATCATGTAATCGTTCCTGAAGGCAATGGCGAAATGCGCGGATTGTACCCAAGCACCGGCGCGGTCGCGATGTTGCGGCAGGCAATAGGGCTACAATGCGTGCTTTTGTGATGAGGTAAGCCCTGTGACTGCCACCGTCGCTGCGAATTCCGGTGCGGGTACGCTCTATGTGGTCGCTACGCCCATCGGCAACCTGGAAGACATCAGCGCGCGGGCGCTGCGGGTGTTGCGCGAGGTCGCGCTGATCGCCGCCGAGGATACTCGCCACTCGGCGCGTCTGATGTCCCATTTCGGGATCGCCACGCCCTTGGCGGCGTGCCATGAGCATAACGAGCGCGACGAGGGCGGGCGTTTTCTTGAGCGTTTGCAGGCGGGCGACGATATCGCGCTGATTTCGGATGCCGGTACGCCGCTGATCTCGGACCCTGGCTATCACCTGGTGCGGCAAGCACGTGCGGCTGGTATCCGCGTGGTGCCGGTGCCGGGGGCGTGTGCGTTGATTGCAGCGCTGTCGGCAGCCGGGCTTCCCTCGGATCGCTTCATCTTCGAAGGATTTCTGCCGGCCAAGGCTGCCGGTCGCAGAGCGCGACTGGAGTTGTTGAGGGAGGAGCCGCGCACGTTGATCTTCTACGAGGCGCCGCATCGGATTTTGGAGTGTGTGGAAGATCTCGAGGCGATCTTTGGCGCCGATCGGTCCGCCGTTCTCTGTCGTGAGCTGACCAAGACGTTCGAGACGCTAAAGGGGCTGCCGCTCGGGCAGTTGCGCACCTGGATCGCGAGCGATAGCAACCAGCAGCGTGGCGAATGCGTGCTGCTGGTAGCCGGTTGGCAAGCGCCGGAGGACGACCAAGCCATCAGTGCCGAGGTGCTACGTGTGCTCGACTTGCTATTGGGTGAGCTTCCGCTCAAGCGGGCTGCGGCGTTGGCCGCCGAGATCACTGGCGCACGCAAGAATCTGCTCTACCAGCTGGCACTTGAGCGCAAGGCTTGAGGTGGTCGCGGCACCGGATTGCGCGACCGCTGCGCATCGGTCTGCCTTGCAGCGCTCTGCGCGCGACGGTACTCTGGCGGCCGGAGAGTCGATCGGACAGTCGCTGTCTCTTTTTGTTCCGGCAAAAGGGGAGGGAGGAAAGTCCGGGCTCCATAGGGCGAAGTGCCAGGTAACGCCTGGGAGGCGCGAGCCTACGGAAAGTGCCACAGAAAATAACCGCCTAAGCGCTTCGGCGCCGGTAAGGGTGAAAAGGTGCGGTAAGAGCGCACCGCACGGCTGGCAACAGTCCGTGGCTAGGTAAACCCCACTTGGAGCAAGACCAAATAGGGATCCATTGGCGTGGCCCGCGCTGGATCCGGGTAGGTTGCTAGAGGCAGTCAGTGATGGCTGTCGTAGAGGAATGGCTGTCCTCGACAGAACCCGGCTTACAGATCGACTCTCCGATTTTTCTGCGCTCCAACAACTCCCCAATTATTCCGAAAGATTATTGCTCTTAACAAAGTACTTTAACTTTGTTGGGCAATTCCTTCTGCCGTATCCCTTTTGCTTTTCAGAATCCGTCCTTTTATTCCGCCTGTCTCGCTTAGCGACGCTAAATAACCGCGCCATAAGGGTTTTTCCCGTCGGGCTCGCCTTGACGGTGGGGGGCGGGCATTTCTATAGTGCGCCCAAGTGGTAGGAAGTGGCACGAAGTGGGTTTATATGGGCATGGATAGCTAATTCAGGGGAAGCGCAGCCGTGTTTCGCGGAGCCAACGCCATCAGTCTCGACGCCAAAGGCCGGCTAGTTATGCCCAGTCGGTATCGTGACGAGCTGAATTCGCGTGGCGAAGGCCAGTTGATCGTCACGATCGACGCGGTTGACCGCTGCCTGTGCATCTATCCGTTGCCCGAATGGGAGTTGATCGAGGCGAAGCTGCGTGAGCTGCCCTCGCTGCGCGAAGAAACCCGTCGGCTGCAACGTCTGCTCATCGGTAACGCTGTGGACGTGGAAATGGATGGCAGCGGCCGCGTGCTGGTGCCGCCGCGCCTGCGCGAGTACGCCCGGCTCGATAAGCACGCGATGCTGGTTGGGCAGCTGAACAAGTTTCAACTGTGGAACGAGGACGACTGGAACGCGATTTCCGACGCGGATCTGGCGGCCATCAAGCAACCCGGCGGTCTGCCGGAAGAACTACGTGACCTAATCCTGTGAGCCAGATCAGCGAGCTGCGACATATCACCGTGTTGCTCGACGAAGCCGTCGCGGCGCTGGCCGTGCGGCCGGACGGTCGCTATCTGGACGGTACCTTCGGGCGCGGTGGGCACAGCCGGCTGCTGCTCGAACAGCTTGGCCCGCAGGGGCGGTTGCTGGGGTTCGACAAGGACCCGCTAGCGATCGCTACGGGGCAAGCACTGGCGGCCGAAGACGGCCGCTTTGTCGTTGTGCAGCGAAGCTTTGCAGAGCTCGGCGACGAAGTGGCGCAGCGCGGCTGGACCGGTACGCTGAGCGGTATCCTGCTGGATTTGGGGGTTTCCTCACCGCAGCTGGACGATCCGGCGCGCGGCTTCAGTTTCCTCAACGACGGCCCGCTGGACATGCGCATGGACCCGTCGCGAGGCGTCAGCGCGGCCGAGTGGATCGCTCAGGCAAACGAAGACGATATCGCCCGGGTTTTCAAAGATTACGGCGAAGAGCGTTTCGCCAAGCGCATGGCGCGTGCCGTGGTGCAGCGGCGCGCGGAAAAGCCGTTCGAGCGTACGGCTGACCTGGCCAAGGTCCTGACCGACGCCAATCCCGCGTGGGAGAAAGGCAAGAATCCGGCGACCCGTGCGTTTCAGGGCCTGCGCATTTATATCAACAACGAGCTGGGTGACCTTGAAACGGGTCTGGATGCTGCCCTCGAAGCGCTCGAGGTCGGTGGCCGGCTGGTGGTGATCAGCTTCCATTCGCTGGAAGATCGCATCGTCAAGCAGTTCATGCGGCGTCACGCCAAGGGCGAGGCAGACCAGTTGCCGCGAGGCCTGCCGGTCATACCGAAACCTTTCGAACCGCGCTTGAAACTGATCGGCAAGGCACAGTTTGCCTCCGAAGCCGAAGTCCGTGCGAATCCCCGTTCGCGCAGCGCCGTCATGCGCGTCGCGGAGAAAGTGCGATGAGCCGCCGGCTTTCCGCCATGCCGCGTGGCAGCCTGCTCATGCTGGTTCTGTTCGTCTGCGTGCTGCTGTCTGCGATTGCGGTTGCTTACAGCGCGCACTGGAATCGCCAGCTGCTCAACGAGATGTATGCCCAGCTGAGCGTGCGCGATAAGGCGCAGGCCGAGTGGGGGCGACTGATTCTGGAGCAGAGCACCTGGACCGCTCACAGCCGTATCGAGGCGCTGGCTACCGAGCAATTGAAGATGCACATCCCCGCGGCGGCGGACGTGCAGCTGGTGTCGCCATGAAACTCGACGGCGCGCTGTATCCCTGGCGGTTTCGCATCGTCCTGGCCCTGCTTGCGCTGCTGGTCGGCGTGATCGCCTGGCGTATCGTCGATCTGCAGGTGATGGATCAGGCGTTCCTGCAGGGTCAGGGTGACGCGCGTAGCGTGCGGCATATTCCTATTCCGGCGCATCGCGGGCTGATCACCGACCGCAATGGCGAGCCTTTGGCCGTCAGCACCCCCGTCACGACCCTGTGGGGTAATCCGAAGGAGCTTCAGGCTGCGCGCGCGCGCTGGCCGGAGCTGGCCGCCGCGCTGCGGCAAGATCCCGCCGCCTTGAGCGAGCGCCTGCAACAGCTGGCAACGCGCGAATTCACCTACTTGGTACGCGGCCTGACGCCTGAGCAGGGCCAGGCCGTGCTCGACCTGAAAATTCCCGGCGTTTATGCGCAGGAAGAGTTCCGCCGCTTCTATCCGGCCGGCGAAGTGGCCGCACATCTGGTGGGTTTCACCGACATCGACGATCGCGGCCGCGAGGGCATGGAGCTGGCCTACGACGAGTGGCTGGCGGGCGTGCCAGGCAAGCGGCAGGTGCTCAAGGACCGTCGCGGGCGTCTGATCAAGGATGTGCAGGTGGTCCAGAACGCCAAGCCGGGCAAGGCGATGGCCCTGTCGATCGATCTGCGTCTGCAATATCTGGCTCACAGCGAGCTGCGCAATGTCGTGCAGGAATACGGCGCAAAGGCCGCCAGCCTGGTGATGGTCGACGTCCAGACCGGTGAAATCCTCGCGATGGCCAACCAGCCGACCTACAACCCCAACAACCGTCGCAATCTGCAGCCGGCCGCAATGCGTAACCGCGCGATGATCGACGTGTTCGAGCCCGGCTCGACCGTCAAGCCGTTCAGCATCGCCGCCGCGCTGGGAACCGGCAAATACCAGCCCGATTCGGTGGTCAACACCCTGCCGGGCTGGATGCGCATCGGTCGCTACACCATTCGCGACGTCTCGCGTGGCGGCATGCTCACGCTGACCGGCATCCTGATGAAGTCGAGCAACGTCGGCATCAGCAAGATCGCCCTGGATATCGGTGCCGAACCGGTCTACACGGTGATGCAGCAGGCCGGTTTCGGCCAGGACACCGGCCTGGGCTTTCCTGGCGAGCGCGTCGGCAACCTGCCCAATCATCGCAAGTGGCGCGATGCCGAAACCGCCTCGTTGGCCTACGGCTATGGCCTTTCCGTGACCGCGGTGCAGCTCGCGCATGCCTACGCCGTGCTCGGCAACGAAGGCGTCAACGTGCCGCTGTCGCTGCTGCGCCTGGATCGTACGCAGGAAGGCGTGCAGGTCATCGACAAGCAAATTTCCAGCACCGTGCTGAAGATGCTGCAGGCCGTCGTCGAGGAAGAAGGCGGCGGCGGCGCGCGCGCGCAGGTGCCGGGTTACCACGTCGGCGGCAAGAGTGGCACCGCGAAGAAGATCTCTGGCACCGGTGGCTACACCAAGGATGCCTACCGCTCGTTCTTCGCCGGCGTCGCGCCGCTGTCCAACCCGCGCATCGCCGCCGTGGTGGTGGTCGACGAGCCGAGCAAGGGGCAGTACTACGGCGGCCTGGTAGCCGCGCCGGTGTTCGGCAAGGTGATGGCGCGGGCGCTGCGCCTGATGAACGTGGCTCCGGACAATCTGCCGCCGCCGGCGCCGGTCCAGACCGCCGAGGCGACCACGAGCAAGGGAGGGCGTGGCTGATGCCGATGCCATTGAATCAACTGCTGCCCCAGGCCGACAGTGCCGTGCTGATCCGCGAGCTGACCCTCGATAGCCGCAAGGTGCTTCCGGGCGATCTGTTCCTCGCCGTTCCTGGTCTGCAGCACGACGGTCGGAGCCATATCGCCGACGCCATTGCGCGTGGCGCCGCTGCTGTGGCCTATGAAGCCGAAGGCGCTGCGCTGCAGCCGGCCGGCGATGCGGTGCTGGTGCCGGTTCGCCAGCTCGCCAGCCAGCTGTCGGCAATCGCCGGCCGCTTCTATGGCGAGCCGAGCCGCAGCCTGCATCTGCTCGGAGTGACCGGTACCAACGGTAAAACCAGTGTCAGCCAACTGGTCGCGCAGGCGCTGGATCGCCTCGGCGAGCGCTGCGGCATCATCGGTACGCTGGGCAACGGCTTTCATGGCGAGCTGGAGCAGGGCTACCACACCACGCCGGACGCCATCGGCGTGCAGGCGACGCTGGCCAGCCTGAAGCAGCACGAAGCGCGCGCCGTGGCGATGGAAGTCTCCTCGCACGGGCTGGAGCAGGGCCGCGTGGCCGCGCTGGCGTTCGACGTGGCGGTATTCACCAATCTGTCGCGCGACCATCTGGATTACCACGGCAGCATGGAAGCCTACGCGGCGGCCAAGGCGCGCCTGTTCGACATGCCGGGGCTGCGCTGCCGCGTGATCAATCTGGACGACGCCTTCGGCCGCCGCCTGGCTGCGCAGCCGCAAGAGTCGCGCCTGATCACCTACAGCCTGGAGGACGCCTCGGCCGACCTGTACTGCCCGGAGCCGCAGCTGGACGACGACGGCATTCATGCGCGACTGATCACGCCGCAGGGTGAGCGCTCGCTGCGCAGCCCGCTGCTGGGGCGCTTCAATGTCAGCAACGTGCTGGCAGCCGTCGGCGCGCTGTTGGGCATGGACTGGCCGCTGGATGAAATTCTTGCCGTGCTGCCGGAGCTGCACGGCCCGGCCGGTCGCATGCAGCGCCTGGGCGGCGGCGACCTGCCGCTGGTGGTGGTCGATTACGCCCATACGCCCGATGCGCTGGAAAAGGTGCTTACCGCCCTGCGTCCGCATGCGCGCGGACAACTGGTTTGCCTGTTCGGCTGCGGTGGCGAGCGCGACCGCGGTAAGCGTGCGCTGATGGCGCAGGTCGCCGAACGGCTGGCCGACCGGGTGGTGGCGACCGACGACAATCCGCGCAACGAGCCGGCCGAGCAAATTCTGGAAGACATTCGTCAGGGCTTCGCCCAGCCGGAGCGGGTCCAGTTCCGCCCGGGACGTGGCGCTGCGATCGCCGCGGCGATTGCCGCCGCGCAGCCGGAGGATGTGGTGCTGCTGGCTGGCAAGGGGCACGAGGACTACCAGGAAATCTGCGGCGTGCGTCAGCCGTTCTCCGACCTGGATGAAGCTCGCAAGGCCCTGGCCGCCTGGGAGAAGCATGATGCGTGACGCCATGCGCCTGAGCGCGCTGACTCTTCCGCTCTCGGGCCGGCTGGTCGGTGCTGATGCTGTCTTTGCTGCGGTCAGCACCGACAGCCGCGCCATCGAGCCGGGGCAGCTGTTCGTTGCCCTCAGCGGTGCGCGTTTCGACGGCCATGCCTATCTCGCCGAGGTGGCGGCCAAAGGCGCGATCGCAGCACTGGTCGAGCGCGAGATAGCGGACGTGTCGCTGACGCAGCTGGTAGTGGCAGATACCCGTCTGGCGCTTGGACGGCTCGGCGCGCTGAACCGCGACGGCTTCGATGGTCCGGTGGCCGCGATTACCGGCTCCAGCGGCAAGACCAGCGTCAAGGAAATGCTTGCCAGCATTCTGCGCGCCGCCTTCGGCGAAGATGCCGTGCTGGCGACCCGTGGCAATCTGAACAACGATCTCGGTGCACCATTGACGCTTCTTGAACTCGGCTCTCGGCATCGCGCGGCGGTCATCGAGCTGGGCGCGTCCCGCCTGGGCGAGATCGCCTATACCGTCGGTCTGGTTCGTCCGCAGGTAAGCCTGATCACCAACGCCGGCACTGCTCACGTCGGCGAATTTGGCGGCCCCGACAAGATCGTCGAAGCCAAGGGCGAAATCCTCGACGGCCTGGCGGCGGACGGCATCGCCGTACTCAATCGTGACGACAAGGCTTATCCGCTATGGGCTGCACGTGCCGCCGGCAAGCGCATCGTCAGCTTCGGTCTGCAGAGCCCGCTGGCGGATTTCCATGCCGAGTCGATTGCCTTCGATATCCGCGGTTGCGCCAACTTCGTTCTGAACGGCCCGCGCGGCACCGCACATGTCCAGCTCAACCTGCTGGGACGCCATAGCGTCGCCAATGCCCTGGCTGCCGCCGCCGCGGCGCATGCGCTGGGTGTCGCACCGCAGGCCATCGTCGATGGGTTGCAGAACCTGCAGCCGGTCAAAGGGCGCGGCGTCGCGCAGATGCTCGGCAGCGGCGTGCGCCTGATCGACGACAGTTACAACGCCAACCCGGCTTCCATCTGCGCGGCGATCGACGTTCTCAGTGGTTTCGCCGGGCGCACCGTCCTCGTCCTCGGCGACATGGGTGAGCTGGGTGAATGGGCCGAAACGGCGCACCGCGACGTGGGTGCCTATGCACGCGGCAAGGTCGATGTGCTCTACGCGGTCGGTCCGCTGATGGCGCATGCGGTAACGGCATTCGGCGCCGGAGCCCGGCATTTCGCCGATCAGGCAAGTCTGATCGAAACGCTGCGTAGCGAGCAGGGCAACACCACCATTCTGGTCAAGGGCTCGCGCAGTGCGGCGATGGACAAGGTTGTCGCCGCCCTGAGCGATGTCGTCATGGAGAAACATTGATGCTGCTGCTGCTCGCCGAGTACCTGCAACAGTTCCACAAGGGCTTCGCGGTCTTCCAGTACCTGACCCTGCGCGGGATTCTTGGTGTGCTTACCGCACTGGTACTGTCGCTGTGGATGGGCCCCTGGCTGATCCGCACCCTTCAGCTGCGCCAGATTGGCCAGGCGGTGCGGACCGATGGCCCGCAGTCGCACCTGTCGAAGTCCGGTACGCCGACGATGGGCGGGGCGCTGATTCTCAGCGCCATCGCCATCAGCACGTTGCTCTGGGCTGATCTGTCCAATCGCTACGTCTGGGTTGTGCTGGCGGTAACGCTGCTGTTCGGAGCCATCGGCTGGGTCGATGACTACCGCAAGGTGATCGAGAAGAACTCGCGTGGCCTGCCGAGCCGCTGGAAGTATTTCTGGCAATCGGTGTTCGGCCTCGGTGCCGCGGTCTTCCTCTATACGACCGCGCAGACGCCGGTGGAAACCACGCTGATCCTGCCGCTGTTGAAGAACATCGAGATTCCGCTGGGCATCGGCTTCATCGTGCTGACCTACTTCGTGATCGTCGGCGCGAGCAACGCGGTGAACCTCACCGACGGCCTCGATGGCCTGGCGATCATGCCGACGGTGATGGTCGGTGGCGGTCTGGGCATCTTCTGCTACCTGTCGGGCAACATGAATTTCGCCGAGTACCTGCTGATCCCCTATGTGCCGGGTGCGGGTGAGCTGATCGTGTTCTGCGGTGCGCTGACCGGCGCCGGCCTGGGCTTCCTCTGGTTCAACACCTATCCGGCCCAGGTCTTCATGGGTGACGTTGGTGCGCTGGCGCTTGGTGCCGCGCTGGGCACCATCGCCGTCATCGTCCGCCAGGAAGTGGTGCTGTTCATCATGGGCGGTGTGTTCGTGATGGAAACCCTGTCGGTGATGATTCAGGTCGCCAGCTTCAAGCTGACCGGCAAGCGCGTGTTCCGTATGGCGCCGATCCACCACCATTTCGAACTCAAGGGCTGGCCCGAACCGCGGGTGATCGTGCGCTTCTGGATCATCACGGTGATCCTGGTGCTCGTCGGCCTGGCCACATTGAAACTGAGGTAATAGAGAGTGCTGATCGCTTCCGACCAGTTCCGCATCGTTGTCGGTCTCGGCAAGAGCGGCATGTCCGTGGTTCGCCATCTGGCGCGCCGCGGTCTGCCGTTCGCGGTCGCCGACACGCGCGCGAATCCGCCGGAGCTGGCCACGCTCAAGGCGCAGTACCCGGGCGTGGAAGTGCGCTGCGGCGAGCTGGATGTCGAGTTTCTCTGTCGCGCCAGCGAACTGCTGGTCAGCCCCGGGCTGGCCATCGCCACCCCGGCGCTCCAGGCGGCTGCCGCGCGAGGCGTGAAGCTCTCCGGGGATATCGACCTGTTCGCCCGCGAAGCGAAAGCACCGATCGTCGCCATCACCGGCTCCAATGCCAAGAGTACCGTGACCACGCTGGTCGGCGAGATGGCGGTCGCGGCCGGCCGCAAGGTCGCCGTGGGCGGCAACCTTGGCACGCCAGCGCTCGATCTGCTGAATGATGAGGTCGAGCTGTACGTGCTGGAGCTGTCCAGTTTCCAGCTCGAAACCACCGACCAGCTGAACGCCGAGGTCGCCACCTGCCTGAACGTCAGCGAAGACCATATGGATCGCTACAGCGGGCTGCCGGCCTACCACCAGGCCAAACACCGCATTTTTCGCGGTGCCCGGCAGGTGGTGATCAACCGTGACGATCGTCTGAGCCGCCCGCTGATCGGCGAGGATGTGCCGGTCTGGTCGTTCGGCCTCGGCAAGCCGGATTTCAAAGGCTTCGGCCTGCTCGAGGAGGGTGGCGAGAAGTATCTGGCGTTCCAGTTCGAGACGCTGATGCCGGTCAGCGAGCTGAAGATTCGCGGTGCACACAACCAGGCCAATGCGCTGGCGGCGTTGGCGCTGGGACATGCGGTTGGTCTGCCGTTCGACGCAATGCTGCAGACGCTGCGTTCGTTCGCCGGTCTCGCGCATCGCTGCCAGTGGGTCGGCGAGCGCGGCGGCGTGGCGTTCTATGATGACTCCAAGGCCACCAATGTCGGCGCTGCGCTGGCGGCTATCGACGGGCTGGGTGCGGATATCCCCGGCAAGCTGGTGCTGATTGCCGGTGGCGATGGCAAGGGCGCGGATTTTTCCGCCCTGCACGCACCGGTGGCGCGCTACTGCCGCGCGGTCGTTCTGCTCGGGCGCGATGCCGATTTGTTGTTCGCCGCGCTGGACGGCGCCGCGCCGTTGCTGCGCGTGCGCACGCTTGAGGAGGCCGTACAGCAGGCGGCGGCTTGCGCCACGGCCGGCGATGCGGTGCTGCTGTCGCCAGCTTGCGCCAGCCTGGACATGTTCAAGAACTTCGAGGAGCGCGGTCGCCTGTTCGCCGCTGCGGTGGAGGCGCTCGTCTGATGTTTGCCTTCCTGCGTGGTGCGCCTTCACCGCTGTTCGGCCCTCGCGGCCTGGATCTGGACTTCGCGATGCTGGCCGGTTGCCTGGCGCTGCTCGGCCTTGGGCTGGTGATGATCACCTCGGCTTCGTCGGAAGTGGCGGCGGTGAATTCGGGCAACGCGCTGTATCACATGACCCGTCACATGGTGTACGTGGCGCTCGGCTTGGGCGCCGCCGGCCTGATGCTGCTGGTGCCGGTTTCGACTTGGCAGCGGCTGGACTGGATGCTGCTGTTGGCGGCCTTTGGTCTGCTGATCCTGGTATTGATCCCCGGCATCGGCCGGGAAGTGAACGGTTCGATGCGCTGGATCGGCTTCGGCGCGTTCAACGTGCAGCCGTCCGAGTTGGCCAAGGTCTTCGTGGTGATCTATCTCGCCGGCTATCTGGTGCGCCGTCAGGAAGAGGTACGCGAGAGCTTCTGGGGCTTCGCCAAGCCGTTCCTGGTACTGCTGCCGATGGCCTTCCTGCTGCTGATGGAGCCGGACTTCGGCGCCACCGTGGTGATGATGGGCTCGGCGGTGGCCATGCTGTTCCTCGGTGGCGTCGGCCTGATCCGCTTCAGCCTGCTGGTTGCGGCGGCGGTCGGTGCGGTGTTCGTGCTGGTGCAGACGCAGGAATATCGTCTGCAGCGCCTGATTACCTTCACCGACCCGTGGGCCGACCAGTACGGTGCCGGCTACCAGCTGACCCAGGCGCTGATCGCCTTCGGCCGCGGCGAATGGTTCGGCGTCGGGCTGGGCAACAGCGTGCAGAAGCAGTTCTACCTGCCCGAGGCGCACACCGACTTCGTGTTCTCCGTGCTGGCCGAGGAGCTGGGCATGGTCGGCGCGTTGCTGACCATCCTGCTGTTTGCCTTCGTCGGCGTGCGCGCGTTGTACATCGGCCTGCAGGCCGAGAAGGCGCGTCAGTTCTTCGCCGCCTACGTCGCCTGGGGAATGGCGTTCCTCTGGCTGGGGCAATTCCTCATCAATGTCGGGGTGAACGTTGGCCTGCTGCCGACCAAGGGACTCACGCTGCCGTTTCTCAGCTACGGCGGCAGCTCGCTGGTGGTTACCTGCGCGAGCATGGCGTTGTTGCTGCGTATCGAGTGGGAAAGCCGCACGGTGCTCGGCAGTGAGGATGTCGAGTTCAGCGAAGCGGACTTCGAGGAGGCGCCAGCCGCCAAGGAGGTCGCCCGTGGCCGCTAACGTGCTGATCATGGCCGGTGGCACCGGTGGCCACGTGTTCCCGGCGCTGGCCTGCGCCCGCGAATTCCAAGCGCGCGGCTATGCCGTGCATTGGCTGGGTACGCCGCGTGGTATCGAGAACGAGCTGGTGCCGGCCGCCGGTCTGCCACTGCATCTGATTCAGGTCAGCGGACTGCGCGGCAAGAACCTCATGGCCCTGCTCAAGGCGCCGCTGCAGCTGGTGCGCTCGCTGCTGCAAGCGCGGCGGATCATCCGCGAACTGAAACCGGTCTGCGTGCTCGGCCTGGGTGGCTATGTCACGGGTCCGGGCGGCCTGGCGGCCTGGCTCGCCGGCGTGCCGCTGATCATCCACGAGCAGAACGCCGTCGCCGGCACTGCCAATCGCAGTCTGGTTCCGCTGTCGTGCCGTGTCTGCGAGGCGTTCCCGGATACCTTCAAGGCCAGCGACAAGCGTCGCACCACCGGTAATCCGGTGCGCGAGGAGCTGTTTCTCGAGACGCCGCGCGATGCCCTGGTCAATCGCCGTCCGCGCCTGCTGGTCCTCGGCGGGAGTCTGGGCGCCGAGCCGCTCAACAAGCTGCTGCCTGCTGCGCTGGCGCGTGTGCCGGGCGAGCTGCGCCCCGAGGTGTTCCACCAGGCCGGCAAGCAGCACGCCGACATCACTGCCGAGCGTTACGCCGAAGCCGGCGTCACCGCCGAAGTGGCACCGTTCATCAAGGATATGGCGCGCGCCTATGCCTGGGCCGATCTGGTGATCTGCCGCGCCGGCGCGCTGACCGTTTGCGAACTGGCCGCCGCGGGCCTGCCGTCGTTTTTGGTGCCGCTGCCGCACGCCATCGATGACCACCAGACGCGCAATGCCGAATATCTGGCGAAGGAGGGCGCGGCCGTCCTTCTGCCGCAAGCCAAGACCGATGCTGCCGCCCTCGCCGAGCAGCTTGAAGAGGTACTGATGCACCCGGAAAAACTCAAGGTCATGGGCGCCACCGCTCGCCGGCTGGCGCGACCCGATGCGACGCGGCGCGTCGTCGATGTCTGCCTGGAGGTGGCCAATGGCTAAGTCCCCGGCTGCGGTAAAGGCTGAAGTCCGGCGCATGCGGCGCATCCGCCGCATCCATTTCGTCGGCATCGGCGGCGTGGGCATGTGCGGCATCGCTGAGGTGCTGCTGAACCTGGGCTACGAAGTTTCCGGTTCGGATCTGAAGGAATCGGCCAGCACCGAGCGCCTGCAGAGTTTCGGCGCGCATATCTTCATCGGCCACCAGGCCGGTAACGTCGCCGGTGCCGACGTGCTGGTGGTATCCAGCGCGATCAACGCCAGCAATCCCGAGGTCGCTCTGGCGCTGGAGCAGCGCATTCCGGTGGTGCCGCGCGCGGAAATGCTCGCTGAGCTGATGCGCTACCGCCACGGCATCGCGGTCGCCGGTACTCACGGCAAGACCACCACCACCAGCCTGCTGGCTTCGGTGTTCGCAGCGGGCGGCCTGGATCCGACCTTCGTCATCGGTGGCCGGCTGACCGCCGCCGGTACCAACGCCCAGCTCGGCGGGAGTCGCTATCTGATCGCCGAGGCGGACGAAAGCGACGCCAGCTTCCTGCACCTGCAGCCGATGGTGGCGGTGGTCACCAATATCGACGCCGATCACATGAGCACCTACGGTGGCGATTTCGGCAAGCTGAAGAAGACCTTCATCGAATTCCTGCACAACCTGCCGTTCTACGGGCTGGCCGTGCTCTGCGTGGACGACCCGGTGGTGCGCGAGATCCTGCCGCAAATCGGCCGGCCGACTACTACCTACGGCATCAGCGAAGATGCCGACGTGCGCGCCATCGATATTCGTCAGGAAGGCATGCGCACCCATTTCACCGTGCTGCGCGCCGGCTGCGAACCTCTGGGCGTATCGGTGAACATGCCCGGCACCCATAACGTGCTCAACGCGCTGGCGACCATCGCCATCGCCACCGACGAAGGCATTGATGACGAGGCCATTATTCAGGGCCTGTCGCAATTCGCGGGCGTCGGCCGGCGCTTCCAGGTCTATGGTCAGCTGCCGGTCGAAGGCGGCAGCGTGATGCTGGTGGATGACTACGGCCACCATCCGCGTGAAGTCGCGGCGGTGATCAAGGCCGTGCGTGGCGGCTGGCCGGAGCGCCGGTTGGTGATGGTCTATCAGCCACACCGCTTCAGCCGTACCCGCGACCTCTACGACGATTTCGTGCAGGTACTGGCCGACGCCAATGTGCTGCTGCTGATGGAGGTTTACCCAGCCGGCGAGGAGCCGATTCCGGGCGCGGACAGCCGTCAGCTCTGCCACAGCATCCGTCAGCGCGGCCAGCTCGATCCGATCTATGTCGAGCGAGGCGCCGACCTGGCGTCGATCATCAAGCCGCTGCTGCGCGCCGGCGACATTCTGCTCTGCCAGGGTGCCGGCGATATCGGCGGCGTAGCCCCGCAACTGATCAAGAGTCCCCTGTTTGGCGATGCCGAAGGCACCGCGAGGAAACAACCATGAGCGCCCTGCATTCGACCCGTGACCCGCAGGCGTTTGGCCGGGTCGCCGTGCTGTTCGGCGGCAAGAGCGCCGAGCGCGAAGTATCGTTGAAATCCGGTGCGGCAGTGCTGCAGGCACTGCAGGCGGCCGGCGTGGATGCCTTCGGTATCGATGTTGGCGACGATCTGCTGCAGCGTCTTGACCACGAGCGTATCGACCGCGCGTTCATCGTCCTGCACGGCCGTGGCGGCGAGGACGGCAGCATGCAGGGTCTGCTGGAGTGCGCTGGCATCCCCTACACGGGTAGCGGCATCCTGGCGTCCGCGCTGGCAATGGACAAGCTGCGGACCAAGCAGGTCTGGCAGAGCCTAGGCCTGCCGACTCCGCGTCACGCGGCGCTAGCCAGCGTCGAGGACTGCCACGCTGCGGCCGCCGCGCTGGGGTTCCCGCTGATGGTCAAGCCGGCCCATGAAGGCTCGAGCATCGGCATGGCCAAGGTGGACGACGTCGAGGCGCTGGTGGCTGCTTGGCGCGAGGCCAGTCGCTTCGATTCGCAGGTGCTGGTCGAGCAGTGGATCCAGGGCCCGGAATTCACCATTGCGGTGCTGCGCGGCGAAGTATTGCCGCCGATCGGCCTGGGCACGCCGCACAGCTTCTACGACTACGACGCCAAGTACCTGGCCTCCGACACCCAGTACCGCATTCCCTGCGGGCTCGATCCGGTGCGTGAGCTGCAGCTCAAGGACTTGTCGGCTCGCGCCTGCGAAGCGGTGGGCGTACGCGGTTGGGCACGGGTCGACGTGATGCAGGACGCCAACGGCGACTTCTGGTTGCTGGAGGTGAATACCGTACCGGGGATGACCGACCACAGTCTGGTGCCGATGGCGGCACGGGCCGCGGGTCTGGACTTCCAGCAACTGGTGCTGAGCATTCTCGACGACAGCGTCGGGGCGGAGAACTGAGATGATCACCACGCTGCGTCACTCGCAACCGGGAGGCGGCCGTGCGCTGCGCAAGCCGGCGCCGCGTGGGGCCAGCCGGCTGGTGGCCCGCGAGCCGCTGTCCGCACGGTTGCCGCGACCGAATCTGGCGGGGCTCAAGCGCGCTGTCTGGCCATTGCTGCTCGTCGGTCTGGCCTTCGGCCTGTACGAGCTGGGCGAGCGCCTGCTGCCCTACGCTGACCGGCCGATCGCCAAGGTCAGCGTGCAGGGTGAGCTGAGCTACGTGGCGCGTGAGGCGGTGCAGCAGCGTATTGCGCCGTTCGTCGAGGCGAGCTTTTTCAAGGTTGATCTGAACGGCATGCGTCACGATCTCGAGCAGATGCCCTGGATCGCCCATGTGGAAGTGCGCCGTGTGTGGCCGGACCAGGTGCAGGTGAATCTCGAGGAACAGTTGCCGATTGCCCGCTGGGGCGACGAAGCGCTGCTGAACAACCGTGGGCAGGCCTTCGCACCGAATAACCTCAATCATTATGAACACTTGCCGCAATTGCATGGTCCGAAGCGGGCTCAGCAACGGGTCATGCAGCAGTACCAGATGCTCAGCCAGATGCTGCGGCCGCTGGGCTTTTCCATCGCGAGCCTGGAACTGCGCGAGCGTGGCAGCTGGTTCCTGACCACCAGCCAGGGCATCGAGCTGCTGCTGGGACGGGACCACGTGGTGGAAAAAATGCGTCGCTTCAATGCCATCTATCAAAAGGCGTTGCAGGCGCAAAGCGAGAAAATTGCAAGGATCGACCTGCGTTACGCCAACGGCCTCGCCGTCGCCTGGCGCGAACCGATCCCGACTGCGACGGACATGACCGTCGCGGCGAAGAATTGAGGAATGAAACACATGTCTAGCGTGCAAAGCGGCAAGATGATCGTCGGTCTCGATATCGGCACCTCCAAGGTGGTCGCGCTGGTGGGCGAGGTCACGGCCGACGGCGATCTGGAAATCGTCGGTATCGGTACTCACCCGTCCCGTGGCCTGAAGAAGGGCGTGGTGGTGAACATCGAGTCGACCGTGCAGTCGATCCAGCGTGCCATCGAGGAAGCCCAGCTGATGGCTGGCTGCCGCATTCACTCGGCGTTCGTCGGCCTCGCCGGCAACCATATCCGCAGCCTTAATTCGCACGGCATCGTCGCGATTCGCGACCGTGAGGTCAGCACCGCCGACCTCGAGCGGGTGCTCGATGCCGCCCAGGCCGTGGCAATCCCCGCGGACCAGCGCGTGCTGCACACGCTGCCGCAGGATTACGTGATCGACAATCAGGAGGGTGTGCGCGAGCCGCTGGGCATGTCAGGCGTACGCCTGGAGGCCAAGGTGCACGTGGTGACCTGTGCCGTGAACGCCGCGCAGAACATCGAGAAATGCGTGCGTCGCTGTGGCCTGGAAGTGGACGACATCATCCTCGAACAGCTGGCCTCCGCTCATGCGGTGCTGACCGACGACGAGAAGGAACTGGGCGTGTGCCTGGTCGACATCGGCGGCGGTACCACCGACATCTGCATCTTTACCGAAGGCGCGATTCGCCACACCGCGGTAATTCCGATCGCCGGCGACCAGGTCACCAACGACATCGCGATGGCCCTGCGCACCCCCACGCAGTACGCCGAGGAAATCAAGATCCGCTACGCCTGCGCGCTGGCCAAGCTGGCCGGTGCCGGCGAAACCATCAAGGTGCCCAGCGTCGGCGATCGCCCGCCGCGCGAGTTGTCGCGCCAGGCTCTGGCCGAAGTGGTCGAACCACGCTATGACGAGCTGTTCACGCTGATCCAGGCCGAGCTACGGCGCAGTGGCTACGAGGATCTGGTACCGGCCGGCATCGTGCTTACCGGGGGTACGTCGAAGATGGAAGGCGCGGTCGAACTGGCCGAGGAAATCTTCCACATGCCGGTACGCCTGGGCGTCCCGCATACGGTCAAGGGGCTCAATGATGTGGTGCGCAACCCGATCTATGCGACTGGCGTTGGCCTGTTGCTGTACGGCGTGCAGAAGCAGGTCGATGGCGTCGGTCCGCGTGGCACCGGCAGCCTGAACGAAGAACCCAAAACGTCTGTTCTGGATCGGCTCAAGGGCTGGATTCAGGGCAATTTCTAATCAGTACGCGGCAACCCAAAACTAGAAAGCTGGAAGGAGAGAGGGCCATGTTCGAACTCGTAGATCATACCCCGCAGAGTGCAGTCATCAAGGTCATCGGCGTCGGCGGTGGTGGCGGCAACGCCGTCAATCACATGGTGCGCAACAACGTCGAAGGCGTGGAATTCATCTGCGCCAACACCGATGCGCAGGCGCTGAAGAAGATCGAAGCGCGCACCGTGCTGCAGCTCGGTTCGGCCATCACCAAGGGCCTGGGCGCCGGCACCAATCCGGACATCGGTCGCCAGGCGGCGATGGAAGATCGTGAGCGCATCGCCGAGGTGCTCGAAGGTGCCGACATGGTGTTCATCACCACCGGCATGGGTGGCGGTACCGGTACCGGCGCTGCGCCGATCATCGCTTCGGTGGCCAAGGAAATGGGCATCCTCACCGTTGCTGTGGTCACCCGTCCGTTCCCGTTCGAGGGCCGTCGCCGCATGCAGGTGGCCGACGAGGGTATTCGCGCGCTGTCCGAATGCGTCGACTCGCTGATCACCATTCCCAACGAGAAGCTGCTGACCATCCTCGGCAAGGACGCCAGCCTGCTGTCCGCCTTTGCCAAGGCTGACGACGTGCTGACCGGTGCGGTGCGCGGCATCTCCGACATCATGCAGCGTCCGGGTCTGATGAACGTCGACTTCGCCGACGTCAAGACCGTCATGGGCGAGATGGGCATGGCGATGATGGGTACCGGCTGCGCTACCGGCCCGAATCGTGCGCGCGAGGCCACCGAGGCGGCGATCCGCAATCCGCTGCTGGAGGACGTGAATCTGCAGGGCGCCCGCGGCATCCTGGTGAACATCACCGCCGGCCTGGATCTGTCGCTGGGCGAATACGCCGCGGTCGGCGAGATCATCGAGGCCTTCGCTTCCGACGAGGCAACCGTCAAGGTGGGCGCGGTGATCGATCCGGATATGCGTGACGAGCTGCACGTCACCGTGGTGGCTACCGGCCTGGGGCCGCGCAATGAGAAGCCGGTCAAGGTCATCGACAATACTCTGCAGGCTTCGGTTGCCCCGTCCGCACCGGTTGCACCGCGTCCGGAGCAGGTGGCAGTCAACTACCGTGACCTGGAGCGTCCGACAGTGATGCGCAATCAGGCCCATGCCGCGGCCACTGCCGCCAAACTGAACCCGCAAGAGGATCTGGATTACCTGGACATTCCGGCGTTTCTGCGTCGTCAGGCCGATTGACTGAAGTTATCAGGAGTATTGTTGTGATTGGTGTTCAGCAAAGTTGGCATCTGCTATTATCGCCATCAATTGTTGAAAACAATTCGCAACTAGTGCAATAGCGAACCAAAGGCCATGATCAGACAACGCACCCTGAAGAACATCATTCGCGCCACTGGCGTCGGCTTGCATTCGGGAGAGAAGGTTTACCTGACCCTGAAACCGGCGCCGGTGGATACCGGAATCGTGTTCTGTCGCACCGATCTCAACCCGCCCGTGGAGATTCCCGCGCGGGCCGAGAACGTCGGCGAAACCACCATGTCCACGACGCTGGTCAACGGTGACGTCAAGGTCGACACAGTGGAGCACCTGCTTTCGGCAATGGCCGGGCTGGGAATCGACAACGCCTACGTCGAACTCTCCGCCTCGGAAGTGCCGATCATGGATGGCAGTGCCGGGCCGTTCGTATTCCTGATTCAGTCAGCCGGCCTGCAGGAGCAGGACGCGCCGAAGAAGTTCATTCGCATCAAACGCGAAGTCACCGTCGAGGAGGGCGACAAGCGTGCGACCTTCCTGCCGTTCGACGGCTTCAAGGTGAGCTTCGAGATCGATTTCGACCATCCGGTGTTCAAGGGCCGTACCCAGACCGCCAGCGTGGATTTCTCCAGCACTTCCTTCGTCAAGGAAGTCAGCCGTGCGCGAACCTTCGGTTTCATGCGCGACATTGAATTCCTGCGCTCGCACAATCTGGCGCTCGGCGGCAGCGTGGATAACGCTATCGTGGTGGACGAGAACCGCGTGCTCAACGAGGACGGCCTGCGTTACGAGGACGAGTTCGTCAAGCACAAGATCCTGGATGCCATCGGCGATCTTTATCTGCTGGGCACCAGCCTGATCGGCGAGTTCCGTGGCTTCAAGTCCGGGCATGCATTGAACAACCGCTTGCTGCGCACCCTGATGGCCCAGAAGGATGCGTGGGAGCTGGTCACTTTCGATGACGCGCAGACCGCCCCGATCTCCTACATGCGTCCGGCGGCAGCCGGCTAAGCGATACCTCCTTCCTAGTATTCTTGAGCCACCTTCGGGTGGCTTTTTTTATGCCGTGGAAAACGCGTTGCTTGTGCAGGTTCGCGTGCAGGCGGCTTTTCGACCGGTGGCGCCTGGCCGGGATCGTCGACCGGCAGCGGTTCGCCCGGCTCCTCGCGCTTTGGGTTAGTGGCGGGATCGGGCGTAATCGGGCGTTCGGGTGCTTGCATGTGTTCGTTCAGCTCAATGCGCGCAGCAATTCGGCTTTGCGCATCTTCGAACGGCCGCGGATGTCACGTTCGCGGGCCTTCTGCAGCAGTTCGTCGCGGGTCATCTCGGCGAGCGACGTGCTGGCTGCGCCGCGGCGCTGGCGTGCCGAGCCGCGATTGGGCGAATCGCCCGCGCGCGTCTGCGCGGCCCGGTGCGCCGAGTCCTTGCGATCGGCGCGTTTGGCGGTCTCGCTTTTCTTGCGGCCCGCGCCGCCCTTGCGCTCACCGCCGCCGGACTGCTTGTTGACCGTGGCCCAGGCGCGCGCTTCGGCCTCCTTTGGCGGTACGCCGCGCTCTTCGTAGCTCTCCTCGATGTGTTCGGCCTTGCGCTGCTGCTGATCGGTATATTTGGATTTGTCACTGCGGGGCATCGGAACCTCCTTCGCGCGGTTGCGCGCGGGCGTCTTGATTGGGGGCGGGGGTTACGCGCCAGACACGGTTGCCGACGTCATCGGCCACCAGCAGCGCGCCGCTGCGGTCGATCGCGACGCCGACCGGACGCCCCAGCGCCTCACCGTCCGGGTTGACGAAACCGGTCAGCACGTCCTCGGCCGGCCCGGCGGGCTTGCCGTCGCGAAACGGCACGAAAACCACCTTGTAACCGCTGAGTGGCTTGCGATTCCAGGAGCCGTGCTGACCGACGAAAGCACCCTTGGCGTAGCGCTCCGGCAGCAGATCGTCCTCGTAAAAGGCCAGGCCCAGCGACGCGGTATGCGCACCCAGCGCGTAGTCGGGCACGATGGCCTTGGCGACCAGGTCCGGGCGCGGCGGTTCGACTCGCTTGTCGACGTGCTGGCCGTAATAGCTGTAGGGCCAGCCGTAGAAGCCACCTTCCTGTACCGAGGTCATATAGTCGGGAACCAGATCGCTGCCGATCTCGTCGCGCTCGTTAACGGTCGTCCACAGCTGGCCGCTATCTGGCTGCCAGGCCAGGCCGTTGGGATTGCGCAGCCCTGAGGCGAACAGGCGCAAGGTCTTGGCCTGCGGGTCGACTTCGAGAATCGCTGCGCGGTTTTCCTCGGCCTGCATGCCGTTTTCCGCAACGTTGCTGTTCGAGCCGCTGGTGACGTACAGCCGCGTGCCATCCCGGCTGGCGATGACATTCTTGGTCCAATGGTGGTTGATCGGCCCTGCCGGGAGGTCGACGACCTTCTCGCCGGCGGCCAGCTCCAAGCGCGTGGCGCCGTCCCGGTATGGAAAGCGCAGCAGGGCGTCGGTATTGGCGACGTACAGCTGGTCGTCGACCAGGGCCATGCCGAACGGTGAGTTGAGACCTTCGAGAAAGACGCTGCGTTGTTCCGGCTGGCCGTCACCGTCGCGGTCGCGCAGCAGGGTGATGCGATTGGCGCTCGGTGTTCGCGAGCCGGCGCGGGCCATGACCTTGTTCATGATCCAGCCGCGGATGCCTTGGCTGCCTTCCGGTTTGGGCGGGGCATCTGCTTCGGCGACCAGCACATCGCCATTGGGCAGCACGTGAATCCAGCGCGGATGCTTCAGGTCGTCAGCAAACGCGGCGACTTCCAGCCCGGGTGCAGCCTGTGGTTTGCCGCCTTCTGGCCAGCCTTTGGCCGGGGCGATGTTGACGGTCGGCAACAGCGTCTTGTTCGGTGCCGGTAGCGCCGGATCGGGACCATAGCCGGCTTCGACCGGCGTTTTTGCGGTATCGCCGCAACCGCCCAGGGCGAGGGCGAAGGTGGTGGCGATCAAACAGGGGCGGGCAGCGGGCATGGTCTCGGCTCCGGGACGCGGACTGTCTGATTTACGACCCCCCTGGCTGCGTCATCGTTCGCGCGTTCGTCAGGACGGGGGCGTGTCGTTCCGCTTGTGCGCCGCGTGGCGTTCCACCGTTGGCATGAGCAGCAGCACCAGCAGCGTCAGCAACGTGCTCAGCACTGCAGTCGCTTCGTGGCCGAGACCGGCGGCGACACCGATGGCCGCGGTCATCCAGATATTGGCGGCGGTGGTCAGCCCCTGCACGTCCTCGATGGACGTGCCCTTGAGAATGGTTCCGGCGCCGAGAAAACCGATGCCGGTGATGATGCCCTGCATCACCCGCGAAACCTCCACACCGGCCTGCACCGGCACCAGCACGAACAGCGCGGCACCGAGCGCCACCAGCATGTGCGTACGCAGGCCGGCGGCGCGGCGTCGGAGTTCGCGCTCGAAGCCGAGCAGGCCGCCCAGCAAGGCGGCGAGCAGCAGGCGCATGGCGACGCGCACGGCCTCGTCCAGATCGGGGATATCCGCGAATTCCGCGGCGATCGTCCGGACAACGATATCCCACCAGTCCATGTCAGCCTCCGATTCACGCTGCGCTTTCTCGTTAGGAGTGGCGGCGCGGGCGGATGTTCGCTATTCGCTGACCTCGAAGCGCAGCATACCGATCATCTGACCTGCCTCCGTCACCACCCGTACGCGCCACTTGCCGGCCGATTGCGGCGGGAAGTTGCGCTTGTGCGTCCACGCGCGGTAGCCGGCTTCGCGGCCGCCGCTGATGTCCAGGGCGATACGGTCGACCTGACGTCCTTCGTGCAGCCACTCGTGGTAAATGCGTTCCTTCAACCCGCGCGGGGCATTGATCGCGGTGAAGGCGTAGAGACCGGTGGCGTGCAGTTCGGCGCTGCTGAGCTGGCGCAGACCCTTGCCGGGCTTGCGCTGGCGGTCGTCCAGCTGGGTCGTCACGGCGACATCGGTGAGCCACAGCGACGCCGGCGGTACCCAGGTGCGTCCGAGCCAGCCTGCGCCGGCGAGCGCGACGGCCAGACCGACTATGCCCAGCAGGCTGCGCCAGCTCCATTGGCGGAACAAACTGCCCAGGCTGGGCAAGGCCAAGAGCACCGTCACGGCGAGCGCCAGCTGATAGCTCTGCGGTGTGGACAGATGCAGGATGATCGGCAGCGCGGTGAGCAGCACGGCGAACAGCGTCACGGCATGAAAGCCCAGGTAGACCCAGCGGCGTGGCGCCAGCCAGCGGTAGTACAGCGGATCGATCAGCGAGATCAGCGCCGCACCGCCAAGCAGGCCGGTGAACAGTGCTTGTCCACTGTTCCAGGTCGTGGTGATGGCGAAGAACGGGATGATGAAGAACAGGCTTTCCTGGTGGACCATCTGCGTCGCATAGCGCAGCAGCGGTGCCGGCAATTGCCAGCCGAACCAGCGCTTCAGGCTGCGCCGCAGGCTGTGTTCGAGCGTCAGCCAGACCCAGCTCACCAGCATGATGACGGCGATGCCCTTGGCCAGCCCGGCGTGGCGCTCGACCAGCAGGAAACTGGCCACGCCCGAGCAGAAACCGAACAGCGCAACGGTGCCGGGGAAACGTCGGAGCAGCGCGCTGATTCGGTCGATCAGCAGCGCCAGGCGGGCTTTCAGGCGCATGCGAGGATCACTTCGAGCCGGTGGGCTTATCCGGTTGGACAATGCGGGAATGCGGGGATTGCATGCGGCAGCCATGCTGCCCGCACATGCGGGCGGCACAATGGCCCGTAGCGACGGGCCGGTCAAGAGGGTTGTCAGGGCGTCGTTACGGCACGCTCGGGCATTGCCGACGAGTGATGACTGCTGATCAGCCAGCGCGCCTGCTGCGGATCCCACCGGTAGGTGAAGGTATAGCGTGCCTGCACTGCCGAGCCGTCACCGAAGCGGAAGGTGTAGAGCCCGGTATCCAGCGCGGTGCGACAGTCGATGCGGATCATGCGCGAGTCGATGCGCCCGTCCGGACGCTTGGCCATGAAATGCGAGAAGTAGTCTTCCTTGCCCGCCGCGGTTTCCCGTGGGGTATTCGACAAGGTCGGCAGCAGTAGCGAGTCGGTGGCGTAACGTTGAACTACTCGCTTTGGATCGCCGCTGCGTAGGTCTTCGTTCCATTGCGTGAACAATGCGGCGATATCGTCCTCGCTACTGCTCGGACAGGCATCGTCGGCGGCCTGCGCGGTGAATGGCAGCAGCGCCGCCGTGGCGATGATCAGGGAGAGGGCATATTTCATTCTTTTTTCCGGATCGGTTGTTGGAAGGCGGACGGTGTCCGCCGCCGGCAAGGCCGACCTGGTTGTGACCGCGTGGACGCCCCGGCAGTGCCCGCACCGGGCGGGACAAATCAGCGCAGGCCCAGGCTTATCCACTCTTGCTGTGCGCTAACTTGTGGGTAACTTCTGCATGGATGCGTGCATCCCAACAACGGCGGGCGTTTGGCGCGGTTGCTCGCTTTCTGAACAGTGCGTTGAATGAACGTCAGGGCAAATGACTGCAGCGCGAAACCTGTTATCCACGATCGCTGTGCAGTTGTTTGTGGATAAGTTGGGCAAACAGCGCCACATGCCGCGAAGCATGCGGGGTGCGGCCAGGTGGGTGAAATTTGAGCAACGGTTTCAATGAGGTTTATTCGTCCGCGCATGTACCGCTGACCGCCGAGGCATAGTTGGCGAAAAGGCATTGCAAGATGGCACGGCTGATCATGGCGTGACTCCGGGCTGTGACTGGTAGTTGAAGGATAAGCCCGGGTCCGCTCGTGGGCCGGTTGATTTGCGCCATGGCCGTAATAGCTATACCGCAATGGTGTTATCCCCGTGAACTGTGCAGCGTTCTGTGGATAACCTTTGGAGCAATGCCTGCCGAGGCGATGGCGCCTGGCCTGTAACTGTATGTTCGATTTTTGATCGATCGGCTTGTTAGCTGTGTAACTCCCAGTAAAATCAGCCGTTTGCGGCTTTCCGGCGGGGCCGCCATGGGAGCATGCGGGGCAAATTTGTTATCCCGAAAACTGTGGATGCCGCTGTGGATAAACTGCTGGCAAAACGGGCGAAGCGCCGTGGCATCTGGGCTGCGTGGCTACGGTACAAAAAACGATCAGCGCATCGTCGAGCGTTATGCCGATCCATTCATTCCGAGGCGTTTGATTGTCGCGGCGCCGGGCGACAGGGAGACTCGCGGCATTCATGACCGAGGAGCAGTCCATGACGCAACCCATTCGTTTTGAAGACAAAGTGGTCATCGTGACCGGAGCTGGTGGCGGCCTGGGGCGCGCCCACGCTCTGCTGTTCGCCCAGCACGGCGCGCGGGTGGTGGTCAACGATCTGGGCGGGACCGCCCAGGGCGACGGCGCCAGCAGTTCCGCCGCGGATCGGGTCGTCGAGGAGATCCGCCAGGCCGGCGGCACCGCGGTGGCCAACCATGACTCGGTGACCGACGGCGAGCGCATCGTCGAGCAGGCGCTGGATAGCTTCGGGCGCGTGGACGTGGTCGTGAACAACGCCGGCATCCTGCGTGACCGCACGTTCCACAAGATGGAGGATGCCGACTGGGATCTGGTTTACCGCGTGCACGTCGAGGGCGCCTACAAGGTCACGCGCGCCGCCTGGCCGCTGATGCGCGAGCAGGGTCACGGGCGGGTGATCTTTACCGCGTCCACCTCGGGTATCTACGGCAACTTCGGCCAGGCCAATTACGGCATGGCCAAGCTCGGCCTTTATGGCCTGACCCGCACACTGGCGCTGGAGGGACGCAAGAGCAACATCCTGGTCAACGCCATCGCGCCGACCGGCGGCACGCGCATGACCGAGGGGCTGATTCCGCCGCAGGTATTCGAGCAGCTCAAGCCCGAGCTGGTAAGCCCGCTGGTGGTGTATCTCGCCAGCGAGCAGTGCCAGGACAGTGGTGGGCTGTTCGAGGTGGGTGGCGGCTGGATGGGCAAGGTGCGCTGGGAGCGCAGCCTGGGCGTCGGCTTCGATCCGCGCACTGGTTTCGCTGCCGAGGATGTCGCCGCCAACTGGACGCGCATCTGTGACTTCCAAGACGCAGCGCACCCGGCAGACAACCTCGAGGCGCTGCGGGAAATGATGGCCAACCTGCAGAAGTACGCCGGCTGATCGTCACCGTGACATCCGCTGCCGCGCGGCCCTCAGGCCGGCTGCGGCAGCGGTTTGTCCTCATCCTGCAGCAGACGCA
>JAANMV010000671.1_pt1 | contig 42096 bp, 46 predicted proteins | sample 7279661 | NCBI WGS metagenome assembly JAANMV01 (sample SAMN14094540, study PRJNA606508) | bioreactor metagenome | isolation source: A lab-scale SPAN reactor treating ammonium-rich wastewater day 121 | place: Ireland: Galway | collected 2017-05-16
GCTGCGCCGCTCGGACGGCACGGCCATGTACGTCGCCAAGGACATCGGGTACCAGTTCTGGAAGTTCGGGCTGTTCGAGGGCATGAAGTTCGCGCCGTTCATGCAGGACCCCGCCGGGCACACCATCTGGACCAGCCACCCCGCCGGGGAGCCCGACACGGCCAGGCGCTTCGGGCACGCGGCCGAGGTGATCAACGTGATCGACTCCCGCCAGAAGCACCCGCAGATGCTGGTGAAAAGCAGCCTGGGCGTGGCGGGGCACCAGGAACGCGAGGCGCGCAGCATTCACCTCAGCTACGAGTTCGTGAACCTGAACGGCCAAACCATCAGTGGCCGCAAGGGCATCACCCTGGCCGTGGACGGGGCGCTGGAGGAAGCGGCCCGGCGCGGCTTCGCGGAACTCTCCGCGAAAAACCCCGACCTCGCCTCCCGCGACGACGCCCCCGAGATCGCCCGGCGGATCGGCGTGGGCGCGCTGCGCTTCGCCATGCTGAAGAACGAACCCAGCCGCACCTTTGACTTCGACCTGGAGAAGGCCAGCAGCCTGAACGGCGACACCGCGCCCTACGTGCAGTACGCCGCGGTGCGCGCCGCGAACATCCTGCGCCGCGCCCAGGAAGCCGGGCACGCCGTGGACGGCCGCGGCGCCGACTGGGACGCCCTGCCGGACGTGGACCTGATCCTCGCCAAGCAGGTGGCGCGCCTGCCGGAAGTCGTGGCGCAGGCCGTCCGGGCCCACAGCCCGCACGGGGTCGCGCAGTACGCCCTTGACCTCGCCACCAGCCTGAACGCCTGGTACAACGCCAAGGACCGGCAGGGCAAACCCGCCACGAACGTCCTGCAGTCCGACGAGGGCCTGCGCGAGGCGCGGCTGGCGCTGGTCGCCCGGGTCCGCCGCGCGTTCGAGGACACCCTGGACCTGATCGGCATTGAGATTCCCTCCGCGATGTGACCGCCATAGAAGAGGCGCCGCTCCCTTTGGGGAAGCGGCGCCTCTTTGGTGAAATCGGCGGCTTACTTCTTGCCGATCAGGCTGATCTTGTTGAAGGCCTCGCTGCCCAGCGGGCTGGGCGTCCAGCCTTTCACGTACGTGCGGGCGGCGGCCAGGGGGCTGCTGTGCACGATCGGGAGGCGGTAGTTGGCCTTGTAGGTCATCTCGTGAATCTGGGCGTAGAACTTGGCGCGGTCGGCCTGGGCCACGGCGGCGCGGCCTTTTTCCAGCAGGGTCTGCAGTTCGGCCGGGTTCCAGTTGATGTCGCTGCTGCCGTTCGGGCCGTAGTAGGCGCCGTAGAAGTTGTCCGGGTCGCCGTAGTCGCCGGTCCAGCCGATCATGTACATGTCGAAGCCGGGTTCCTTGTTGCGGTCCTCGAGGTACTTGGCCCAGTCCTCGGTCTTGAGGTTCACCTTGACGCCGATGGCGCTCAGGTCAGCGGCGATGGCCTCGGCGATGGGCTTGGGCTGCGGGAAGTACGGGCGGGACACGGGCATGTACCACAGGTCCAGCGAGAAGCCGTTGGGGTAGCCGGCCTCGGCGAGCAGCTTCTTCGCGGCGGCGGGGTCGTACTTGTAGTCGGCAGGCACGTTCTTGCTGTTCGCCCAGCCCAGGACGGGCGGCACGAAGCTGGCGTTGCTGGTCCCCAGTTCACCCCAGAAGGCGTCCACGATGGCCTTCTTGTTGATGGCCATGCTGACCGCCTGACGGACCTTGTCGGCCTTGAGGTACTGGTTCTTGGCGTTCAGGCTCACGAAGCCCACGTTGAAGCTGGGTTTCTTCACGGCGACCAGGTTCTTGTCGGCCTTGACGCTCTTGAGGGCGTCGGGCGCCAGGTCGGACGTGAAGTCGATGGTGCCGGCCTTGAGTTCGTTCAGGCGCTGGCTGGGGTCCTTGATGCCGCGGATGATCAGGGTGTCCACGCGGGCCTTGGAGCCCCAGTAGGACTTGTTGGCGGTCAGGGTGATGCGGTCACCGGTGCGCCAGCTCTGGAAGATGAAGGGCCCGGTGCCGATGGGCTTGCTGGCGGGGGTGCCGTACTTCGCGCCGTCCTTCTTGATGGCGGTGGGGCTGGCGATGCCGAAGTACCCGGCGCCGATCACGTCGGGGAACACGCTGCTGCCCTTGTTCAGGTCGAAGCGCACGGTGGAGTCGTCGACCTTGACGATGTTCTTGATGACGGAGGTGGCGTCGCCCTTGTAGCCGCCGAGCAGGTCGCCGACGATCTCGAAGGTGCGGCCCTGGTCACGGAAGCCGTAGGGGTGCGCCTTGTCCCACCAGCGGCTCACGTTGAAGATCACGGCGTCGGCGTTGAAGGGCGTGCCGTCGTGGAACTTCACGTTCTTGCGCAGGTTGAAGGTCCACTGGGTGCCGGCGGCGTTGCTCTTCCAGCTGGTCGCCAGGCCGGGCTCGGTGTCGGTCTTGCCGTCCTTGAAGTGGACGAGGGTGTCGTAGACCTGGTGCTGCACGAGGATGCTGATGCCGTCCGTGATGTTCCCGGATTCGAGGCTGACAGGTTCACCGTTCCCGCCGTACACGAGCGTGCCCGCGGCAGACGCAGCGGAAAGGGTGGCGAGCAGAGCAGTGAGAAACACTTTCTTCATGGAACCTCCGGAATCCCGGGAGCCTGCGGCCTCCGGGAGGTGAGAACGAATTCGGTCGTTCCAGCCTATGTGGGGGGGTGCGGGGTGTCAAGCAACCTCCCCGCCGCCCCCGGACGGAGGGCCGCGCTCAGCGGCCGCCGATCAGGGTCAGGCCCAGCAGCGTGGGGTTCGCGCCCCGCCCGGCGCTGCTGAGCGTGAGGGCCTGAATCGCCACGCCGGGTTTCGGGTTGGTCCAGTCCAGCACCAGCACGTTCACGTCCAGTCTGTCGCCGGTCTTCCCGGTCCAGCCGGGCGCGGGAATCATGCTGAGGTTCTCGGTGGTGCCGGCCACTTCCGTCCAGGAGCGCAGGTGCCGCCCGTACTCCAGCGGTACGCTGAGCAGGCTGCCGTCGGCGTACTTCACGTCCAGCTTCCCGATCACCTCGCGGTTGTTCGCGCCGGCCCAGCCGGTCGTGAGCAGCAGCGCCAGCGCGTCCGCTTTCCTTCCGCCCAGGTCCAGGGTGACCTGTTCCGGCAGCTCGCGGGCGGCCGGGCGGCTGCCGCGCAGCATCACCGCGCCGTTCACGTTGAAGCGGTAGTCGCCCAGCGCGACGTCCTTGCCGGCCGGCAGATTTCGCAGGTCGGTGGAGGCGCCCTTCTGGATCCAGCCGCTGCCGCTGTCGTCCTTCAGGGTGCGGGTCACGGCGGGGGAGAGGTCCACGAGCTGCCCGGCGGCCTTCGCGTACGCCTGCGGCTGGTACAGGCTGCGGTACACCTGCACGTCGTTCGCGACGGGCGGGGCGTCCGGGTTCCAGAAGGCCGCGCCGGCCCGCACGAGCGCCACGCCCTGCTCGGCCATGCCGTCCCACACGCTGGTGTTCCCGAAGTACCCGCTCCAGCGGGTCTGGATCATGCCGTCCGCACCCGCCTGCGCGGCGGCCTTCGCCATGCCCTCGGCGTTCCCGGCCTTCCACCAGCTGGCGCCCAGCACCGGGAAGCCCAGGGCGTGGATGCGGCGCATCAGGTCCGGGTTGGCGTCCCCAGTGTAGTTCCAGAAGCCCACCTGGATGTCCTTCGGGAGTTTCGGGGGCACGCTGCCGATCAGGCTGTCCGCGAACGCCACGTCGTGCCAGATCATGGTGCCCACCCCGCGCTCTTTCAGGAACGCGTGCAGTTTCAGGGTGTCGTCCGTGAACAGCTTCTCGAAGCCCACCGCCACGCCGTTCGGCCGGCCCGGGAAGCGCCCGCGGCCGTCGGCGCGCGCCTCGTCCCGGCCGATGTGCACGGTCCTGGGCGCGAAGGTCTCCACGATCTCCTTCAGGGTCGGCAGGATCACCCGTTCGTACGAGGCGGGGTTCAGCGTGTCGTACGCGTAGGGTGAGGGCACGTCCGGGTCCTGCGCGAGGTCCAGGTTCTTTCCGTTGTTGAACATCCAGGTGGCGTGCCCCGGCGTTTCCAGCAGCGGCACCACGTCCATCCCGTAGCTGCGCGCGAGCTCCGCCACGCGCCTGGCTTCGGCCTTGGTCGCGCCGCCCGGGTGAGCCCAGCCGCCGGCCTTCGCCACGTCCCACTGCACGTAGTTGCTCATGACCAGCACCGAGTTGTACTTCAACGCGGCCAGCAGCGGAATCAGGCGGTCGTTCACGGGTTTGCTGGCGGCGTCCAGGTACAGCATCGCCATGCGCCGCTTCAGCGCCGGGGCGTCCTGAATGCGGGCGAACCGCAGGCCCTCCGGGGTCAGCAGCTGCCGCAGCGTCTGCGCGCCGTAGTACGCGCCCTTCGCGTCCGCACCCACCACGAACGCGCCGCCCGCGTCCACCCACAGCGCGTACCCCTCGGGCGCCTCGGTGTACAGCCCCGCCGCCTTCGCTCGGGCGGCGAGATCGGCATTCCCCCTGGTGCCGATGGTGATGGACTTCCCACCTCCGTCCGGCAGGGGGATACCCAGACGCACCTTCCACTCGTCCCGCAGGTCCCGCGCGGCCCAGGCCAGTTCCGGAGCCGCGCCCACGGTCTTCACGCCCAGCCCGGCCAGGGGCAGCGTCCCGGCCGGGTAGGTCGCCTGCCGCGGCGTGGGTACCACCGCCGCGAAGGGCCTCACGGCGCGCGCCTCGGGCGTGGAGGTCAGGGCAAGGGGCGCGGCCTGGGCGGCGCCGAGCAGCAGAGCACCCAGCAGGAAGGGCAGGCGGAAGGCAGGGGTCATGACAGCAGGGCTCCTTGGGAATCAGGCGGGTGCCGGCCGGGCCGGACCGCCAAACGAATCGGGTGAACGGGAGGCAGTATGCCCGCCCCCAGCATGAAAAAAACGAGGACCAACAGCAGAGGGGGAGCCGGTCACGACTCCCCCTCCGCGCCCCCAATCCGGGGTTACAGGCTGGCGTTCCAGGCCTTGACGATGTCGTCCAGCGCCTGCTGGGAGGACTTCTTGCCGGCCATGGCGGCCTCCACGTTGTCCTTGAAGATCTTGTTCAGCTTGCTGGCGTCCGGGTACAGCATGGTCAGGTCCTGGGCGCGCTTGAGCAGCGTGCTGGACACCAGTTTGCCCTGGTCGATGGCGTTGTTGCCGCCCTGCTTGAAGAACTTGTCGGCGCTGGCCTTCACCGTGGAGGGGAAGGTGGTCTTGGTGACCTTGCTGAACTGCAGCTGGTTCACGTCGTTCGTGAGGAACAGCGCGAGTTTCTGCGCCAGGGCCTTGTCCTTCACGCCCTTGGGAATCGAGAAGCCCATCAGGGGCGTATGGATCACGTTGCCGCCCAGGTCGATGGGGTAGGGCGCCACGCGGGTGGCGTCGTAGATGGCCTTGTTGTCGTTCGCGACGCGCAGGATGAACTGCGGCCCGGTGATCAGCATGGCGAGCTTCCCGGCCGAGTACAGCTCCGTCGCGGCCGTGAAGCCGCGGCGCATGGTGTCCTCGGGGATGTAGCCCTTCTTGTACAGGTCCACATACGTCTGCAGCAGTCGCACGTGCGTCGGGCTGTTGAACACCGCCTGGCCCTTCGCGTCGAAGATGGGCAGGCCCGCCTCGCGGAACACGTACAGCATCTTGACGTTGTCGATGTTCGGCACGAAGCCGTACATGCCGGTCTTGTCCTTGATCTGCTTCGCGGCGGCGATCAGCGTCTGAATGGTGCGCGGGGGGTTGCTGGGGTCCAGGCCCGCCTTGCGGAAGATCTCGGTGTTGTACGCCACGACCTTCGGCGCCCAGTACCACGGCACGCCGTAGAACTTCCCGTCGAAGGTGAAGGTCTTGAGGGTGTTCGAGAAGAAGACCTTCTTCTGCGCGTCGGACAGGCTCATGGGTTCCAGCGCACCCTGGTCGTACAGGCGCACCGTCATGTCGCTGGACAGGTTCACGACCGTGGGCGGCCGGCCCGCGGCGATGGTCGCCAGGAGCTTCTGCTCCAGGGTGTTGCTGGGTACGTCCACCCACTTGAGGTCCACGGTGGGGTTTTCCTTCTCGAACTGCGCCACAAGGCGGTTCATCTCGTCGTTGAACAGCGGCGCGAGGCTGATCGTCCAGAACTCCAGCTGGGTCTTCTGGGCCTGGGCGGACCCCAGGGCGAGCAGGGCGGCGGCAATCAGGGCTTTTTTCATGCAGGCTCCTTGACAAGGGGCCCCGGCCGGGGCACCCAGGACATGAGGGATTGGAATGCGCCGGAAGTCTAGCGCCTTGACGCGCCGATGACCTGAGAAATTGCACGAAACCGCCCCGCGTCCCGGCCTGCTAGGGCGGACGCTGCCGTACCCTGTCAGGCATGAGTGAAACGCCCGCCCCGCTGCTGCCCGGTCACCTCACCATGGTGGACATCCCCGGCCCGGACCTCGACGCGGACACTGCCGAGTACCTCGCCCGGCACCAGATCCGCGGCGTGTGCCTGTTCGGGAAGAACGTGCAGAGCGCCGCGCAGCTCCGGCAGCTGTGCGGGGACCTGCGGCGCGTGATGGGCCCGGACGCCCTGATCGCCCTGGACCACGAGGGCGGCGCGATCCTGCGGCCCACCTTCTGGCCGTTCGCGCCGAGCGCCATGCTGCTGGGCGCCGCCGACAACGTGCAGCTCACCGAGGACGTGAACGCCGCCCTGGCCCGGCAGCTGCGGTCCGTGGGCATCAACTGGAACTTCGCGCCGGTGCTGGACGTGAACGTGAACCCCGCCAACCCCGTGATCGGCGAGCGGGCCTACGGCGCCGACCCGGCCCTGGTCACCCGGCACGGCCGCGCCGCGCTGGCCGGGCACGCGCGGGCCGGCGTGGCCGCCTGCGCCAAGCACTTCCCCGGGCACGGCGACACCAGCCTGGACAGCCACCTGGCCCTCCCCAGCGTGCGCAAGGACCGCGCCGCGCTGGAGGCCGAGGAGTTCGCCCCGTTCCGGGCGCTGCTGCCGGTCACCCCGGCGCTGATGACCGCGCACATCGTGTACCCGGACCTGGACCCGGCCTACCCGGCCACCCTGTCGCGCGTGATCCTCACGGACCTGCTGCGCGGGGATTGGGGGTACGAGGGCGTGGTGATCACGGACAGCATGGGCATGCAGGCCATCGACGCGAACTACGGCCGCGGGGAGGCCGCCGTGCTGAGCCTGCACGCCGGCGCGGACATGGTGATGGCCCTGGGCCGCCGCGAGGTGCAGGAACAGACCCTGCAGGCCATCCAGGGGGCCCTGGACGGCACCGGTCTGGATCACGCCGCCCTGCGCCGCAGCCGCGAGCGCCTCACGGCCCTGGCCCGGCAGTACCCCGCCGAGGCCGACCTGGCCCTGGACCCGGCTGCGGACGCCGCCTTCCTGCGCGGCGCCTGGGCGGCCGGGCTCGCCACCCTGGGCGACCCAGTGGCCCCCAGCGCCGGCTCGGCCGTGACGCTGGTCGCGCACCGCAGCCCCCAGAGGGAGAACGTCAGCGAGGCCGCCGCCGACGCGGAGACCCTCGCGCGGGAACTGGGCGGGCTGTACGACGTGCACCTCGTGCCCTTCGAATCGCCGGACGAGCTGGACTGGGCGGCCATCCGGGCGGCCGGCCGCCCGGTGATCCTGGCGACCACCGCCCGCCACCGTCACCCCGCGCTGGTGGGCGTGCAGCCGGACCTGCACGTCGCGCTGTACAACCCGTACGCCGCGCTGGACGTGCACGCCCCGGCCGTGGTCACCTTCGGCTTCCGCCCGGAGGCCCGCGCCGCCCTGCTCGCGTGGCTGTCGGGCAACTCGGCCGCCCGCGGCCGGCTGCCCTTCCGGGCGTAAGGCCCCGGGCGCTTACGGCCGGCCGAACACCTGCACCCAGTACGTGCTGAAGGCCGAGCCCGGCTCGCCGTTCACGACGTCCGCGCCCATCACCGTCCACTCCGGGTTCATGATGATCCGGCAGTGGCCGGGACTGGCGAGCAGGCCCTGCAGCGCCTCCTCAGGCGTCAGGCTCTCGTAGGCGATCGTCTCGCCCACCGAGGGGCCCGGGAAGCCGGCCGCCCGGGCCCGTTCCATCGGCCCCTCGGCGGAGTCCGGGGCGAGATGCCCCCGGAAGTTCAGGCGCACCAGCTGGGCAGCGTGCGCGCTGGCCGCCCGGCCCAGCGGTTCGTTCCAGGTGAGGGGCCCGGTGGACGCGAACAGGGTGTCGCCGCAACGGTGCCCCCGGTAGCGGGCCTGGTTGGTGAGGCGCAGGAACTCCTCCAGCCACGCCGTGCGGCGGCTCAGGTCCACCTGGGCAGGCTCGGCATAGACGAGCGCGAAGCGGCCCTGGTCAATGGCCACGCCGTACCGGGAGTACCCCAGGCGCTGCCCGCACTTGTTCGCCAGGGCCGCCGCGAGCTTCGGGGCCGTGATGGTCCCGGTGAGCAGTTCGGCCCCACCGCGTTTGGCGCGGTAGCCGACCTGCGCGGTCGCCTGCGCGAGCTTGAATCCGCGCAGCACCAGGCGGGCCGCCTCGTTCAGGGCCGGGTCGGGCCGGGCGGTCTGCCCGCAGGTGAGGAAGTCCCGCTCGACCACCGCGGCCAGGGCGTCCGGAACGGTGGCAGTGGGCGCAGCGGCAGGCGCTCCCGCCTGGGCTGGGGCGGCCGGGGCGCAGAGCAGGGCGAGCAGCAGGCAGGTGAGGTGGGCGCGCACCTCTTCAGGCTACGGACTGCGGTTTACCTTTTTCTCACACCGGCCACATCAGCGGGAGGGGTTGCGCCGCCGGGGCTCAGCGTTCCCAGGGCCAGGCGCCCGGCGCGGCCGCGATGCCCAGCGCCCGGGGCCCCGTGTGAATGTTCAGGACCGGGTTCACCGGCGCCTTGCCGCTCCACACGATCGGGTGCCGCGCCTGCAGGAGTTCCAGCGCCTGATCGGCATCCTCAGTGATGTTGCCGTACAGCAGGCCCACCCGCAGGGGCGTGCCCTCACCGTACTTCTGCGTGACCTGCGCCGTCACGGCCTCGATGCCACCCCGGTACGTGCGGGCGCGCGCCACGTTCGTGTACTGCCCGGTGCCCTTGTCCACCGTGATGACCGGCTTGAGGTTCAGCAGGCCCCCCAGCGTCGCCGCCACCCGGCCGATCCTCCCGCCGCGGCGCAGGTACTCGAGCGTCTCGATGGTGAAGTACAGCTCGGTCTCCTCGTGCACCCGCGTCATCCAGTCCACGGCGGTCGGCAGCGTCTCGCTGCGCTCGGCGGCGGTTACGGCCGCGTGCAGCTGGAAGGCCTGCGCGGCGCTCAGGGTGCGGGAGTCGTGAATGGTGAGATTCACGTCCGGCAGCAGGCTGCGGGCCTGCTCGGCCGCGTTCCGGCTGCCGCTCAGGCCGCTGCTGATCGTGACCGCCAGCACGTCCTTCACGCCGGTCTGCTGAATGGCGGCGCTCCAGTCCTGCGGGGTGGGCTGGCTGCTGGTGGGATGCTCCGGGTTGGTCTGGAGCTGCCGGTACAGGTCCTCGCGGCTGATCTCGTGCGTCTTGAACGACACGTTCCCGAAGTTCACCGAGAACGGCGCGACCGGCACGTCGTTGCGCAGCCCGGCGTAGGCGTCCAGGCCGCCGTCCGTGACCACCGCGAACCCGGGCGTGGGCGCGCTCACCGGATCTCCCGGGCGTTCATGCGTTCCACGAATTGCAGCGCGGCCGTGTGGTCCACGTCCGTGCCCACGTTCCGCGCCGCGGCGTCGTACAGCGCGCCCGTCTGCGCGAGCACCGGGGCGCTGCCCTTCGCGGCGTGCACCACGTCCAGCGCGATGCCGATGTCCTTGGCCAGCAGGCCCAGCGTGAAGGTCACCGGGAACTGCCGGGACACGACCCGCTGCGGGATCAGGTTCTCGGTGGCGTTGCTGCGCCCGCTGCTGGTGTTGATCACGTCCAGCGCGGCGCTCACGTTCACGCCCAGGCCTGCCAGGGCCGCCAGGCCCTCCCCGGCCGCCCAGAGGTTCACGGCCAGCAGCACGTTGTTGATGGCCTTCACCGCGAAGCCCGCGCCGGTGTCGCCCACGTGCACCACCTTCGCCGCGAAGGGCAGGGCCGCGCGGGCCTCCTCGACCTCGTCGGCGGGGCCGCCCAGCATCACGGTCAGGGTGCCCTGCTGCGCGCCGCTGGTGCCGCCACTGACCGGCGCGTCCAGGAAGCGCACGCCGTGCGCGGCCAGCCGGGTCCGCTGGGTGCGGGCGGCGTCCGGGTGCCCGCTGGTGCAGTCGATCCAGAGGGTGCCGGGGCGCAGCTGGCCTTCCAGACGGCCGATCATCTCGTCCACGCTGGCGCTGGTGGGCAGGCAGCTCAGGATCACGTCCGCCTGCGCCAGTTCGGACAGGCTGGCGACCCGGGAGCCATGCTCGGCGGCGTGCTTGTGGGCCTTGCTGGCGGTGCGGTTCCAGACGAGGGCCGCGCCGCCGTGCTCGGCAGCGTGGCGGCTCAGGTGGGCCGCCATGGGGTAGCCCATCGCGCCCAGGCCGATGAAAGCAGTGGTGGTCATGATGCCCACAGGCTAGTGGAAGCGCGCCCCGCCACCGGGAAACCTGAACCGAGTGTAAATCCGGTGCCGGCGGGCGGCGCGGCTCTCAGTCCCGGGAAGGGTCGCCGACCGGCAGCAGTGCCTCACCCGGCCCGAAACGCTCCCGCAGAAAGCGCCCCTGCGTGAGCAGGCGATCGGCGGCGGCGTGATCGTGCCGCAGCGCCTCCCGCACGCCGTCCGTCATCAGGTCCAGCTGCTCTTCCAGCAGCTGCTCGGCCGGCTGCCCCTGAGCCAACAGGGCGCGGCGGGCGCCACTGGACAGGCCCAGGTACGCCTCCACGGTGTCCGGCAGGTACCGCTCGCGGGTCTGCGTGAGCAGGAACCGCGTGCGGGCGTCCGCCTCCACGTTCGCCTGCGCCGCGTCCGCCAGGGTGCACAGCAGCGTCCACGCGCGGGTCCGGGCCGGTTCGGGCAGGCGCAGCACCAGCCGCTCCACGCCCGGCCCCTCCGGCGGCAGTGGGGCGGGCGCCGGGGGCCGGGCCTCCCCGGGCCGCGTCACACGCAGCAGGCCGGTCAGGGCCGCCACGACGATCACCGCCAGGACCAGCAGGAGGATCAGCAGGGCCGACATGACCCCATCTTAGGCCGCGCCGTCACTGTCCGGACTTCGCCGGCGCGGGCGTGGCCGGCGTCAGGGATTCGAGGTTCAGCAGGAAGTTCCCGTCGCTGGGCAGCATCACCGTGCGGATTCCGGGCGAGAGCTTCTCCGCGACCGTCAGCTGGATCAGCTGCGGGTTTTCCCGCAGGGCCCGGCCGCGCAGGGACAGCGCCTCGGCCTCCCCGCGGGCCTTGGCGACCGAGGCCTTCGCCTCGCCCTCGGCCTCCACCACCGCGCGCTTGGCACTGATCTCCGCCTGCTGCAGCCGGTTGCGTTCCACCGCCACCTGCTGCTCGGCCGTCTGCTTCTGCTCGATGGCCTTGGCGACACTCTCCGGGATGCGCAGCTCGCGCAGCAGCACCGAGTCCAGCAGCAGGTTGTTGCGCCCGAACACCTCGGCCAGGGACTTGGTGATGCTGGCCTCCACCGCCTGCCGCTCCGTGCTGATCAGGTCCGCGGCGTTGAACTGCCCGATCGCGTCGCGGACCTTGCTGCGCACCTGGGGCCGCACCACGGTCTCCAGGTAGTTGCGGCCCAGTTCCTTGTGCAGCACAGCCGCCTGTGCGCGGTTCAGGTGGAAGTTCACGGTGACGTCCGCCGTGATGTCCAGGCCCTCCTTGCTGCGGGCGCGGATCGCCTCCTCGTCGCCGCTCTGCGTGCCCTTGCCGAGCGTCACCTCCTGCAGCCGCGCGTCGTACAGCGTCACGTGGTCCACGAACGGCACCACCAGGTGAATGCCTTCCTGCAAGGGCGAGGGCTTCACGCCGCTCACGGCGCTGAAGACCACGCCCACGTACCCGGCCGGAATCACCCGGATCGCCTGCCCGACCAGCAGGCCCGCCACGATCAGGCCGCCGACCCCCCACCCCAGGCCACGGGGCGCGCGGGGCAGGCGCAGGGACACGGACGGGGTGCTCTTGCCGGAGAGGTCGTTCGTCATGCCACCGGTACGCTTCCCGCGCCCTCAGGGTTGCCGGCGCGGCCGGGCCGGCCCGGCCGCGCCTCACCCGTCCTGCACGTCGCCGTCCAGGTACACCCACGCCCCGTCCAGACGCACGAAGCGGCTGCGTTCGCGCAACTTGGCCCGTCCGCCGCCCGGCAGGCCCAGGCGCGCCGTGAAGTTCACCCAGTCCTCGCCCGCGCCGTGCACCGTGAGGCCCAGGTACCGCGTGCCGTCCGCCAGGTCCAGGTCGGCGGGGCAGGTGTCCGGGTGCCAAGTCCGCCGCAGGTACGCCTCGTCCTGCAGCGCGAACGCCGCGTACCGCGAGCGCATCAGCGCCTCCGCGGTCGGGGCAGGCCGCTCGCCTGTGTGGGCGGGCCGGCAGCACGCCTGATAGCTGCGCCCGGACCCGCACGGGCAGGGCTTGAAGGGCGGGTGGGGCAGGGCCATGCCCCCAGCCTAGCCCGCCCCGGGGCGCGTGTTCTAATGGCCGGGATGAGCGGTCCGGACGTGATCACCTCCCTGCAGAACCCCCAGGTCAAGCACCTCGTGAAACTCCGCGCCCGCCGGGACCGCGAGGCGCACGGCGTGATCCTCGTGGAGGGCGGGCGTGAGATCGCCCGCGCCCTCCAGGCCGGCCTGAACCCCCAGGCGGTGTTCAGCTGCCCCGCGCTGCACAGCCCGGACGCCGCGGCCACCGCCGCCTCCCTGGGCGGCGTGACGGAACTGTCCCGCCCCGCCTTCGAGAAGGTGAGTGGCCGGGAGAACCCGGACGGCCTGCTCGCCGTGTTTCCCATGCCCGCCCCGGTCCTGCCGGAGCCCGACTCGGACGCGGTGGTCGTGCTCCTGCACGGCCTCGAGAAGCCCGGAAACGTGGGCGCGATCCTGCGCACCGCCGACGCCGCCGGCGCGCACGCCGTGATCGTGCTGGGGCGCGGCGCGGACCCTTACAGCCCGAACGTGATCCGCGCCAGCCAGGGCAGCGTGTTCCGGGTGCCGGTGGCCGCCCTGCCCGAGGACGCGGCGCTGGAGTGGCTGCGCGCCCACGGCTTCCGCACGGTGGCCTGCACGCCCGACGCCCCCCGCACCTACTGGGACGCGGACCTGACCGGGCGGGTGGCGCTGCTGTTCGGCACCGAACACGAGGGCCTGCCCGAATCCTGGCGGCAGACGGATCAGGCGGTCAGCATTCCCATGCACGCGGCCGGGAGTGCGGACAGCCTGAACGTGGCGACCGCCGCCGCCCTCGTGCTGTTCGAGTGCCGGCGGCAGGCGCGCTGAGGGGCCCCCGGGGTCAGCCTGGCAGGCGGACGATGGTGAGCATGTACCGTCCCAGGGCCTGAATCGCCGAGAAGAACTGCTCGAAGTCGATGGGCTTGACCACGTAGCTCGACGCGTGCGACTGGTAGGACCGCAGGATGTCCTCCTCGGCGCTGCTGGTCGTCAGGACGACCACCGGGATGGTGCGCAGCGCCGGGTCGGTCTTGAGCACGTTCAGGAGTTCCAGGCCGTTCATGCGCGGCATGTTGATGTCCAGCAGGATCAGGTCCGGGCGGTAGTGCAGTCCAGGCCCGGACTGCAGCAGTTCCAGGGCCTCCACGCCGTCACGGGCGACGTGCATCACGTTGGCGATCTGCGCGGCCTGAAACGCCTCACGGGTCAGTTCGATATCGGCCTCGCTGTCCTCCACCAGCAGGATGTTGATGGGAGGACAGCTGGGCGCGTCGGAAGGGGAGATCTGGGCAGTCATTCGTACGTCCGGAGGAGAGAACCGCCGGAAACGCCGGCCGCGCCGGGCCGCAAATCGGCCCCCTGAGATGCCTTCCAGCCTGCCGCCCCCACCTGCGAACGGAGCGCGGACTGGGTTAAGTGGCGGGCGCGTCCCCTTGGGCTGTTCTTGACAGCCCGTTTAGGAAGCTCCGCCCTGGTGCGGGGTGGCCGCTTCTCACGCCCAGCGTTTACGCTGTCAGCCATGATTCTGCGCAAGTGGCTGCTGCTCGGCGCCCTGCTGGCCGGGATGGCCGGCGCGTACACCGTGAAGACCGGTGACACCCTGTACTCCATCGCCCGGCGGTACGGCACGACCGTCACTGACCTGCAACGCCTGAACAACCTGACCGGCACCACCCTGGAGGTCGGTCAGGTGCTGCGCGTGCCCGGCGAGGCCACCCTGACCACCCCGGCCGGTACACCCGTGCCGGCCCCGGCGCCCACGCCCGCCGCCCCGCGCCCGGCCCCGCTGCCGGAAGAACAGCTGCGCCCCACCGCCCCGGACGCCCGGATTGCCGGCGTGAACATCCAGGTGCCGGACAGCCTGCGCATGGGGGACGCCTTCGTGGTCCGGCTCAGCGGGGCGCGGGCGGGGCAGGCCACCGTCCGCTTCCCCAGCGAGGTGGGCGAGGACGTGCGCAAACCCAACGAGGTCCTGAAGCCCGTGGGCGGCGCCGGCGAGTACCTCGTGCTGGGCCGCGTGGTGCTGGGCAAGACCACGCCCGTGGTGTACGAGGTCATGGTGGGCGGAGAGCTCATCCGCGGCCGCATTCCGGTGCGGGGCCTGGACCAGCCGATCCAGCACCTGAACCTCCCGCCGAAGATCGGCGGGCTGCTCAAGGACCCCAAGAAGGAAGCCGAGGACGCCGCCGTGAACCGCGCCTACGAGCGCCGCACCCCGCAGGCCTGGACCAGACCCTTCGCGCCCGCCCTGAAGGGCGCCAAGGCCACCAGCAGCGGTTTCGGGCAGCCGCGCACGTACGTGGCCGGCAGCGACATCACCTACCACTACGGCACCGACTACCCCGCGAAGACCGGCACGCCGGTCCTGGCGGTGAACGACGGCACCGTCGTGATGGCCGGCATGTACACCGTGCGCGGCGGCCTGGTCGTGATCGACCACGGCGCTGGCCTGACCAGCCTGTACTTCCACCAGAGCCGCGTGGTCGTGAAACCCGGCCAGAAGGTCACGCGCGGGCAGAAACTCGGGGAGGTGGGCAGCACCGGCCTCAGCGCCGGGCCGCACCTGCACCTGGAGATGCGCGTGCGCGGCGAGGGCACCAACCCGGCCGGCTGGATGAACCGCCTGTGGCCCCGCTGATACCCTGGGCCGCATGACTGCCTGCCCGCCGCTGCCCACCCTGGACGACCTGAACGCCCGCGGTGAGGGGTACCTGCCCGGCCTGATCGGCCTGCGGTACACGCACGTATCGTATGAGGTGCTCCGCACGGAACTCACGGTGCGCCGCGAGCTGCTTGCCCCGAACGGCTTCCTGCACGCCGCCAGCGTGATCGCCCTGGCCGACACGACCTGCGGGTACGGCACCCGGCTGCACCTGCCCGAGGGCGCCGAAAGTTTCACGACCATCGAACTCAAGAGCAACCACCTGGGCACCGCGCGGGACGGCGTGATCACCTGCGAGGCCCGGCCGGTGCACACCGGCCGCACCACCCAGGTCTGGGACGCCGAGGTCCGGAATGCCCAGGGGCGCGTGATCGCGCTGTTCCGCTGCACGCAGGCCGTGCTGTACCCCAGAGGCTGACCCCATGCCCACCGCGGCCGCCTTCCTGACCCACCCGGACCCCCTGACGCGCGAGGTCGCCCGCGCGTACGCGGAGGGCGGCTTCCTGATGGACAACGGCGAGGGCGTGCAGTTCTACACCGTGGACACCCGGGCCGTGGTGCCGCTCACCCCCGGGGACGGCCTGCACGTGTCCCGGCGCCTGCAGCGCGAGCTGAAGCACTTCGAGCCGCGCACGGACACCGCCTTCGCGGACGTGATCCTGGGCTGCCGGGGCGTGCTGCCCGGCAGCCCCCCACGTGACGGCGAGTGGATCTCCCCGCCGCTCAGCGCCCTGTACGCCCACCTGCACACCACCGGCCTGGCGCATTCCTTCGAGGTGTGGCGGGACGGGGCGCTGGCCGGCGGCGTGCTGGGCATCGCGCTGGGCGGCGTGTTCTTCGCCGAGAGCAAGTTCCACCGCGTCACGAACGCCAGCAAGGCCGCCCTGGTCCACCTGGCCGCGCACCTGCACGCGCGGGGATTCACGCTGCTGGACGCGCAGATCCAGAACGAGCACATCGCCCGGCTGGGCGTGCGGGAGGTCCGGCCGGCCGCGTTCCGCCGGGACCTGAAGGCCGCCTTGCAGGTGAACGCCGACTTCTGACCCGGCGCGGCCGCGGCAGGACCCAGCTGGGCTGGACCCTGTGGTTTGTCCAGTCACCTGCGGAGTTCCGTCTAGCCACGCGGCGCGCCGGGGGGCCCCCCGCCCCGTAGGCTGTCCGGTATGACCGATCAGCAGACCCTGCCCGCCCGCCAGGACGGCACCCAGGCCCCACCCCTGCGCGTTCTGATCTGCGACGAGATGAACCCCGGCGACCTGAACCACGAGGGCTTCCAGGTCGATTACGAGGGCAACCTGGACCGCGCCGAGACGCTGCGGCGCCTGCCGGAGTACGACGCCCTGATCACCCGCAGCCGCACCCGCGTGGACCGCGAACTGATCGACGCGGCCGGTCCCCGCCTGAAGGTCATCGGACGCGGCGGGGTGGGCGTGGACAACATCGACCTGGACTACGCGAGCCTCAAGGGCCTGCTCGTCCTCAACGCTCCAGAAAGCAACAACGTCTCGGCGGCGGAACTGGCCGTGATGCACCTGATGGCCGCCGCCCGCGGCCTGACCCGCAGCGACCGCAAGACCCGCGCCGGCGACTGGGACCGCAAGTTTCTGGGCCTGGAACTCAAGGACCGCACCCTCGGCATCGTCGGCCTGGGCCGCATCGGCAGCATCGTCGCGGACCGCGCGCAGGGCCTGCGCATGCGCGTGATCGCCTTCGACCCGTACGTGCCGGACAGCAAGTTCGGGCGCCTGGACGTGGAACGCGCCGCCACCCTGGACGAGCTGCTGGACCGCGCAGACTTCCTGACCGTGCACACCCCCCTCACCGACGAGACCCGCGGCATGATCGGCGCGCGCGAACTGGCGCGCCTGCACAAGGACGCGGTCGTCGTGAACGCCGCGCGCGGCGGCATCATCGACGAGGCGGCGCTGGTCGCCGCGCTGGAGTCCGGGCACCTCTTCGCCGCCGGGGTGGACGTGTTCGTGGACGAACCGCCCGCGCCGGACCACCTGTTCCTGCACGCGCCGAACCTGGGCATCACCGCGCACCTGGGCGCCAACACCCGCGAGGCCCAGGAACGCGTCGGCGCAGAGATCGTCAGCCGCGTGCTCGACGCCCTGCACGGCGACGTCAGCAAGGGCGCCGTGAATGCCCCTGCCCTGGACCCCAAGACCCTGGAGCAGCTCGGCGGGTACCTGCAACTCGGGGAAAAGCTGGGCCGCATCCTCGCGCAGCTGCTGCCGGCCGCGCAGGACGTGCAGGTCACCTTCCGCGGCGAGTTCCCCACCGACCCCACCCCGGTCGTCACCAGCGTGCTCGTGGGCTACCTGCAGGGCAGCACCGAGGACCACCCGAACATGATCAACGCCCGCGCCCTGGCGAAAGAACGCGGCCTGAACGTGGGCGTGCGCGAGGAACCCGACAGCCCCGACTACGTGAGCGAGGTGGTGGTCAGCGTGTCCCGCCGCGTGCAGGAGAACGGCCAGGACCGCACGCGCACGCGCACTGTGGGCGGCACGGTGTTCGGCCGCCGCCCCCGCCTGACCCGCCTGCGCGACTACCGCGTGGAGGTCGAGCCGGAAGGGTACATCCTGATTGCCAGCAACCAGGACAAACCCGGCGCCGTGGCGAAGCTGTCGAACCTGCTCGGCACGTGGGGCGTGAACATCGCCGGCATGGCGCTCGGCCGCGCCGAGAAGGGCGGGCAGGCGCTGTTCACCCTCACCCTGGACGACAACCTCACGCCCGAGCAGTTGCAGGCCATCCGCGACCTGGACGTCATCGACAGCGCCTACCTCGTGAAGGGCTGAGGCCCGCCGGAGACCCCATGACCCAGGTTGCCCCCGCCCCCACCACCCAGCCCGACCTCCCCGCCTACACGCCCCTGCACCGCCCCCGCCTGATCGCCCCCGGCCCGGTGGAGGTGGACCCGCGCGTGCTGCTGGAACTCGCGCAGCCGCAGATGCACCACCGCGCACAGGCCGGCATCGAGAAACTGATGGAAGCCCGCGCGAAACTCACCGCGCTGCTCGGCGACCCCTACGACGCCGTGATCACCACCAGCAGCGGCACCGGCGCGTTCGAGGGCGCACTGGTCAGCACCACCCCGGTCGGCGCGAAGGTCGTGAACGCCCAGGCCGGCAAGTTCAGTGAACGCTGGGGCGAGATGGCCGCCCGGCTCGGCTACGACACGCACCGCGTCGCGCGGCCCTGGGGGGCGCTGCTGGACGCCGACGAGATCGCCGGCGCCTGCCGGGACGCGCACACCCTGACCATCACGCACAGCGAGACCAGCACCGGCGCCCTGCACGACCTGGAAGCCATCACCCGCGCCGCGAAGGCCGCCAACCCTGACCTGATCGTCATTGCCGACTGCATCACCAGTTACGGCGTCGCGGAACTGCGCCCCGCCGCCTGGGGCGTGGACGTGATCGTGTCCGGCAGCCAGAAGGGCACCGCCACGCCCCCCGGCCTGGGCTTCGTGCTGTTCAGCCCCGAGGTGCAGGCCCGGATGATCCGCGACACCCCGCGCGGCTTCTACCTGGACCTGACCCGGGAACTCGCCGGGCAGAAGGCCGGGAACACCCCGCAGACGCCGGCCATCAACCTGATGTACGCCCTGAGCGCGGCCCTGGACCGCCTGCTCGGCGTGCCCCTGGAGGTCCTGTGGGCCGAGCAGCGCCGCAAGACGGACGCCCTGATCGCTGCCGGAACCGCCCTGGGCGCGCCCGCCTGGGCCACGCGGACCAGCCCGGCCGTGGCGGTGCTCACCCCACCCCCCGGCCTGACCGGGCGGGCCGTCGCGGGCGCGCTGGCGGGCATGGGACAACGCGCCCTGCCCGGTCAGGCCCCCCACGAGGACAGCGTGTTCCGGGTCAGCACCATGGGCTACAGCGACCGCTACGACGCCCTGGGCATCGCCGGCATCCTGGAGGACGCCTTCGCGTCCCTCGGCGTGCCGTTCACACGTGGTGTAGCCGTGGCTGCGGCCTGGGCGGCGCTGGCCTGAGCGCCGTACCACACGCCCTCCCCGGGCGGCACGAGTGTGGAGGAATCCTCACGGCTTCCTGAACGGCCCTTGTCGGCCCGCTCACGGCCGAGGTTGCCGGCCCGGACACAATGGCCCCCATGAGACATTTCGTGTTCCCCAGCAGCGCCCAGGCCGACGCCTTCATCGCCGACCTCCGCAGCCAGAACCTGATCCAGCAGGACATCCAGACGGCCAGCTTCCGCCGCCGCACGCCCGTCACCACCGGCACCACCACGCAGACCGTCACCACCGAAGTCGTGGACGGCGGCGGCGACACCGGTGAAATGGTCGGCGGCGCCCTGAAGGGCGGCGCGATCGGCACGGCAGCCGGCCTTGCTGCCGGCGCGGTCGTCGCGGCCACCGGCGGCCTCGCGGCCATTCCCGTGATCCTGGGCCTCGGCATCGGCGCCACCGCCGGCATGACCGATGCCGCCCTGCACGGTGACGGCAACGAGGAACACGCCCGCCGCACCGCCCTGGAACGCCACACCGACTACGACCTGGACGACGACCACTACGACCGCCTGAACGCGGCCGCCGTGAACGACAACCGCCTGGTCGCCGTGGAGGACAACGTGGACCGTGCGGCCGTGGACGCCGCCGCCGCCCGCCACGGGGGCCGCGAGGCCTGAGCCATTCCGAAATGCACGGGCGCCGGGTTATCACAACCCGGCGCCCCCTTTGAATTCAGCGCTTACAGCACCTTGATGCCGGCCGCCTCGACGCGGGCACGCACGCCCTCCACGCCCTCGCCCCCCACGCGCAGCACGAAGCGGCGGTTCCCGCCGGGGCCGTCCGCGTCGTACGTGGCGACACTGATGATGTTGCTGGGCATCACGGCCTGAGTGGCGCGCTCCAGGCTGCCGGGCACGTCCGGCATCTCCAGCGTGAGGCGCTGGCCGCCCTCGCGCATGCCCAGGATGTCGGTGAAGGCGCGCAGCACGTCACGCGTGGTGATCACCCCAGTCACCCGGCCCACCTGGTTCAGCACGGGCAGGCCGCCCACGCGGTGCTCCAGCATGCGCAGCGCGGCGTCTTCCATGTACTCGTCCTCGTGCGCGGTCACGACCGGACGGCTCATCACCTCGGCCACCGTCAGCTTGCTGAGCATGTAGTTCAGTTCCCACACGCTCAGGGTGGTGGCCTTGCTGGGCATGGCGTCTTTCAGGTCCTTGCGGGTGGCGATGCCGATCAGCTCGCCGCCTTTCATGATCGGCAGACGCCGGAAGCCGTGTTCCTTGATGATCTGCAACGCCTCCATCACGGTCGTGTCGGGGGAGACAGTGATCGGGTCCTTCGTCATCCAGTCGCGTACGAGCATGCCCCGATTGTATGGCCTGTGCGTTTCCGTGTCGTCCCACCCCCGTCCGGACGCCCCCGACACTGTCTGACCGGCAGGTGACGCGCCGTTCAGACAGCCCCTGCTCCCCTTCATTCGGCTCAGAAATCACCATGCTACGGTGCCCCTCATGAAAGTGAACGCCAAAGCGCTCGCCCCTGTCGCCCTCGTCGCGGCTGTCGGTCTCGGTTCCCTCGCCCCCCACGCCCAGACGCCCGCTCAGAAGATCGGCTTCGTGGATGTGGACGGCCTCCTGCAGACCCAGGCCGGCCCCAAGGAAGCCCGCGCGATCGAGAACAAGCTCAAGACGGAAACCGCCGACCTGCAGAAGCAGGCCAACGCGATCATCGCCAAGGGCAACGCCGCCACTGCCGCCGAGAAGGAAAAACTCAACCAGCTGAACGCCACCTACCAGGCCAAGGCCCAGGCCGCCGCCAAGCAGGTGCAGGCCCTGTCCACCAAGATGGAGGCCGCCACCAAGGTCGTGGACAGCGCGATCTCGGCCGCCGCGAAGGCCAACGGCTACAGCGTCGTGATGGACCGCGCCGTCGCGGCCAGCAGCGGCCTCGTCGTGTACGCCGACGACAGCACCGACCTGACCGCCGCCGCCCAGAAGAACATCAAGTAACCCCCACAATCCTGAGCCTGCGTCCCCGCCTCGCGCGGGGCGCTGCCGTTCAGGGCCAACCTAAAGAAACCCCGAGGATCCACTCATGACTCTGACCAAACGTTTCCTGCTCCTGCTGCTCCTTCCGCTCGTCGCCGTCGCCCCCCAGGCCCAGACCCCCAAGGGCAAGCTCGGGTACCTGAACGTCCAGGCGGCCGTGAAGGCCATGCCCGGCAGCGCCAACTATCTGAGCGTCGTCGCCAAGGCCGATAGCGATCTGGCCGCCCGTCAGAAAACCATCCAGAACCTCGCGAAGACCGCGAACGCCACCAAGGCCGCCAAGGACATCACGGCGCTTCAAAACGCCCAGAAGGCGTACGCGCAGGCCCAGAACACCCACATGCAGGCCATCAACAAGGCCATGCAGCCGCTGGCCGCGAAGCTGAACCCTGTGGTCGCCAAGACCGCGAAGGCCAACGGGTACACCGTGATCCTGGACCAGCGCGTGGCCGCTCAGTCCAACCTCGTGGTGTACGCGAACGCGGGCGCCGACCTCACGCCGGCCGTCATCAAGGCCCTCAAGTAACGCCACCGAGCAAATGCAGGGACCCGGCCGCTGGCCGGGTCCTTTTCGTGTGAGTCGGGCTGGTTAGAGGCGCACAGTTTCGTTCGTGCCGAGGTCGTCGCCGCCCTTCCCGGTGAGTTTCTGGCGGGCGAACGCGAACAGCGTGTGCAGTTTCCCGTCACTCTCCCAGAACTCCGCGCCGTTCGCGTTGACGCGTATCAGCTGGATGTCCGGGTCGGTCTTGCCCTGCGGGAAGTAAGCCTCGTAGAAATCGCTCCACAGCTCATCCAGTTTCGCGGAGTCCTCGACCAGCGCGGCCGTGCCGTTGATACTCACGTACAGGCCCTTGCCGGGGTTGGAGTAGCTGACGTTCACCTGGGGGCGGGCGCGCATGCACGCCACTTGCTCGCTCTTCTTGCTGCCGATGAACCACACGTCCCCGTCGAACTCAGTCTGCTGGGTGGTCATGGGGTGGCTGTGCAGGTGCCCGTCGTCGGTGCTCACGGTCAGCATCGCGAACTTGATGTCCTTGATCATGCCGGCGATCTGCGCGATGCGCTCCTCGTGGCTCAGCTCCTTCTGGTCGTGTTCGCTCATGGGCCTACGCTGCCGCCTGCCCTCCCGGCAGATTGGGAGGCGGGGTACCCTCTGAACGGAACCGTTACGAACGGTGAAGTGCGCCGCAGTTCAGACCAGCCCGCCGCGCGCCCGCATTTCCGCTTGCAGGGCCGGCACGTCCACCGCGCGCACCGCGCCCCCATGCTCCCGGGCCGCCCAGGCCGCCGCGATGCCGGCCGCCTCGCCCATGGTGTGGCAGTTCTGCTGCACCCGGATGCTGGACTGCGCCTCGAAAGAACTGGAGGCCGCCCGGCCCGGCACGAGCAGGTTCGACACGTCCTGGGGGATCAGGCAGCGGTAGGGAATCTCGTGGTACTCGTCCCTGGCAAAGTAGGGCGCCTCGCCGTCCCGCTCGTGCAGCAGCGTCGCGCCGCCCTTCACGCTGTGAATGTCCACCGGGTAGTGGTTGCGGCACACCGAGTCCGGGAAGCGCGCGCAGTCCAGGATGTCCGGCAGGGTCAGGGTGTACTCGCCCACGATCCGCCGCGTCTCCCGGATGCCCACCATCGGCGCCACCACGCCCAGGAACGCCGCCTCGCAGCCGGGGAGGAACGCCCGGCAGAAGGCGACCAGCCGCCGAATCGCCTGCCGGCCGTCCACCTGCGCGGCCGACAGCTGCCAGGGGTCCGCGCCGTCGTTCAGGTCCGCGCGGATGCGGGGGCAGTTGAAACTCAGCTCCCCTGGACGGCCCGGCACGCTGAACGCCTGGAAGTAATCCCCATCGCGTTCCAGCAGCACGCCCTCGCTTACCGCGCGGCGGAACAGCGGTTCCAGGCTGGAGTTCCGGCCCCACACCATCCAGAAGTGCAGGAAATCGGCGCTGTCCTGCCCCTGCCCGTGCTCCTGTAGGAACGCCATCAGCCGCCCGGTGTCCACGCCGGCCAGCGTGAAGCGCAGGCTCATCGCCTGATGCAGGCCGTCCTCGTCGCCTCCGGTCACGGGGGCCCCTGCCAGCCGCGCCAGGTCGGCGTCCCCGGTCGCGTCGATGAACGCCTCGGCTTGCAGCGCCTGAAGCCCGCCCTTGTTGTGCACGAGCAGCGCCTGCACCTTGCCCCCGTCCATCAGGGGCGCGACCACGTGCGTGTGGAACAGCACCTCCCCGCCGCTCTCGTGCAGCAGGTCGTCCAGCACAAACTTCAGGCCCTCCGGGTTGAACCAGTTGTCGTTCCCGTGCCCGTCCCGCGCGCCGTCCCCCTGCCTCAGCAGCCGGGCCTTGATCTCGTCGGTCAGGCCGCGGTTCAGGTTCTCGCCCGCGGACACGTTGCGCATCAGGGGCGTGACCCAGGCGTTCGTGCCGGTGCCGCCCAGGCTGCCCTGCGCCTCCACGACCAGCACCCTGGCGCCCGTGCGGGCCGCAGCGATCCCCGCGACCGAGCCGGCTGTTCCACCCCCGGCCACGATCACGTCCCAGGTGCGGTCCAGGGTGCGGTAGGGCAGCGTCATCAGCCCTTCACCGCGCCTTCCAGGCCCTTCATGAAGTACTTCTGGCCCAGCAGGAACACCACTAGGATGGGAATGATGGTGATCACGGCGCCGGCCATCACGGCGCGGCTGTTCGTGCTGAACATCCCGCTCAGTTCCAGCAGGCCCGCCGAGAGGGGCAGCGTCTGACTGCCGGGCGGCAGAATGATCCGCGCCCACAGGAAGCTGTTCCAGTACGCCACGAACTCCAGAATCGCGAAGGCCGCGATGGTCGGCATCGCCAGGGGCAGCAGCACCCGGCGCCAGATGGTGAGCTCCCCCGCGCCGTCGATCCGCGCCGCCTCGATCAGTTCCTGCGGCACGCTCAGGTACGCCTGCCGCAGCAGGAACAGGCCCACGATGCTCGCCAGCCCCGGCATCACGATGGCGAAGTACTGCCGCAGCGTGTCCAGCACCGGGTTGATCTCCTTCAGGAGGCCCAGTTTGGTGGTGGTCACGTAGTTCACGATCAGCCCGGACTCGTTCGGCAGGACCATCAGCGTGAGAATCGCGTAGAAGATCAGGTTCCGGCCCGGGAACTGCATCTTCGACAGCGGGTACGCCGCCAGGGCCGCCAGCGTCACGCTGAGGGTCACGCCCAGCAGGCAGATCGCCACGCTGTTCAGGATCAGCCGCCAGAACGGCAGGGTGGTCCCGGTGAACACCTCAATGTAGTTCTTCAGGCTCACGCTGCTGGGCAGCAGCTTGGCCTGGTAGATGTTGCCGGTCTCCTCCAGGCTGGTGATCAGCGTCCAGTAGAAGGGGTACAGCGTGATCATCGCAATCACGATCAGCAGCGCGTACGCGCCCAGGTTGCCCAGCCGGGCGCGCCGGGCACGCCGGGCCTTCAGGTCGGCGGCCAGCCGGGCGTGCGCCAGCATGTCGGGCGTGGCACTGGGCTCGGCGGCGGGGCCGGGGGCGGGCAGGGTGGCCGGCTCAGCCATCGGCCTTGCCTCCCTTGGTCAGCTTGAAGTTCAGGATGCCGAACAGGATGCTGATCACCGCGATCACGATGCCGCCCGCGGCCGCCAGCCCGTAACGGAAGTCCCCGAAGGCGCGGGAGAACGTGTAGAACAGCGCGGTGTAGGTGCTCCCGGCGGGGCCGCCCTGCGTCATCACGTAGATCTCCTCGAATACCTTGATGGCGCTGATGGTGCTCATCAGGCTGCACACCAGGATGGTGGGCCGCAGCCCCGGCAGGGTGATGTTCCAGAACACCTGCGCGCGGCTCGCCCCGTCGATCACGGCCGCTTCCTCCAGTTCCGGACTGATGCTCTGCAGGCCCGCGAGGTACAGCACCATGTAATACCCGATGCCCTTCCACAGCGTCACGAACATCACCGCGTACAGGGCGGTGCTGGGGTTGTTCAGCAGGCTGCCACCCTTGTACAAGCCCAGCGCGCTCAGCACCGCGTTCACCGCGCCGTCCTGCTGGTACATCCACGTCCAGATCAGGCCCACCACCGCGAAACTCGTCACGACCGGCACGTAGTACGCCGTGCGGAAAAACCCGATGCCTTTCAGGGGCCGGTTCACCAGCAGCGCCACCAGGATGCTGATCACCTGAATGACCGGCACGACCAGGATGTATGTCAGGCTGTTGCGCAGCCCGGACCAGAACTGCTCGTCGGCGAACAGCTCCCGGAAATTCTCCAGGCCCACCCATTTCGGCGGGTTGATGATGTTGTACTCCGTGAACGCCAGGTACGTGCCGAAGATTACCGGCCAGGTGTGAAAGGCCAGCAGCATGATCAGGAAGGGCAGCAGGAACGCGTATGCGATCAGGGTGTTGCGCGCGGTGCGGCGGGCGCCGGCCGTTCCGAGTCTCAGCTCTTCTCGGCGCGACAGGCGCCGGGGTGTGGAAGTCATGAAGGGAAGTGTACGCATTCCCGCCCCGGCCGGCATGAAAAAACCTCCCCTGGGACGGGGAGGGCAGGAGGGAGAAGATCGGGACTCAGCGGTCCGGCTCGCCACCCCCGGTGGGAGTCCGCTCCCGGGCAGCGTCCGCCAGACGTTCCTGGAACCCGCCCGGGGGCGCTCCGGACGAGCCGGCCGCCCGTTCGGCGTCCTGGCGCATGCGGGCTGCGGCGTCCTGCATGTCCTGTCCGGCCTTCCGCGTCATGTCCTGTGCCCGTTCGGCCGCGCGGGTCGCCTCCATGCGGGCGCGGCCGGCCAGTTCGCCGGCCTTCGAGAGCCCCCCTTCCACGCCCCGCTCGATGCTCTGGCTCAGGTCAGTCATGTCCGCCTCATACTCGCCGCGGCGCACGTCTGCGCGGGCTCGGGCCTCGGCCGCCGCGAGGCGGGAGCGTTCATTGGCGGCCTCGTCGGTGCCGGTGCGGGCGGCCACGTCGTGCGCGACGGCGCGGCCCCGGTCGAGCAGTTCCTCGGTGCTGGCTTTCGCCACGTTCACCAGACTGTCCATCAGGCCCTTGCGGGGTGGCTTACTCATGGGCTGATCGTGCGCCTGGGATGGCGTGGGGGTGTGAATGCTGCCTCAGGACGGGTTCACGGTTCCGGGGCACACGGCAGGCGGCCCGCCGGGTGGGGCGGGCCGCTTCGGTCGGGCACGAAAGTCAGTGCCCGTCGCCGTCCTGCGCTTCGCGTTTGCCCTCGTTGAACTCGGCGTGGGCTTCACGGTTGTGCACTTCGGCCTTGGCGCGGTCTTCCAGGGCGCGGGCCTTGTCGGTCGCGTCTCCGGTCACGGCGTGCGCGACCTCGTGCCCGGCGGCGCGGGCGCGGTCCGCGGCTTCGTTCACCTTGGCGGCGGCGGCGTCCAGCATGTTCTCGGCAGCAGATTTGTCACTCATGGTAGGGAGACCTCCTGAGATTGAACTTGCCCCGCGCAATCGGAGGTGACTTGCCGTGGGCAGGCATTCAGTGTGGCGGGCTCGACCGTGGCCTGGATGAAGGGCGCCCTGGGCAAACGATCACGCTCGGCACCCCCGGGCGCCCGCAAGCCTGCACCGGGTCCAAACGCACGCAGTAACACCCGCCGCGTGGCGGCAGCTCACCCGGCGGGGGTACAGTGTCAGGTCATGGACAAGCACATCAAGGTTCCCGCAACGGGCGAGAAGATCACCATGCAGAACGGCAAACTCACCGTTCCGAACCACCCCATCATCCCCTTCGTCGAAGGGGACGGCACCGGCCCCGACATCTGGCGGGCGTCCGTGCGCGTGTTCGACGCCGCGGTGGAGAAGGCCTACGGCGGCGAGCGCAAGCTCGAATGGATGGAGGTGTACGCGGGTGAGAAGGCCCTGACGGTGTACGGCGCCAACGAGTGGCTGCCCGAGAGCACCCTGGTCGCCTTCCGCGAGTACCTGTTCGGCATCAAGGGCCCCCTGACCACCCCGGTCGGCACCGGCATCCGCAGCATCAACGTGGCGCTGCGTCAGGAACTCGACCTGTATGCCTGCGTGCGTCCCGTGCAGTACTTCGAGGGTGTGCCCAGCCCCGTCAAGCGTCCCCAGGACGTGGACATGGTGATCTTCCGCGAGAACACCGAGGACATCTACGCCGGCATCGAATGGAAGGCCGGCACCGACGAGGCCGAGAAGCTCCGCGGCTTCCTGATGCGCGAGATGGGCGTGAACAAGATCCGCTTCCCGGACAGCAGCTCCTTCGGCGTCAAGCCCGTGTCCCGTGAAGGCACCGAGCGCCTCGTGCGCGCCGCCATCCAGTTCGCCATCGACAACGGCCGCAAGAGCGTCACGCTGGTGCACAAGGGCAACATCATGAAGTTCACCGAAGGCGGCTTCCGCGACTGGGGCTACGAGCTCGCCAAGCGCGAATTCGGCGGCGTGGAACTTGACGGCGGCCCCTGGCTGCAGCTGCCCGGCGGCATCGTCATCAAGGACGTCATCGCCGACAACTTCCTCCAGCAGATCCTGCTGCGCCCCACCGACTATGACGTGGTCGCCACCCTGAACCTCAACGGCGACTACCTCAGCGACGCCCTGGCCGCCCAGGTCGGCGGGATCGGCATCGCCCCCGGCGCGAACATCAACTACGTGACCGGCCACGCCATCTTCGAGGCCACCCACGGCACCGCGCCCAAGTACGCCGGCAAGGACGTCATCAACCCCAGCAGCGTGATCCTCTCCGGCGAGATGATGCTGCGCTACATGGGCTGGACCGAGGCGGCCGACCTGATCCTCAAGGCCCTGGACGCCACCATCCAGGACAAGACCGTCACCTACGACTTCGCCCGCAGCATGGAAGGCTCCACCGAGGTCAAGACCAGCGAGTTCGCCGATCGCATCATCGGCCACATCCAGCAGGGCTGAGTCTCGCCACCGCCGGCGCCGGACCAGGGGACCTTCCCCGGTCCGGCGCTTTCCTTTGCTGGCTGCGGCATACTGTCCGGCGTGCTGCGCCTCGTGTTTGCCCTGGTGGGCGTGATTCTGCTCGCCGTGACCGCCCTGGCCGTGATCTGGCTGGCCGGGGAGGTGCTGGCCGGCCTGGGCCTGGTGGTGGCCGGCACGGCCGGCGTGCTGTTCAAACTGCTGTGGTTCCTGATCGTGGCCGGCGTGCTGGGCGGGCTGGTGTACTTCGTGACCAGCGCCTGGCGTCCCGCCGGGCGGGAGCAGGGGAGGGCCGCAAGCCCGGCACCGGCCAAGGCCGCCCCGCCCGTCACTGTGGCCACCGCGGCGCCCCTGGACACCCCGGCCGAGAGCCCGTCCACGCCTGGCCGCTGAGCCAGGCAGCCTGCTGCCGGCGTGAGCTGCGCCGCAGTCCGTGCGGTTTCTCGCGGTATACTGTAAGGCTGTGACGCGCCACGCCTCCACCTGACCGAACAGGGGCATTCCGGCGTGATCCGGGTGTCTCACGGCATATCAGGAGGACTTTTGAGTTACTGGCGCAACGAAATCAAACCCCTGCTCGACGCGGAGACCGGCACCCTGTTCAAACAGGCGCCGATCCGCGTGACCCTGGCCTTCCCGAACCGCTACAGCGTGGGCATGGCTTCCCTGGGCTATCAGGTCATCTACCGCATGTTCAACCAGGAGGAGAACGTCGCCTGCGAGCGCGCCTTCCTGCCCGACGACGTGGACGCCTTCGAGAAGACCGGCCAGGCGCTCCCCACCGTGGAGTCCGGCCGGGCCGCCGGGGACTGCGAACTGTTCGCGATCAGCGTGTCCTTTGAACTGGACCTGACGAACATCATCCGGCTGCTGGACGTGGCCGGCATGAAACCCCTGCGCGAGGAACGCGACGAGGCCGACCCGGTCGTGATGATCGGCGGGCCCTTCACCAGCAGCAACCCCTACCCGCTGACCCCGTTCGCGGACGTGATCATCATCGGGGATGGCGAGCAGATCATCCCCGTAGTCAGTGAGGCCATGCGCGAGTCCGCCACCCGCGAGGAGTTTTACGACCTCGTGGACGGCATGCCCGGCGTGTTCCTGCCCGCGCGGCACACGCACGAACCCAAGTGGGCGACCGCCCCGAAGGAACTGCTGCCCGCCTACAGCCAGATCGTCACCCCGCACAGCGAACTGAGCAACATGTTCCTGGTGGAGGCGCAGCGCGGCTGCCCCCGGCCCTGCACCTTCTGCCTGGCGCGCACCATGTACGGCCCGAACCGAAACAATCAGGCGCAGGAACTGCTGGACGTGATCCCGGACTGGGTGCAGAAGGTCGGACTGGTGGGCGCAGCCCTGTCGGACTTCCCGCACACCAAGTACGTGGGCCGGACCCTGACCGAGCGTGGCGTGAAGCTGGGCGTGAGCAGCATCCGCGCCGACACCGTGGACGCCGAACTGGCCGAGATCCTCAAGGCCGGTGGCCTGCGGACCTTCACGGTCGCGTCGGACGCGCCCAGTGAGCGGCTGCGCCGCTGGTTGAAGAAGGGCATCACCACCGAGGACCTGCTGAAGACCGCGCAGATCAGCCGCGACCTGGGCTTCAGCGGCCTGAAGGTGTACATGATGATCGGCCTCGGCCCGGAAACGGACGACGACATCACCGAACTGATCAGTTTCACGAAGGACCTCGCGAAGGTCAACCGCATCGCGCTGGGCATCAGCCCCTTCGTGCCCAAGCGTCACACCCCGCACTTCGCGGACCCCTTCGCGGGCGTGCAGACCATCGAGGGCCGCCTGAAGCGCATTCAGAAGGAGCTTCGCACCACGGCCGAACTCCGCAACGTGTCCGCGAAGTGGGCCTGGGTGGAGAGTGTGATCGCGCGCGGCGGCGCGGAGGTCGGCATGGCCGCTTACCGCATCTACCGCAACGAGAGCATCGGCGCGTGGAAAAAGGCGCTGGCCGAGGTCGGCTGGAGCGACACCTTCGAGACGAACACGCCCAGCATCGGCCTGCCGCCCGGGCAGTACGAGAGCCGGGACGTGAGTGCGCACGCCCAGGGCCTCGCGGTCTGACCGTCCCTGACGAATCGGCACACGGTTGCCTTTCATTCGAATAGCCATTTCTCCTGAATCCAGGCAAGCGGATAGCGCTTTGCCTGGATTTCCTTCAGAATGACAGGCATGACCTCCCAAGCCTCCCGCCCGCAGACCATGGCGGAGAAGATCCTCTCCAGGCGCAGCGGCCAGACCGTGTACGCCGGGGACCTCGCCGTGGTGGACGTCGATCAGGTGATGGTCGTGGACTCCATCGCCCAGAGCTTCATCGAACGTATGCAGCGTGACCTGGATGCCCTGCCGAAACACCCGGAGCGCGTCAGCATCGTCATCGACCACGTCGCCCCGGCCAGCACCGTGTCCGTCGCGCAGGCGCAGAAGGAAGCCCGCGAGTATGCCGCCGCGACCGGAGTGCGCCTCTTCGACGTGGGGCGCGGCATCTGCCACCAGGTCCTGATGGAAGAAGGCCTCGCCCGGCCCGGCTGGATCGTGCTGGGCAGCGACAGCCACAGCACCACCTACGGCGCCGTGGCCGCCTTCGGCACCGGCATGGGCGCCACCGACATCGCCCTGGCAGCCGCCAGCGGCAAAACGTGGCTGCGCGTCCCGGAGAGCGTCAAGGTCACCTTCACGGGCGAACTGCAACCCGGCGTGACCGCCAAGGACGCCGCCCTGGAAATGATCCGCCGGCTCGGCGCGGACGGCGCCACCTACCAGAGCATCGAGATGCACGCCGGCGACCGCTTCACCCGGGGCGAACGCATGACCCTGGCGAACCTGTGCGTTGAGGCCGGCGCGAAGGTCGGGCTGGTTGTACCCGGCGGCGAGATCCTGACAGGGTACGGGTACGACATTCCCGTCTGGGTGTACCCGGACGCGGGCGCCGCGTACGTGCAGGAGATCAACATCGACCTCTCGGCCCTGAACCCCCGCATGAGCGCGCCCAGCGAGGTGGACAACGTGCACGACGTGGCCGAGCTGCGGGGCCTGAAGGTGGACCAGGTGTTCATCGGCACCTGCACGAACGGCCGCATCGAGGACCTGCACGCCGCGGCCGACGTGCTGCGCGGCCGGCAGGTCGCCCCGGGCACCCGCCTGCTGGTGATTCCGGCCAGCAGTCAGGTGCTGGAAGAGGCACTGACCGACGGCACGCTGCTCACCCTGCAACGCGCCGGGGCGGTGCTGGGCACGCCCGGCTGCGGCCCGTGCATGGGCCGGCACCAGGGCGTCCTGGCGCCTGGGGAGGTGTGCGTGAGCACCTCGAACCGCAATTTCATCGGCCGGATGGGCGACAAGGACGCGAAGATCTACCTCGCGTCCCCGGCGGTGGCTGCCGCGACCGCCGTGATGGGCCGCATCGCCCTGCCGCAGGACCTGACCGGGGCGCCCGCATGACCACCGACCCCCACTTCTGGACCGTGCTGGACACCCTGGTCAAGGAGGCCGAGGTGGTGATCGAACGGCCCGCCGGAACGCCCCACCCGCGCTTCCCCGGGTCGCTCTACCCCCTGGATTACGGCGCCCTGCGCCACACCCGCTCCGGGGACGGCGCGGACATCGACGTGTTCCGCGGGACGTCCGGCCGTCATGACGTGACCGGCGTGGTCGCCACCGTGGACGCCCGCAAGCGGGACGCGGAACTCAAAGTGCTGCTCGGCTGCACGGCGCAGGAGGCCGAGGCCGTGCGGGCGTTCCTGTCCTGGCCGGGCTCGTTCGGCTGTCTGGTGCTGCCCCGTGGAACTCAGTTCGTTCAAGGAGGGCCGTGAGCATGCCCAGAATCTGGAAATTCGGTGACAGCGTGAACACGGACGACATCCTGCCCGGCAAGTTCGCGCCGTTCATGGCCGGTGAGGACGTGTTCCAGACCTTCGCGTTCCATTACATCCGCCCGGAGTTCGCCGCGGCGGTGCAGCCCGGGGACGTGCTGATCGGCGGGCGGAACTGGGGCCTGGGCAGCAGCCGCGAGTACGCCCCGCAGGCGCTGAAGAAACTGCGGATCGGGGGGATCGTGGCGCCCAGTTTCGCCCGCATCCACTACCGCAACCTGCTGAACCTCGGCATTCCGGCCTTCGAGTACGACCTGACCGGCGTGCTGGAGGACGGCGCCGAGGTCAGCCTGGACGCCGCCAGCGGGGAACTGCGCCACGCGGGGGGCGTGATCCAGCTGCCGCCCCCGCCGGAGTTCCTGCGGGAGGCCCTGGCGGCCGGGAGCATCCTGGAGTTCTTCAAGCAGCACGGCCGCTTCCCCGGGGAGAACCCCGCCGCGGAGTAAGGGGAGACAGGTCAGGGGGCGCCCGCAGGGGCGCCTCTCTTCGTACACTGGGGCATGCCCATTCTGGAAATTGAGTGCCCGATCTGCGCGGAGGTTCTGGAACTGACCGACGAGGACCGCGCCGAACTCTCGGTCGGGGACGTGATCGTGTGCGATTCGTGCAACGCCGAGATGGAGGTGACCCGCAACGGGGAGGGGGAGGACTTCGAACTGGACCTGCTGGGCGTGCTGACGGTGTGCCCGGGCTGCGGGGAGGAATTCGACGTGACGGACGAGATGCTGGCCGCCGCGCCGCTGCTGGAATCGCCGGATGGGTCGCAGGTGAGCGTGGTGGAGTGCCCCCACTGCCGGGCGAAGATCGAGCTGGAGTTCACCGAGGGAAGCGACGCGGAGTAATCCTGGCGTTGCTGGGGTCCTGCTGTCCGCGAGGCAGTCTGCCCTAGACGATTTCGTTTGTAAATCTATGATACGATTTAACCTGTCAAACGAGAGGAGTCATCATGTCTACTGTTCAATTTGAAAACCCGGACACCGGAGCGGCCATCGAACTCACCAACCCCGAACTCGGCGAACTCGTCATCGACGACGAAACCGGCGTCGAATACGAGGTTGTCAGCCTCGACCCCCCCCGCCTGCAGGCCGCTCCCCAGGAAGCCGAGGACTGGGGCGAGTAAACCCCACCCCTCCAGCGGTCAGCCCGGACGCCCCGGCTGACCGCTGAACCCTGCGCCCCCCGCCCCACCCAGGAGCTCCGCATGGCCGACCTCGCCGTCATCTATGACCGCATCCGCCCCGACGAGAAGATGCTCTTCGAGGCGCTCGACGACCTCGGCGTGCCCTACGACAAGGTGTACGCCCCCCACCTCACCCTCACCTTTGATGACCACGGCGCCCGGCAGGTCCCCTGGAAGGTCGCTATCGAACGCTGCGTCAGCCAGTCGCGCGGGCACGCCATCACCCGCGCGCTCGAAGCCTTCGGCGTGCACGTCATCAACCCCGCGCACGTCATCGAACTGTGCGGCGACAAGCTCGCCACGAACGCCCGCCTGCACGCCCACGGCCTGCCCACGCCCCGCACCGGCGTCGCGTTCGACGGCAACACGGCCCTGCAACTCATCGAGGAGCTCGGCTACCCGGTCGTGCTGAAACCCACCGTGGGCAGCTGGGGCCGCATGGTGAGCCGCCTGAACGACCGCCACGCCGCCGAGGCCGTCATCGAGCACAAGGAGGTGCTCGGCGGGCCGCAGCACGGCATCTTCTACGTGCAGGAACTCATCGACAAGCCCGGGCGCGACATCCGCGCCTTCGTGGTCGGCGGGCAGTGCATCGGCGCGATCTACCGCACCAGCGAGCACTGGATCACCAACACCGCCCGCGGTGCCAAGGCCACCAACTGCCCCGTCACCCCGGAACTTGCCGAGCTGGCCGTGAAGGCGGCGGCCGCGGTGGAAGGGGAGATCGTCGCCATCGACCTCGTCGAGGCACCCGGCCGCCAGAACGAGTGGGGCGGGCTGGTCATCATCGAGATCAACCACACCATGGAATTCAAGAACAGTGTGGCCACCACCGGCGTGAATATTCCCCGCCTGATGGCCGAGCACGCCATCCGTCTGCTGGCCTGACCGCCTGACGGAGAGGACCCCACCGCATCTGCTCGGTGGGGTCCTCTCCATTTTCAGATGAAAAGTTGGGACGCTTGGTTCAGACGTTGAAGCCGAACATGCGCATCTGGCGCTTGCCGTCCTCGCTCATCTTGTCCGGACCCCATGGCGGCGTCCACACGAATTCCACGTTCACGTCTGATACGCCATCCAGGCGGCCCACGGCCATCTCCGCGTCCGCGCGGATCAGGTCCTGCACCGGGCAGCCGACGCTGGTCAGGGTCATGGTGATGTCCACGTGCCCGTCGGCGTTGATGTCCACGCCGTAGATCAGGCCCAGGTCCACCACGTTCACCGGGATTTCCGGGTCCTTGACGACCTTCAGCGCCTCGCGGATCTGCGCTTCGGTGGGCAGGGCGCCGCTGGCGGCCACGGCTTCAGGCTGCGCTTCGCCGGTCATGCGCGGTCCACCGGGAGGCCGGCCTCGTCCCAGGCCAGCGTGCCGCCCTGGAGGTTGGCGACGCGGGTGTAGCCCTGGTCCATCAGGAACTGCGTGGCGCGGCCGCTGCGGGCGCCGCTGCGGCAGATCAGGACGATCTCCTGGTCCCGGGGTAGCTCCGCGTAGCGGCTCTCGAACTCGCTGAGGGGAATCAGCTGCGCGCCCGGGGCGTGAACTTCGTCGTACTCGTTCTGCTCGCGCACGTCCACGAGCAGCGCTCCGCCCTGCACGCGGGCGAGGCCTTCCTGGGGGGTGACTTCCTGCATGCCCCCAGCATACCCGACCCGGGCGGAAACCTGAGTAACCCAGTCGGGATGCGCCCGGAGGTGTCCCGCTATGCTTGCCGCATGCCAGTGCCCGGCGGCGTCACCCTGCTCGACCTTCGCCCTGAACCCCTGCGGGCCGCGCAGCCCCTGGGCGCCCTGCTGCCGCACCACCGGCTCGTGACCCTCAGCCTGGACGAGATCGAGGACGCCCGGCACGGCCTGACGCCCGCCGACGGCCCACTCCTCGTCCTGTGCGAACGGGGCGTGCGCTCGCAGCTCGCCGCGCGCTTCCTGCGTGCCGACGGTCTGAACGCCGAGTCCTACCCGGGCGGCGTGCCCGCCCTGCTGCGCGAACTCCCGCGCTGAGCCGTCCTCATGCCCTCTGCACTAGACTGAGAGGATATGAGCCTGCCCGCTGGATTCATCAGCACCCGTGACGTTCTGGACGAGAAACTCAGTGGCCCCGAGGTCCGGCGCCTGGAATTTGCGTACGGCAACGAGGAACTGCTGTACGGCCTGGACCTGATCGGTGTGGGCGGCCCCTTCTACCGCGTCACCCCCTGGGAACTGGAGGACGAGCGCGGCGTGCGGCGCATCAACGTCAGCGGCTACTCCGCCGTGCCGTTCGGCGACATGCCGCCGGCCATCACGGGCTTCATCCGGGAATTCATGGAGAAAAACCGCGCCATGAGCCTCCCGCAGCAGTCCAGCAGCCCCTGGCGCGCCGCTCTGGAAGCGAACCTCGTGCGGCTGCTCGCGCGGGAACTGCCCAGTCACAGCGACGATCAGGTGTTCTTCTGCTCCAGCGGCACCGAGGCCATCGAGGGCGCCCTGAAGTTCGCCCGCGCCTACCGCCCCGGGTCGAAGTACAGCATCTCGTTCACCAGCGCCTACCACGGCAAGACCCTGGGCGCCCTGAGCCTCACGCCCAACCCCGAGTACCAGGATGCCTTCAAGCCGCTGGTTCCGGGCGCCGTGACCACGCCGTACGGGGACCTGCGGGCCCTGAGCACCCTGATCCGCCGGCTCGGGCCGGACAAGGTCACCTGCGTGGTCGTGGAACCCATCCAGGGCGAGGGCGGCGTGAACATCCCCCCGCCCGGCTTCCTGACCGGGCTGGGCGAACTGTGCGCCCGGCACGGCATCGTGGTCATCGCCGACGAGATCCAGACCGGCCTGGGCCGCACCGGACACTGGTTCGAGTCGGCCGCGCAGGGCCTGGACCCGGACATCGTGACCCTCGCCAAGCCCCTCGGCGCGGGCCTCACCGCCGTGGGCGCCACCATCGTGCGCCGCAGCATCTACAAGAAGATGCTGCCGGGCCTGAGCAGCAAACGCCACAGCAACACCTTCGGCGGCGGGTCCCTCGCCATGGCCGTGGGCCTCAAATCCCTGGAATACTTGATGGAGAACGACTTCCCCGCCCGCAGCCGCGCCCTGGGCGAGGTGGGCCTCGCGCGGCTGCAGGCCATGCAGGCCCGCCACCCGCGCCTGCTGGAAAAGGTTCGCGGGCAGGGCCTGCTGCTCGCCATGCAGTTCCAGCCCATGCTGGGCGTGCCGCTGCCGGGCGCCCTGAAGGAGCTGCTGTTCGAGGCGACCGCCATCCTGGCCCTGCGGCAGATTCACGAGGCGGGCGTCATGGCGAACCTCAGCCTGAGCAGCAAGCGCACCGTGCGCCTCACGCCTGCCCTGGACATGCCCGAGGACCTGCTCACCCAGGTGTTCGACCGGCTGGACGCCTTCGCGGCGCGGCAGCCCACCTCGCGCCACATCCTCACGAACACCCCCGCCGGCCTCACCGCGCAGCTCGCCCGTTACGCCGCCACGCCCGCCCGCAACCGCGCCCGCTCCTACGAGTAAGGTCAGGCGAGGCCGCAGGCGCGCTCGAGCAGCAGGTGCAGCTCGTCGCGGCCCATCCGCCGCGTGCGCAGCGTCACCGTGGACGGCAGCGGGTCGGCGTTCTCCGGCAGGGGCGCGTACCGGAATTCCGGCCGCAGGATCAGGTCCCGGCCGGCCGTGAGGGCCACCGTGAAGTCCAGCCGCAGCTCGTACCCGGCGTTCAGCGTGTTCCGCAGCGGCCCGGCGTCCCCGGCCATCAGCGCCAGCAGGGCTGGGTGCGTCTCGAACCCGTCCTCCAGGTCCCGCAGCAGGCGCTCGGTGTCCACAAACAGACCCGCGCCGCGCAGCGTGTACCCGCTGATGCGGCGCCGCGCGGCCTCCGGCGGGTCGCCCCGCACCACGCTCACGGTCCGCCCGGCCCGCCTGGCGGCGTCCAGCATGGCCCACAGCCGCCCCAGGCTGGAGTAGGTCGCCAGCCCCACGTACCCGGCCGGTTTCGCTGACAGCGGCCGTCTGGGGCGCTCACTCAGGCGGGGGTCCGTCACAGCCTCACACCACCACCACGCCGTGATGCTTGGCCTTCTCGGGCGGCTCCACGTGAATGGTGACCTGCGCGCCCGGCATCTCGGCGCGGATGGCTTCTTCCAGCACGTCGCAGATCACGTGGCTGCGCGAGACAGTCATGTCGCCCGGCACCACCAGGTGAAACTCCACGAAGGTGACCTGCCCGGCCTGCCGGGTGCGCAGGTCGTGCATTTCCAGCGCGCCGTCCGCGTGCTGACTCATGATCCGCCGCAGCCGGGAGGTGGTGTCGGGGTCGGCGCCGTCCATCAGGCCGCCCACGCTCTCGCGCACCAGATGCCACCCGCTCCACAGGATGTTCACCGCGACCAGCGCGGCCAGCAGAGGGTCCAGCACATGCCAGCCGGTGAAGCGGGCCAGCAGCACGCCCGCCAGCACGCCCACGCTGGTCACCACGTCGCTCATCACGTGCCGCCCGTCGGCCAGCAGGGCCGGGGAGCCGATGCTGCGGCCCTCGCGCAGCAGGAAGGTGGCCCACACGCCGTTGATGACGCTCGCCAGGCCGTTGACCAGCAGGCCGTCCAGCGGCGCGGCGCGCGCCCCCGGGTTCTGGATGGCGGGCAGCGCCTCACGCAGGATGGTGAAGGCCGCCAGCACGATCAGCACGCCCTCGGCCACGGCGCTGAAGTACTCAGCCTTGCTGTGCCCGTACGGGTGGTTGTCGTCGGCGGGGCGGGCCGCGATGCGCAGGGCGATCAGGGCCGCCAGGGCCGCGACGACGTTGATGATGCTTTCCAGCGCGTCGGAGTACAGCGCCAGGCTGCCGGTCATCTGGTACGCCATGAACTTCAGGCTGAGCACCACCACGGCGACCAGGACGCTGCCCGCGGCAATTCTGAGGGTCCGGCTGGTGGTCAGGGGTGCCATGCTCCGTCAGGCTAACAGGGTTAGGAGAGCCGAAGTTGACTTCCTGCGGCGCGAAAAATCCGGGTGGGGCCGCCGGTCAGAACAGGAACAGCAGGAAGTACGTGACGCTGCCTTCCTTCCAGTCAGAAATCCGCACGCCGCGCCCGGTGGCGGTCACGTACTTCTGCTCCCCGTTGGGGTAGGTGCCCTTCAAGCGGTAGCCGAGCGCCGTCATGCCCTTGACCAGCGGGCCCTTCACGGCCTGCGGGTCGCCCTTCGTGGACCAGATCTCGATCCGCACGCCCAGCGACTGGTAGCGCACGATCTCGCGCGCGTACGCGGTGAAGGTGCGGCCGCTGCACACGCGGGTCACGCCGGCCGGCCGGGTGATCTGTCCGTCCAGCATCCGGGAGCCGGTGGTGCAGGTGGGCGTGGCGGGCGCCGCCTGCGCGGCGGGCAAGGCCGTCAGGCTGGCCGTGCACAGCAGCCCGGCCAGAAGAGGAAGGCACTTCCGGCGGGTGGCCCGGTTGGGTCTGGCCGGGCGCACCGCACGCGGAAGGGATTGTTTCGACATCAAGACACGGTACCTCAGGCCGCCACACTACCCGGGCCCCGCCCTCCGCGGATGGGGGCGGGCGGCCCAGGTCGTTCAGGCTCCCTTCACGTGACGGGGGACCCTACTCCCCGTGGCCCTCCGCCTCGGCGAACGCCGTGACCTCAATGGTGGGGTGGCGCTTTTCGAATCGCACCTCCAGGACCCCATGCGCCAGACGCGCCTCCCCGCTCTGCGGCACGACCTCCTGCGGAAACGCCAAGGTCCGAATAAAGCGCCCGTCCGGCCGCTCCCCCTGCAATCGCCGCGCCGGCGCCGCCCGTTCCCCCATCACGCGCAGCAGCGTGCCCTCCTCCTCCAGCACCAGAGAGTCCGTCTCCACGCCCGGCACGTCCAGCAGCAGGGTCAGGTGCGTGTCCGAATCCAGCCAGTCGGCGGCCGGAATCCATGGCCCTGTCCCGGACAGGCTCTCCACTCCCTCGCGCAGGGTCATGAGTTGCTGCAGTCGTCCCAGCACCGGCTCGTTCATGCCGTTCACCGTAGCATCCCGCCCGCGGCGCCCGCCCTACAATTCGCCCGTGCCCGCCCCGCGCCTTCCCGTCCCGATCCTGAGTGCCCCGACCGCTGCCGGCAAGAGCGCCCTGGCCCTCCAGGCCGCCCGGCAGGCCGGCCCCCCGGTGGAACTCGTGTCGGCCGACGCCTTCACCGTGTACCGCGGGCTGGACATCGGCACCGCCAAGCCCGGCCCGGCGGACCTCGCCACGGTGCGGCACCACCTGATCGACGTGGTGGACGTGGAGAGCGAGTACGACGTCGCCCGCTTCACCCGCGACGCCGAGGCCGCCATCGCGGACATCCTGGCGCGCGGGCACCGGCCGCTGGTGGTGGGCGGCACCGGCTTCTACCTGCAGGCCCTGATGCACGGCCTGCCCCTCACCCCGCCGGCCGACCCGGCCGTGCGGGAGGCGGTGGCCGCTGAGATGGCCGGGCGCGGCTGGGAGGCGCTGCTGGCCGACATCGAGGCCCGGGACCCGGCCGAGGCGAAGCGCATGCAGCGCAACCCCCGCCGCATCGCCCGGGCGACCGAGGTGCACCGCATGACCGGCCGCTACCCCGGCGCCTTCGGGCGCAGCGCCCCCGCCTTCACGTACGACCTGATCGCCTTCACCATGGACCCGGACGCGCTGGCCCGGCGGCAGGCCGGGCGGATCGTGGCCATGCTGGACGCCGGCTGGCCCGCCGAGGCGCGCTGGCTGGCCTCCAGAGTGGCCCCGGACCTTCAGCCCCGGCCGACCGTGTGGCAGGCCCTGGGGTACCGGGACGTGCTGGACCTCGCCCTGGGGCGCCGCTCCCGCGAGGCCGTGCAGGACGCCGTGGCCCTCGCGACCCGGCAGTACACCAAGCGCCAGCTGACCTTCCTGCGCACCCAGCTGGGCGCCGCTCTGCTCGGCCCGGCAGACGCCGGGGAGCGTCTCGAGGCGCGATTGCCTGCGAACAGATAAAGACCGGCGCAGCGCATCCCCATTTCCGGGCGGATAATGTGAGCCTATGCATGAATGCGCCGGCCAAGCGTGCCCAGCTCTGATTTCCTCTCCGGTCCGGCTTCCGTCTCGTCCCCCGGTCTGTCCGCGCCACCGGAATGCAAGGTGCGGTGGAGGGTGCGCATGAAACCCAGGGTTCTCGGAATGATTCTTGCTGGTGGGCAGGGCTCGCGCCTCGCGCCGCTCACCCAGAAGCGCAGCAAGCCGGCCGTGCCGTTCGGCGGCAAGTACCGCATCATCGATTTCGCCATCAACAACTTCATCAACAGCGGCGTGTTCTCCATCTACGTCCTCACGCAGTACAAGGCGCAGAGCCTCACCGAGCACATCCAGCGCGGCTGGCGCTTCGGGACCTTCCTCAGCGACTACTTCATCACCCTGGTCCCCGCGCAGATGTACCGCTACGAGGAACTCGGCGCGGTGTGGTACCGCGGCACCGCCGACGCCGTGTACCAGAACATGCACCTGATCGACAACTTCGAGGCGGACTACGTCGCGATCTTCAGCGGCGACCACATCTACAAGATGAACGTGGAGCACATGCTGGAGCAGCACATCCAGTCCCGCGCGGACGTGACCATCGCCGCGTACCCCATGCCGCAGACCGAGGCGCACCGCTTCGGCGTCATGCAGATCGACGACGGCTGGCGCGTCACGCAGTTCCTGGAAAAACCCGCCAACCCACCCGGCCTCCCGGACGACCCCACCACCACGCTGACCAGCATGGGCAACTACATCTTCTCGCGCCGGGCGCTGGAGGAACTGCTGCACACCAGCATCAGCGGGCAGAAGGACGGCTTCGACTTCGGGCAGGACGTCATTCCCCGCGCGCTGTCGGACGGGTACCACGTGCAGGCGTACGACTTCCACCGCAACCCCATCCCCGGGCAGGCCGGCCCCAACCGCTACTGGCGGGACGTGGGAACCCTGGACGCGTACTTCGAGGCGAGCATGGACCTCGTGAGCGTGAACCCGGAGTTCGACATCTACAACCCGCAGTGGCCGCTGCGCACCAGCAGCGAGTTCTCCCCGCCCGCGAAGTTCGTGCATGAATCCGAGGGCCGCAAGGGGCAGGCGTTCAACTCGATCATGGCCGGCGGCGCGATCATCAGCGGCGGTACCGTGCGGGACAGCGTGCTGGGCCGCAACGTCCGCGCGCACTCGTACTCGCTGATGGAACACTGCGTGCTGTTCGACGACGTGGAGGTCGGGCGGCACAGCCACCTGCACCGCGTGATCGTGGACAAGGACGTGAAGATCCCCCCGGGCACGCAGATCGGCCTGGACCCCGACGAGGACCGCGCCCGCGGCTTTACTGTCACCGACAGCGGCGTGGTCGTGGTGCCCAAGAGCTTCACCTTCTGAGGCGCGTCAGCCGCCCAGCGCGGCGCTGACCGCCTCCACCACCCGCTGCCCGTACGCCTCGATGCGTTTCTCGCCCATGCCCGGCAGGCCCCTCAACTCCTCCAGCGTGCGGGGCTGCCGCTCGGCCAGGGCAGCAAGCGTGGCGTTCGGGAACACCACGAAGGGGCTGTGCCCGGTCTCCCGGCACAGCTCCTGACGCAGCGCCCGCAGCGCCTCGGCCACGGTTTCCTGCCGGGCCGGTTCAGGCACCGACACGGACAGCAGTGGTGCGCCCAAGTCGCTGGGCGCCGGACTGGCCGACGCGGCCCGGCCGGCCCGCAGCACGTTCAGCACCGCGAGGTTCGCGGCGGTCCCGCGCTGCGCGTCGGTCAGGGGCGCCCAGGCCAGCGGCTCCCCGCCATAGTCCCGGACGACCTGCAGCACCTCGTCTCCGTAATCCGTCAGTTTGCGCTGCCCCACGCCGCTCACCGTGCCCAGCGCGGCGTGGCTGCCCGGGCGCGTCTCCGCGATGCCCTTGAGCGTCGCGTCGCTGAAGATCACGTACGGCGGCACCGAGAGTTCCTTCGCGCGGCCCAGC